>JGI20166J26741_11511028_pt1 | contig 12600 bp, 6 predicted proteins | sample TergutCu122P5_FD_26741 | JGI IMG/M metagenome (IMG submission 26741) | reverse complement strand
TAAAAAGTCAAACACAACTATATTATTATTATTATGTAGCTATATGGTGGAAGGTAGCTACCTTCTACCATATAGCTACATAATAATAATAATAATAATATAGTTGTGTTTGACTTTTTACCCACTCTTTACACACTGTATTAACACACAACGGGGATGCCACACCTTAAAATTGTCAGTTTCAATTTCATCAATTTTAGCTTGCCGATATTCCTTGTGTTTGTTTCCTGAAATGTCTGCTAGCTTCACGACTTACATTACCGTGGTTTGGATCCTGTGACCACTGCATTTGATCTAAAAATAGTCAGCATTCTTCATCAAACCATAATTTATGCTGCTGCAATTCATACAGACCTAGACTGTCTTTAGCTGAGGTTTTGATATTCTCTGTAATGTTTTCCCAAACCATATTTATGTCCTCGCTATCATTTAAGTTGTCCAAAGTTGCAAAACTTTTTGAGATCTTAATCTGATACTGTTCGCAAATCTGCAGCTCACTTAGGTTACAGAGATTTAACCTTTCCGTATCAAATTCTGTGCTGCTTGGTTTCTTACTGCCCATCGTTTCCTAACTTTTGCAACCACCAGACAGTGATCAGTAACACATTAATCTCACATCGATTATAATCGAATGCCCTCGCCTATCTATCAATATGTAATCAATATGGTTGCGAGTCTTCCCAGCAGTGGAGGTCGACGTTTATTTATGAATGTTTAACAACCAGATTTTTTGATGTGGCAAAATTTACTATTCTAGCACCCTTATCGTTATAATCATGATGTAGACTCTTATTTCCAATTGTCGATTTGAAAATAACCTCTTTCCCCAATAGTGCATTAAAATCTCCCAAGAGAATTTTCGTATGATACTTAGGAAGATTATGAAAAACCTGTTCTAATTCCTCATAAAAACTGTCTTTAGAACCATCACTTTTCCCTCTTTGTGCACGCACTTTCAAAACAATGATATTACACTAGCTATTTCTCAGAATTGTATATTACATACTATTATAGACTGCGTTTTAAATGAGATGGCATACGCGCAGAAACTAGATTTTGTCTTTCGGGGAAACGGACGAGTCCATTTACATCGGCGGGGGCGTCAGTTCAGTCGACTACTGACAGCCGAGGTGTGCGGTAGTAATGCCGGATACACCATGTTCCGAGGTAGTGAGGGGTACTGGCTACACACTCCATTCGCCAGTTTCCCCTTCACTTCCCCTCCCGTGCGTCATCGTGTGCCATCACGTTTCAACTGGACTCTACCAACAAACTCTTCTCCCTTAACGGCCGTTACTATTCTGTGATGTACAAAAATCGTGTTCCCAATTGACGAGTTTCCTTCCTTTTTACATAGAAAAAATATAATCCCCTGCCCTTACCGCGACCCCTTTGGCCCACCTAACCTCATGTACACCTACTAAATCTAACTTATTCCTTCCTAATTCCCTGGCTACTGTCGTAAATGACCCATATCTGTACAGGCTGCTTACATTTCATGTACCAAATTTCATGTCCCTTTTCCATTTTTATATTTTACCAAATAATCAGCCCAGGCTCGAGGCAAATGTTTTTGTATCTTAACAAGGCCATTTTTTAAGGTGAGGAATTGTTAGCACCTCGCCCATCGCCCAGGCTGGAGGTATAATCTTTTTCGGTACTCCGCGACTGCTTATTCAATATATTCGCAGCTACGCTCCATACTGGAGGCCGTCCTTTTATCCACAGCATAAGGACGCGCCAAGCCGTGGTGATAGGGGCCCACTACATGGGAAATGTGTTGCAGTCGGCATTTATTTCTGACTTAAGTTTTTCACCATCTCGGAATTTTCTTCTGTGCCCACCATCTCTATTGCGAGGATGGTTGAAATTATCTTCAGACCCGGCTTATTTTTCCGTAATTGTAACAAAACTTGGCATTTGCATACGTGGTCTCCTTTTTTCTAGACATGTTATTTTTTCCTTCTTTTCCTTTACTTAAAGTAACGTCGAGGCACTTACTATTCACTATGTAAATATTATATGTTGGACTTTTGTCTTGGTTCCCACTCTCCTCTAATATGACGCTCTTGGATTTCCTAACTATGGAGGTAAGGTGAGGATTATGTTCATGGAACACCTGTCGGTGAATTTGCAACCTTCCTGCAAAGAAAATAGAAGCAATCTATAGTGTAGTGGAAAGAATGTTGACCCATACATTGACAAAACTGGACCAACGGCTAGGTATGATGAGGCCCACTATCGGTTGCCCTGTTGAGGTGTGCTAAAGCACAAATAAACGTCTTGAGTTTTCGGAACAATGTGCAAAGGAATGCATGCGTCTCTGTTTTTGGTTATCATGTAATAAATTTTAAAAATACTAATAAGATTTTTGTGGATAACCATGCAACAGGTTCCAGGTCCTGAATGGTCTTTCGTTAACGTACAGATAAGAATTCGTGGTACGCGGTGGCGCAGTTATTAGAGGCACTGCGCTACAAGCCGGAAGATCGGCAGTTCGATTCCCGATGGGGTCTTTTTCCATTGACCTAATCCTTCCGGCCGCAATATGGCCCCGGGATCGAAACTCCATGGAAGAGAAATGCATATCAGCTGTCTCTGCTGGGAAGTAAAGGCGGCCGGTGCGCAGGGCTGACAACCTTGCCACCCTCATGTGCCGACTGTCCACAAATTCCGGGAGCCTCTGACCTCGTGGAGTAGTCCTGTTCAGACCTGTACAAAAACCGCATGATCTTTTACAGATAAGAATTCGCCGACCTATGTTGTCTTTACGTTGCAGAAATAGACAAAACTCGGCCACCCGTGTCTGGGAGTCTTCCAGTATGTAGAACAAAGAAATGGTTGTGTTATTCGGTGCTCGACGAAATGTTTGCCCCTCCCACTAACAACTGGATCATATTCCAGGTTAGACTTTCGTACATAAACACAACAGTTCACTTAACTCTATGTCCGGTCATCGCAAGGCAGGAGTACTAGTGGAGATACCACGTGCATCATACGGACAGGTGTCATTGTCAGGCAACTGGCGGAATGCCTCAGAATAGCCAGTGACACAGATAAAAAGCAAAGGGACTAAATGCTCTCTCCCCAAAGTCGTTTTTTTCTTTGAGAAAATTTAAACTGCTTTTATTACGTGTCAGCAACCTGACCGCTGACACGAATATTCCGGAATAATTATTTATTAACATCCTTAACTACGCCTTTCCATCTGCCAACGTGCTTAGTAATAACTGGAAGATATGTAGCAGGGATGCAACAAAAAACCAATGAAGCGAACTTTAACCTATAAATTTGTTCAAAAACGTACCTCGCTAATCTGAATAAAATTACAAATCTTCAATACAAATATTTCTTTCTTTAGAATTATGATTTAGACATGTTAAAAATGTGTCAAAGGCCGCGAAATCGAGGTTCGATTTCTAGCAGGGGCATTACATTTCTGCCCTCCACCACCACCAAACTTTGTGCAGCAGTCTGTCGCTAGCTCCTACTTTAGACATAAAGAGAACTAAGTGTTAAGCTGGTAGCTTATTTCCATCTACTGCAGACATTAAAATTGTGTGACATTTATTTATTATGGATTACTGAACGAAGCTGCCAGGGGCTCAGCTTGTGTGACGTGAAATATTGAGATGATCGGCAAATAATGAAACGGAAGTAATATGGAAGGAAGCGGTCTGGGCGTAATTGACGATACTTGTTTTATTTTCCTCGTTTCTCTCTTTGGATGTCTGCGTTTCACACGCACGGACAGAAATATACTGAAACAGAGTCCTTTCTTATGCCATTTTGTATTTTGTGCTGTCGAATAATCTGTAGAAAACTTTTACGTCGTTCATTCTCAGAGTAAACACTTGGAGGCTTCACCGATGTGGCGAGAGTTTAGCAAATCCGGCAGATTTGCTTTCTCAAATCCACTGCAAAACACGTACGGACACATTATGCCCACTGAATTACGGCTTTAATTTAGCCTGTTAAATTTTCATAAAGTACAGTCATACTTTACTTTTTTGGAAATAGTCCTTTTCCACATTTCAAAATATCTGTTGCATTTTCTAGTTTGAATAGTGATACAAGAAATGCCTCTATCCGTTTTAAAGAAACATACGATTATTATGGTACTTTCAGTTGCAAATGTTCCATAAAGTACACCTCAAAACAATTATATAAGATGAAATCTAAAGTTTGAAGCCTAATGCAAATAAGGCCGATTGTTTTTAAACATAAATAAATATGGTGTTGGCCAGATGACAGATGACGTAACAGTATTACGCTTTCTATTGGTTTATATGAAGACATTTTTGTCGACATGCAGCCGTAGATAAATGACTTTTTTTATAAAATCTGATTTTGATGTCCAAGAAACAGCGATTATTTGTTACCTTCGGTAACAATCTGCCATACAGTTTTGTAGAAATTACTGTGCAGAGTCCAGTGACATGTGACACTCAATTTCGACCAAGAATGGAGATGGCGGTGTTTGATTTAAGCAGTTTCAACCGAGCTTCAGAAAATGTGTTCGGCTGTGGACCGAATACGACTGGCTGATTGATCGTGAGAAGCAATTTCGGGTTCCTTAGTAAGCGGAGGATTTCGAAGTCACTTATATAACCTGTAGCTTCTCAGAAGGACTCTACTGCAAGTAGTTAATAAATAATTGTGAATGGGGTTCCAGGTGCAAGTCAATCGTCAGACTGCCTAGCGGATATTCAGCAGTCATTATCTCTAACCTTGCATGCTATAATAGCCACACGCGGAGATTGACATGTTTATTAATAGCTGATTTCCATTTTCGGTAGGAGGTAGGTAGTAATTATGCAGACCTGCCCTCAAAGCTCTGAAATAACATCAGATTAGCTCCATAGCGTTGACGATGCTGATAGTTTGTACCAACGCAACATTCCTGAGTACCTTGTGGGGAGCCAGCTCTTCAAACGTGTACACGTACAAGAATACCAGTAGGGAAAACGGCTTTGTACTGCGATACCTGATATTTCTCCGTCGATTGTCGGTCAGTATTTCATCAGCGAATCCGTAAAAAAAATATTCGATAATTTGGACATTTATTTTTTGACTATGTTAGTCACGTAAACAGTCAATGACTCAGATAATTAGTCATTCTTTCCGTTTTACAGTTGGTGAAGTTGACTAACTTTCTCTCATTCAACCAGTATAATTAATACTCGGTCAAATATTCGTTAATTACTAATGCAGTCTGAGTATTTAGGTAGTTTCTAATGCGGAGAAACAGCAGTTCAGTTATTCGAAATGTCTGACGGCCGCACTGAGACACTCATGTCTAGCTGAGGGTTTCAGTTAGTCACTTTTTACACAAATGGGCCCAGTATTTTGAGTAGGTCATGCTTAAAAATTTGTCGTATATGTCAGTGACGAAATTTAAAAAACACAGAAAACCCTGGCAGCTGAGCAAATGCGTAGGCTACTGCAGTCTGGTCATGTGCAAAACTAATTTCCGTGGCGTGAAAATAGGCCATCTGCCAATACTGCAGATACGAACGCTGTCGCCTTGACGCTATAACCGTTATATTTAGTTTAAGTTGTATTATGTGTCAAAATTATACATTTGGTATACAGGACAGATTTGTTTAAATTAGTAATTTAGTTTTAGGTGGACAGGCGATTGTAACGAATTTGTATAGCAGTTTATAGAAAGAGAGAGAGAAGACCAGTAACACATGTGCGGGTGTTCATACGAGTTGAGACGGGCGACAGCGATACTTAAGTGAGCCAATAGAAACAAAGTACTTAAAATTTTGACTTTTCACCTATTAGGGAGTAGTGGAATTTAACAGTTAGCCAATTGGGAACAGTAAGAATACTTAAGGGGGAGGGGGGATAGATTTTAAACTGTGCGAGTTTGAGAACTTAATGTAATCGAGTTGTCTGTTTTTTACCTAGGATGTGATAAGTCGTGTATAAGTTACACTGAGGCTAACAGTGTACAGATTTTCAACGGGGCATCCATACACGCAAACATCAGTAAACTTTTAATAATCTGGTAAAATAATACAAAGAAGACTGCATGGTGTCCAGTTATTTATGAAATTACTGGTTTGCTACTTAGAACACTTAGATTCCCTGAGATTAGGACATGCGAAACGATTGATGAGCTGAGGCGGGTTGTAGTAAATGGCTGTCCAACTGCGGGGCTCGATTTCTAAGTGGCGTGGAAAAAAGTCTAACGTATAATAGGAATAAACGACAAACACCTGAGGCTGCAGTACTGCCAGAAAAACAAATCCCTGTGGAAGTTGTTGAAAGACGAGAGAAGATCCAAAATTTAGATACATGAGGACTTGGCAGACATGCAGAAGACGCCTACAACAGAGCGAAAAGAGTACGAGCGAAGTCAATCCAGGAAGGACGTCGGAGAGTGCTGAAACGTCGGGAGGTAGCGAAACATCGTCACGAATCCGGAGTCGAAGCAAATACCCTGACGTCACCCATCGGGAAAGTAAGTAGCGACCTGTCAGCATTAACGGCAACTGCTGTAAGAAAAGTGACTGTAAGAGAGCATCTAGTGCGTGTGTGCGAGTGACAAGGAATACGGCCAGCGGCAAGTCGCCTGTCGAACTCAGGAAGTTTGAGCAGGCCTACAACGCGCTTCAACACAACTCTCACCTATAAATTTACAGTTTTGCGCCTACTGTAATAAAATATACTAACATCAGCGTTACAACGCTCATGAACAAATTTAAAGATGGAAAGCCTGCCATTGTCGCACCTCTAAATTACTCACGAAACTGACATTAACCTTATTTAGGGTGTCATGAAAATGACAGGTACGTCTGGGCACAGGGGCGTAGGCCTCAGCATATTGTAAATCTAAACACTACCAGTGTTTTACAGTACTTCCTGCGATGAGCAAGCAGTTATTATTTTAGTCACAGGGCAAATGTTTCTACATGTGAGGCTTTTTGTACAAGGTTCGACGAAACAGGGTTCAGTGGACTTTAATTGATTTCTTCTATATTTCAGTGGGAAACCGCGGAACGAATAAATCGCTTGGGCGATTATGGCTTAGATGGAAAGATAGTAATAAAATAGATAGTTAAATAATGTGCCGTAAGTGTGTGCGCATTAAATTTACTTTATTCGCTGTATCATCTAACGGTGAGTTCTTGTGAATACGGTATTTCGCATTTGGGATCCGTAAAACGGTGGAGATTTTCTTGCTGTACTCATCGAATGTAAGCTTCACAAGCAGGATGTTTTGCTCCACTGAGTAATATATAAAAGTGACAGTTGTTCGATTCACGAGACTGTCAGAGATATTTCCCGTTGACAGTACGCTGAGGTTGACCCCTGGGATCTTACAAACTTTCATCCATTTCTTAACAAGCCCATTAATATTTTGAGAGAGGGTTTTAACAATTCCCGTCTGTAGCTGTGATTTCAGCAGACAACTCTTCCATCAATTCATATACCCCGCACTTTTTAAAGAACGATATGAAATCACAGATTCGCTGAATATGCATGTGATGAAATTCAAAGGCTCTTCGCAGACAGCGTGACAGAATCTTCCGTGCTAGCGCATGGTGATTTATCGGCAGATTTCGAGGCTGTAACGCCGGTCGCCACAATTCGCTCATTTGCGACAAGAGTGTCACAACTCAAAATTTGACATTTTTGAGTTATTGGTATAGAAAGAAAAGTTTGCAGATGCACAGATATAGTGTCATAACGCAGTTTGCAAAACTCGCCGCTGGAGAACAGTTGTGTCGTCGTTGCACTCATAGAAAATTATAGCACTTCAAAAACTTAAAAAGTTTCTCCTGAAAAATCATAAATTTTGAGTTGTGACAATGTTGTCGCGAATGAGCGACTTGTAAGTGTCGACTCTTTCAAAACGGCACATTGTTTTCGGTTATCATGGTCGCATGGCTTACATATTCATAGCTACAAGTATGACTTGTAGAATGGAGACGTAAGTCCCTTTCGTCGGGAATAAGTTTATCACGCTTTAATTTGGTTATTCACTGATGTCTAGATCCAAAATTAAGAAAGTGTGAAACTTCCCTTATACACCATTCTTACGTCTGCATGGTAAGGTGTTTAGGTATTTAATGATGTGATATATCGTAACAAGTGGGCCGGGTAGCGTAGACGGTATAGCGACTGCCTACGGGCTGGACGGTCCGGGGATCTAACCCCGGTGCGGCGAGACTGGCCCTGATGCCCACCCAGCCTCCTGTAAAATGGGTACCGGGTCTTTCCCGGGGGTAAGGTGCTGCCGGGGCGTGATGTTGACCCCTCACGCCCTTCTAGTACAGAGGTCTAAAATAGAGTAGAGCTATACCTCTACTCTCCCTAAGGGACTTCGTGGCCTGTGAAAGGGTGAAACCTACCTACATTTCGTAACAGGCTGTTCCTTGAACAGCTAAATATCTTCCGTGGGTCAGCGACTTAATTTTGCTCCACAGTTGGAATTTATATATATTTTTTGAAAGTCTACAAATTCCACCTGGAATTGAAATTCTGGATTTAATCTATTATCAATATAAGCCACTAGCCTGTACATGTAGTCACTCTATATCGCGTTTTGTCATGAATTACTTGAAATGCAGAGAAATTTGAAAGGTCATATTGAAAAGTTTTCGAGATTTTTTCAATTTGTTTTTGTTCTGACTTCAATCTGAAATACTCTCTTCTCAATACTTTACATAGTTTTCATCAACAAATGGGAAATTAATGTAAAAATGTTTTATATAATAATCTGATTGACCGCTCATTCCTATTGTTAATACTTAACAAAAATACCACTTTAATGGTGCATATATATATATATATATATATATATAAAGTCACCATTAAGCCAATGTTGAGTTATTCAGAAAACTGTATTGATTTGTTGTCCTCCTGATATCTGCAACGATGAATCACTCCAACCCCTGTCTCCATCATCCCCTACAACACCACTCCTACCCCCTGCACAACACAACAAAATATCCGCTTCAAATGTCACCTCCCATTCCAAGCCATTAAAATTACAGACCCATTACTGTCGGTATCATTAATTTATACTGTTATAATCTTATCATGTGAACCGACCATTCTGTAGGAACGGGTCGACTTGTTATCACATCATCTCGTTTGAGTTCTTGATTCGATTCATTGCATTCTGCTGTGATAATGCAGGGCATTATGGTTTTGAGGCACACGTAAATGTGTGGCTACCCACATGCCCCTTCCCAATCACATGGCATGGGATTCTTTACTGTTCATGTTTCGTTTTCTTATTACACCGAAGGGATTGTTATAATTAAGCAAATGTACATGACTGAGTAGCGAATTAACGAAATAACATTCTGGATGAAGTACAAAAACAGTCCAAATAGGTAATCAACAAATATATTGAAGACGTTACAAGCTTGCTAACAAAATCTGATCTAATGCCCTCAAATTCTAAATAATTAACAATTAAACATACGGATTAAAATATTTAGAAATTTAGGCAATTATTTCACAGCACAATGGAAGAGGTTCATGGAAGTGTTCGGTGTTGGAGAGTGGTATTAGTAGTGATGAACTTTCGCGTTTTGTTACCAAAGAGTTTGTTAATTATTAAGGTGGATCATATGTAGGAACCTAGGTTGTAAAGATGGGAGGTGGAAGGAACTGGCTGAGTGTTGTCTCATGAAAGTTTTAACATTAGCAGTTATGAACCTTGTGTATCTGCTACCAGACATTTAGTCAACTGGCCATTCAAACAGATGGTTATTAATGAAAATATTTGTAGAAAACCATTGTGTTATGAGTAAAAGGCCTCCTCAAACGTCGAATTTTTAACGGGAAATAGAGTAATAACAACAGCAGTGTGTGTGGAGTTGCTTCGCAACGCTGTCATTTGAATGAATAGGCCATCTAATTCCGTACAAGGGAATCTGATTGCGCATGAATGAGATAGGGGACTGAATTACAAGACAGGGTATGTCTTTAACACCGCTGCCTCACCCTCTACCCCAAAGAAGGAATTTCAGGTCGACTGTGATTATTTCACTGTATTGAGCCGTCTAGGAAATGGCGTGCATTTGGACTCACTGAAAGATCTTTATTGTGGAAATAAATGGAGCTGTGGCCTGTTGTGAGACAGCGTATTCCACTTCGGTGAATGACGCATGTCCCCGTAATTACAGTCATAGGCAGAAGTGCTAAATTTAGAAAGACAATTACACTAAACTGGATGACTACATTGCCTTTTCTCTCTAACGGATCACCATGTCCATGTGCTCGAATATTTTTATGTACTTAATACCTGAAGGTCACTGAATGAATTCCGGAACATTTTGTCTACTTACTGAATAGTCAATTGTTAATTGCATGGTTAATTTTTGGTTTTAGTCAACCTGCCAGCTAGGCAACCCACAAGTACCCAGTTCAACTGACAGTCAGCCATCTAGTTAGTTACCTAGCTTCTTAGACAGTTACATACACAATTATTATTTGAGTTAGATATACTTCCGGATAGCGATTCGGCATCCAGTCAACTGCAGTGCGCTGTACATCTCCGTTCCATTACAGCTGATGAAGACGCCTTACACTGGGTCGCTGTCTCTTTCAATTCAGGCGTCACGACGCCGCAAGGTGTTAATGTCTGTCGTCATGACAACGTGCTGGAGAAAGCAAACACGTGGGATATACACAGGATGAACTTTTGTGTTTCTACGTGCTTGTAGAGCAAATTATTCTGTCGTTATGTCCGTTCCATGAGCAGATGCGTGCCACTCTACGCAGACACGAACCTATGTTACATACCACAGCGTCGGTTCGCCAGTAGACTGCCCTAGGTTTTGCGTCATATCCGTTTGTGACGATATTATTATTATTATTATTATTATTATTATTATTATTATGACACCATAACACACATTACGCTTTCCATGAACCTGGATGAAGCTGTCCTTCAAGATCGTCACATTTGAACTAGGAATATGAAACAAAATGGATTAGTACATCAGTATCTTATTCTTTTGTTACTTAATTTAATTGCCTTTTAGGAGCGCTAATAAATATTTTTACAAGCACTGCTCTAAAAAATACCTGCTGTCGCACTCTTCTGCTTATTGCTCTTGTCAGACTCTCCAGGGACTACACCCTTTTAAGCACCAGTTCACTGCACTATGCAGCCTTCGTGTCTAATTATGTAATACTAATTCCCCAAACTACCAGCAATATTTACGGATATCAAAATAGTCCTCCAAATTTTGTGACCTCAATTATTATTATTATTATTATGTTTTAACACAATGATTAGCTTCCGTATCATAATTTTTAAACGTGTAATCACTTCCTTTTTACTGTGTATTATGCTTTATGATATTAATAAAATTTCAGGTTCGTGCAGTTTATTTATCTAATTAGTTTATTTATGCGATTCAAAAATTAACTAAATATACCTAGATTATTAGATTAATCGTAAGGAATAATTTAGTTTCGTACTTTTACGTTTATAAGACTACGTGAGGTACAGAACCACTTATTGCGAGGCTACTGTTTCTTATCTCCATGAGTTCTTACGTTGTCACGTACGAAATAGTGATGGAGCCCACATTTTTCCGTGCATTCAAACGCTTCCTTACTTTCAAGAACAATCAGCCACTTAAACCCTCCAGTTCTTCTTCTGACCACCTCGTCAACTTCCAAATATACTATAATGCATTTTGAAGCAAATTTATGTAGAAGACGTATACACATTAGTATCCCTACCCTCACATTACCCTGCACACTCACCCACCTTATATGTCCCACATTTGGAATTTCGGGTTTCCGGCTTACTCAGCAGCACACTTGATGTCTCACTTCTAGGACATGGCATCATGACACTGAGTGATGGGTGCCCATGTTCGATCGTAGTTGTATGTAAGCTTATAACATGCAGAAGATTAATATTTCTTCTTCAGACATTCGACCCTCTAAGATGAAACCACTAAACTGTCTCGAAACGTCAAGAACCAGTCAACCAGTGCAAAATGCCGAAATAATAGAGGCCTCAGCTGGAATCACCATAATTACATAAATACTGGTCTTGCCTGATTTTTTCAAATCCATTCATCTTAAATTTGCTTCCAAATAATTAAGAAAGTGACTACTAAATCTGCCACACCAACCCAAATCTCCACCACCCCAAATATATCATAAACACTGAAAAACAACAAATGCCTATTTTGCTGTCATAATTCTCCAGAACCCAAAAAACCCAATTTCCGTACCCGTACTACACTATTCTGTGCTACGATTCAGCCCTAAATCTATGTTGACACAATTCTTCCCCCCAACCGTCTTTTTCTGTCATCAGTTGTAAGCCATCTTCCCATAATGTAAAAGACTGCATGTGTCTGGTCTTCCCTCTATGACGAAAAGTCTGCAGACCCTGTTGGTGACAGACTCAACGCTCGTTTGCCCCCAGCAGTTGATATGTTTGTTCCACTGTGTGTAGTATTTTGCTTTTTATTCTAAAGTGAATTAAAATTTTGTAGTAAAATAAAAATACTTGTAAGGTATGAGTAGGTCTAATTACGTTTATGACAAGTATCCCTTATATTGTAAAAGAGAGCAAGAGGATTTGATAAACTTCCTTGG
>JGI20166J26741_11510806_pt1 | contig 12602 bp, 8 predicted proteins | sample TergutCu122P5_FD_26741 | JGI IMG/M metagenome (IMG submission 26741) | reverse complement strand
TTCACTATACATTTTGGAAGTGATAAGTTACTTAAGAAGACACCTCCAGTCTGTAGAGCTCAACTCAAATTTTCATACTTATAACACACGTAGGAAGATGGATATTCACATCCAATCATACAAGACTGACTTACATAAGAGAAGTGTAGTAAACATGGGTTCTAAACTATACAACAAACTTCTTGATTATATAAAAGAAATAGAGAGTTATAAAACCTTCAGGAAGGAACTGAAATCATTTCTTCTTTGGCATGCCTTTTATTCAGTAGAAGAATTTGGTGCCCTGTAACTGTGTTACTTGATCAGCTCAATACTAAAGTAAGCTTTCTGCACTACAGGTATTCAGTTCTGATATCATTTGTAGTATGTTATAGTATACTGTTATTAACTTATCTTTCTTTATGTATATTCCTAGCTATTGATGAGTCTACTATCATATGTATGATAGGCTAATAAATAAACTAAACTAAACTAATTGTAGGTAGCGGAGTTAACAATATAGGAGAAGGTACATTACAGTATGTTTATAACAGTGTTCTGCATACACAAGATGGCTGCTTGTGCTCTAGGTGTGCAAAGTAAGGGTAAAGCCGAAGTTGAAGACACCCAGTCCTCTAGTATCATTACATCCTAAACAAAGTAAATCTTCATCCACATTGCTGTGAGAATTTCATATCTTGTGAAGGTAAGTTCCTCCCTTTGCATGCCATGAAGACATATGGACTAGTGGATAAGGTATAGTTTTATGTATTCTTAAATTATAGCACTAGATGGAGTTGAGGAGTCAGCTTCATGCCCTGGCCACTTTAACCCCAGCGAAAGAGCATGTGGTGCCCAATAAGAGGCCGGATGGGTCCCAGAGCCAGTCAGAACATTTTGAAGAAGAATCTCCTTGTTGATGGCCGAAACTGGACGATGATTCCTCAGTCATCCAGATTGTAGCCCAGTCATCATAACAACTATATTTGGATGCATTTTATATTGACTGAACATCAACATTATGGCACAGTAATGCGCGGTAGTTAAGACAATGCTTCAACACAATATAGAACAGGTGTACTACATAATGGAATAGTACACAAGGGTTGCACTGGCATTGTGCGTTTGCTAGCAGTCTGCAATAGTTCAAAAAGGGCCTCATATAAAGTGGGCTTATTTATAAGTTAATGTGGCTAAAAAATGGAGTTGCTGTGTACTTTCTAATGAGTAAGTGACATATTTCAGAATTATGTCCATCCACCAGTGTTAGCTGGGATCAGGTATGAAACAAATATGGCCTTGAAAAGGTTTGTACATCGGATTCCAATATACAATGTTATTGTAACTGGGTCAACATTTATGGAGTCATGAGACGACAGGGGAGAAAAAAGGAGGAGAAATCTTTGTTCAGTTATCTCTAAAACTGCAGGACTTTTGCATAGAATGGCCTGGGGGCAGCACATGTTTCATTTTGCTTTATAGATTTTTTGGAAATATTTTTCCCCCTCAGCATTTAAAGAATTATGTGAGAGTTACACAAAAGTGCATGGAGGTTGCCAGGTGAAGTATACATTATTTGTGTTTGGACTTTACAATAATATGTCCAAAACATAAGGTGCTCATTTTTACTCTAAAGATGCCTAAGAATACATATTAGGTGATTTGTTCATAATTTAATACAAATGTGCATAACACAAGCAACCTTTGTTCCTTATGCACATGCATGACTTTAGCTGCAGACTTTTTTTCCCACCTGAAATTAACACAGCACACAAGGCACAGCTCACATGCAGTAATATTAAATAAAAAGGCTAAAAAAAATTGAGTTAACCTAATTATGGAATTGCCATGGATAGTATATTTGGTACCCAGGTGACCAGGTACTGTGAATAGATATGCTGTATTAAGAAACAAACATGCAATTCTTGCCTGAATAGCTTCAATAATAGCAAGAAGGTAATAAAAATTAACTACAGGAGGTATTACAAAGTGGTAACTAAGTTATTACATAGGGCAAACAAAGGCACAGCAACAGAGAGATTACAGAGTTCAGTAATAAAAAAAAAGAGCAATATGGAAACATGTTTAAAATGTAAGGAGGTAAATATTTCTTCTGTATCATTGAACTAATCCAATCAATAAAATAAACGATAACTTCATTATCATTCAAAAACTTAGTGGTAACTCATTCAGTACCATACTCATTTTCTGATGTTTCCAGTAAGATCAGACAATGCAAATAAATTGACAAAGGAAGCAATAATAAGGTACATGTCTGAAACAACCTCAAACATGTCTCAAATAAGACTCTTTTCCCTATTACAGCCAATGAAGCAGAAACATCTTTAGATCTCCGAAACCAAGAAGCTCATACAGATGATGGAATATTCACAAAATTACTCAAAACACGCTGCCTATATTTGTGTCCCTGTAAACTGTCACTGTAACTAGCTGATGAACGTGGAAGCCCTCACAGAATGATGTACTTCTTCTGATGTTAAACTTGTATTAAAAGGAGTGAGAAATACGTGCCTGGTAACTACAGAGGACTTTTATGTTACTGGGAGCATTTTGTCAGTCTTTGTAACCTCATGTACAGGACAGTAACTGTTCCTTTAAATTCCATCAATATCCTTGCACAACAACAGTTTGGATCTGGAGGCCTAGCAGAAGTTAAAATCCTGTACAACTTCATGGATGAAATTGTGTGAGTCCTGCACAATGAAAGACACTGCAGTGGCTGATATTGTGACCTTATCAGACATTTTTGACCATGAATCATGACAGTAGGATCAAAGCTAAATGGTTATGGATATGAAAGTAATGGTGGTTTGCGCTGTGAATTGTACAACAACCAACCAATGCACAGTTAATTGACAAATTATTATACTGCTCCTACATGTTTTGACACTATTGTGTCATCCTCAGGGAGCTCATAGTTAGTACCTTGCTAAGTTGCACAAGTATGTCAATGCAGTGGTTGGTAATACAATTTAAAATTTCACATGTTTTATGCTGTTGAAATCTCAATGTTTAAAATCTTTGAAATATTAGAATTGTCCTACTTATAACAAAATGGCTAAAATCATGAAACTTGCCACTAACAATAAGTATGTATGAATTTAAATATAGGTTATGGTGTTGAGACTATCATATATCTGGAATTAAATCCTCGACCAATCAGTAGCTGTATCCTTTAAGCGCACTGTTGATGACGTAACCTGAGAACAGCACGTGACATAGAAGGACCAATCAGTAGCTGTATCCTTTAAGCGCAGTGTTGATGGAAACACCCAGATGCTCAGATCGAACACAGGTTGAACACGTGGACCAATGGGAGTCCATATATTGTAAGCATTGATGACGTGGCCAGTTGTTGGTAGAGTGCGTTTGAAACCTGATGGTACATGGTGACCCACGGGTGAGGAAGTGAATGGAGTGGGTAGCCATTACTCTCACACTACCTCGGAATGTGGTGTATTCAGCATTACCAATACTGATGCGCACACCTCGGCTGCCAGCAGTCGACTGAACTGATGCCCCCGCCGATTTAAATGGACTCGTCCGTTTCGGTGAAAGACTAAATCTGTTTTCTGCGCATGTGCCATCACGTTTCAAACGCACTCTAGCAACACAGGTGTTCGGTTTAGACATCACGGAAAATAACAAAGCACGATGAACATGACCAAAATGTACAACCACAGCCTTTAAAAGCTTAATTTGCAGTCAATAATTACCATATAATTTGTCAAACCAATTAACACATCATAACAATTTAAAGTGTTTGTGTGGGAATTAATGACTAATCCTTAAAATTTAGAATTAATGAATCACACAGATGTGCCAATTTTTAATGATTCACCGCCCATCCATGGAATCAGATTTTTTCCCTCTGTTACCAAAACATGCAGTAACACTCCTCTTTGCATATGTCATACATTGGCATTAATTACATGCCAGAGACGTAGCTTGTACATTGAGACAAGGTGTTTAAAAAACAATCTTCTTTAAACACGAGTAATGTAAAATACCACTGTGCATATTCGAAAATTTCACAACATTGGATATGATCCCATTTCCGTAATAAATGCCAACATACTACATCACAACAGCTACAACAGGTACGTGCAATCTCAATCTTTCCCTTCCCTTCACCTTATCAGACTCCCCACACAACACCTGCCCAAACAGTTTTACAAACTGTATCTTATACCTGCCATTAAAGACCCCGCACCTCTAAACACCACCTCCCCCCACAATGACACAACCCCGAAACTGACCCATTCTCAGGATCACACCCCCCACCCTACACTGCTCCTATCTCTAACTCACTTCCCCACCAAGAAGACACCATACACATATACACATACAGCGATTACACCAAATAACTCCACCCTTCATAACGCTACACTTCATACAAATTTCCTTTTACAGGACAGACAACTATTGGCAGTGGAATGCAGTCTGATCTCCTGATGATGGGCATAAAGATTCCCGAAACATGTTGAGATACTGCTGATTACCAATAAATCACTATTTGTTGCATCTAGTTGGTCTCACCTTTACTTACTGACATTTTCAATTTTGAGGCACAAAAGGTAGAAATCATTAAAAGAAGATTCACCAACAATGACAATATATCGCTGTCACCAAATATATGAAACAAATTGGTAATGATCTCAAGGAAGGGAGTATGTCAGGATCTGAGTATGATGTATTTATTACTGGACTGTGTCCACTAACAAGGTTGAGTATTAGCAGCATTTAAAATTTAAGTCCTGCTTCCACAAGGTTAATCATTATGTTGAAGTGTGAACACTCTATGATGGGTTACAGTTCTTTCACATACTTTTGAACTTGATCTTCACAGTCTGTTCATGAAATTTTTAAAAATGTCTTCATGTGCAAGATCACAGTGAAGAACCTTTTCTGCAAAACTTAGATAATATTTTTGGGGCATGTAACTAGTTCAGGAACAGTAATACTGTTAAAGGCAATATGGCAGTATGTGGGTACATGTAATTATCAACACAGATTCCTAGTGAACTATACTACTTCTGTGGAACCCTGACTCTCAATACTGAAAATGGGAAAAAATGGAGGTGCAAAGTTTGTAGGAAAAATAAACGCAGGTTGACCTGAGAAATCATTGCTGTAGCTTATTAACAATAATGCCAGTGGCACAATGAAGGTGGGAGTAATTATGTAAAAAGGCAGAAACTAAGAAATACATGTAACATCTACCGATTCTTGGGCGTTTGACACCTAAACACCGAAACAATTCTGCACTAGAACAGAGTTGATAGCCATGGTATACGCATTGAATGAATTTAGAGGTTATGTGTTTGGTCATGATTGTTTCAATCCAGAAACTATAAACAAATATTGCTACATATGTGTAACCTCAAGTGAAGCAACAGTCACCAGTACAGAAAGGGATTTACATGGTTTTGGAATTCATTACCGCTTCTGTTTAACATGCGGAAGGTGCCCATTATACAAACAGAGATTCTTGGACTACATGTATCTTACAAATTACGTCACAAACAAATCGTTTAATAGAAAGACATCAACTGTAATCAGTGCACTCTTACATGTAACGAGCTTGAAATTAATGCAAAAATGTGTGTGATTACAGGCGCTCCAAGTGTCAAGATACTGTACATATTACAAAATAATAATTTATCAACGGTTATCCAACTTTTCCTATACTGTGCCCCATTAAAATCTTATTTATCAGACAGAGAATTCCTCTAATTGCAACTAAAACGTCTCACACCAGTAACCACATATGCGAATAATAACTTGCATGACATGAATGCCAATAATTGTAACCACCACGGATTCGCATAGCAGTGGTATGTTATATGCTCTGTGTGCTCATTATTAAACTCAACAGCAAAGTAGGACTTGAACATTGTATGGCATTTAAGAAACTGAACTGGAATATCGCTTATCAAATTTCAATAATACTGCATTTTACAACAATTTATATTCAGGAAAAGTTGTCTGTCTTGTTTGCAACCTTTCAAGCACCACAGCGGACATTGCCATCAAAGGACTTATGTCTTGGCTTGCCATAATCAAACTCCCCAGCCTGGACCTGGTTGCCAGTTCACCATCCCAGCCACATTTATATAAATTAAAGTCTGCAGGTTATTACAGTTATGTTCAGTTCTCTGCAATTTGTTATTAATACTGTGACAAAATAAGGTATTTAGTTCGCTTGCATAAATTACATCACTTGTCTTATTTATCTCTTCAAAGAAAACCCATCTAAAATTTTATCAAAATGCCACATTTTATTTCGCTATTATTGGGCACACATTAATTGTATTGTAACATGCCTTTAGAGGGAGCATGATGGGTGTAATGTTATAAAGCTGCTGTGCTTGAGGAAGATGATAAAAATACGCTGTTTTGTATTTTCAGTGCATACATGTTGTTGTAGGCATTGTCTGGTCGAGGGTTCCTTAACATTATGTGAGGCAATGTGTACAAGACAAGAATAGCTTGACAGGATAATACTAAAAAGGATTAGATTACATGGAAGAATTTAGACACAGAGATGGAAAGATGGTAAAAGTGCAGTATTTCATTATGGTTGTGTAATTACGTGTAGAATAGTCTTCCAGTAAGATTGGTGCTATCACATTTCCCCTTGTTTCCTGTGTTTACCTCTGGTTACTTGCTTTAAAGTGATTTCCTACACATGTGGCCTATTTCATGAAATATATTAGAATAGATAATGGTTTCTCAAACGGTGGTATGCACACCATTACTAGGACACTAACCATAGTTTAGTGGTATGCAGCATTATTAAAAATTTGAAATATAAAAATTATAAAATTTATCAAATTTAAATAAAAACATTAGCCACATATATTTGCCAGTACACAGAATCATATAACTTATCCCCATTGTTAGCTGTTTTTTCAAAGTTTCAGCTTTTGGGTTAAATACAAAAAAGGATTATCGATTGTGCATTGAAATTGTTAAATTTTGTATAGGGGTACACCAGAATGAACTTCAAGAATCCCTGGTATAGATTGTCTGTTGAAAGTGGTCATAGCATTTGATGTACAATAGCCCCATAAATGGCCTGTAAGAAGTGGTGCTAGTGGTGCAGTTAAAATCAGCACCCATACAGTACCATCATGCTTGTTTTGAAGATCAGTATAGCAAGAATATTGCTTTCCTGTAATATGATGTTTGTTTTCTTGCCCTCCTTGTAATCAAAGGTACTAATCATTGTTGCATTAATTGCCTGTAAATATAGCTATTGATTAAGCTGCAGCAATAGCTGAAATATACATCTGTAAGAATCACATTTTGTACACACTTGTAGCTGTTCTTGTAATGGTCTGTGTTCAGACTGGCAGGTAGCATCTGGTGAGAGGTGCCAAGCATTCTTATTACGTAAGTTTGTACTTTGGATAGATGCAGAAGTTTTTTAATAATCTGATTTTCAGGATCATACAGGACAGTTCTGTTTCAAGCAACTCTCATCATCCCCAATTTGGTGAAGAGGGGAAACTGGAGTCATCTTGGTTACAGTAACACCAATATGTTTTGTGGAAGAAATTAGAATAGAAAGTAGGCCCTGTTGCAAAAGTTTGGATACTGGTTGTCCCTGGGAAGAGTTGGCAGCACCCACAAGCAAGATCCACATTTACAAGGAACCAATGAGAAAGCTGAAATCTACATGAAAGACTTTTACACAGCATGCCAGCAGTTATGTTACTAAGGAATTATGGGCTGTGTTATAGATTAATTCAATGAGGATTAGTGCAATTGTCACTGCTCTCACCACATAAGTTACCTCTCTGTGTAACTCTCAAGGTGCAAAATATTGCATGAAAACTTTAAAATATCATACAGTTTGGAATCCAATCCCTTCCCCACATCCACAAAAGCCAGCTGCTGAAATGTAATTTGGAACAGTTGGATGCAGTCCACACCCTACTTACCAATGTTCCATTTTGACCCTTAAGACCTGTGTTTGCATTCATTTTGTATATTTAGACAATGAAGAAATATACTGAATTTTCAAGGCATACTGTATAATCAGATAATCTGTTTTATTATCAACAAAACTCCATTTATTTTATATTTTATCTTCTTATGTTGAAAGAATATGATTTTCAGAAAACATGCACCAAAATTTAAATACACACCTCCAGTATTTTGTTATTGTATGCACCACACACATTTCATGTCACTATTTGTCCAAAAAATTTGCATTAAAGTAATATTGGCTAATTTACCATTAGTACAGCTAGCTGAAATGCGGGTGGGACTAGGGAGGATGAGCAACAATATTCACTAATGGACGCTAGGTAAAATGCTGGAATTAACATCATCTCTTTGTGTTAGATATCAATACCGATTTATTATCCATACAAACACAACACTTGAACATTGTATGTTAATTTATTTACTTTACCACAACATGTTTTGGTCGTATTCGACAATTATCAGGTGGAGACACAAGTATGTAATCCGAAAAGTATGCTATGGATTTTAATTTAAAAAATTTTACTGCAATATTATGTGCGTGATTTCAGGCTTCCGCCACAAAATAGATGGGAACTGCTCTCTTCTAGGTTGCCACTACATGCTGCAAGTAAGAAATTACCGCTACTCGCTGAGGTAAGAAATTAGCACTACTCGCTGCTGAATAACCCGTATGAGTGCAGTTCTATTACTATATTATGTGTTTAATATTTTTTATTGGGTGTAATAGCTAATTTTTGTAATTTATCATGTTAATTGTGATGGAGAGGCCTCATTCATAGGATACGTTTTCGATTATGTACTTGTGTTTCTACCTGATGATAGTTGAATGCAACCGCCAAAACAGTTGTAGAAAAGTAAATAAATGAAAGCACAGTGTTGTCTTTGGATAATAAATCAATACTGATTAACAACTTATATATATATATATATGTGTATTTTTAAACTATATCCAATCAATGAGGATGTTTTTAGTGCTAATAAACGTCGGGTAATGAGAGACTGGGGAGTGGCTTTAAGCTTAAAATTGGCGCTCACTTCAAGGTCAGTACGGAATAGGCTGTTCTCAGACCATGGATCAGAGTTCAGACTATACTAGATTATCTGTGGTTAGACACTGAGTTTCCGATTGTATGAATACGCCCATTGGTATTTTAACATCAGTGTAATCTGGCGAAGGAATTTCGAAGCAGAAAAACTTCATTCTGTGTCCCGATTAATGCAAGTATGTGTGTTTAAAGTGACATAGTTCGAAGTTTTGAAACTTCGGTTCTAACTATTGTAAGTAATGAACTGTAATTCTTTAGTGTGACTGCCTAGGGGTCGCACGCTATTATGTACAGCCTGTCTCGAAATTAGCGATAGTTAACGCAGATACCAAAACAGCTGTGCCATTAGTGCAATGTAACCTGTGTAGGGAACGTTGCCTTAACGGACCTGAGGAAATATGTGGTCATGAAAGTACTTGGCCACGTATTCTGTTAATTATTGTGCTTTTAGTTGCCTATGCTGATAAATCTGTAAGCCTTACATGCCTTTTGGAACTCATTAATTTGTAAATTTTCTCCAGTTTTATCTGTCATTTGGTACTTTGAAATTTCATTGTTTTACGTGTATATAAAACATCATTAATGTTATTTTATTTCATGTTTGCCTAACGGTTCTGTGTTTTAGTTTTCTGAGCCCTTGGTTCAATTGTAGTGCTGTGTAGTGCTTTACTATCAGAAGTGTTAGTTTATTATATTTAGTGATACGAATTTTTTTCACAAGCATTGATGCTCCACTACTCAACGATTACGTTAGAAGGAACGTTTCTTTTATGCTTAAATCAGGTTTAGCATAACACTATTATTGCGCTAATTCTTGTACGTAAAAATTGCCATTCTGATATTTTATTTCTGCTCTTAAATGCAGTGAGGTAACATGAATCAGATGTCGTATTTACGGGTCCGTCTTGAGCCAAAATAATAATTACGTTGTGAGTGGAGTATGTACGTATTAAATTTGTAAATAGTTAGAGGTTATTTTGTAGAGTTTAGCACATTGAAGAATAGCAGCAGCAAACTGCATCAGTTGTAATTATGTAACAAGCATATTGGTCTGATGCACAGTGTATGAGTGACAAGAGTACGGCCTTCCGGAATGTGACGACGTGTAGCTAGTTCTTCGAAAGCTGGGTACTCGTCTGCAAGACAACACAGTGTCATATCACAGAAGAATATTATTCCACTGTGAAAATGCCAGTTCTCAGTGTGTAATTCATATTGTCAGACCATCTTACAGGAGGACATAAATCTCCAATTAGAAATTTGCCTTAGATCTTTTATTTATTGCTTATTTAAAAGTGTCTGAAATGGCTTTGATGGTTGCATTACTGGACATCATTGATAGGATGGCTAGTGAGTGACGAATTGAAAAGAATATGGAAATAGCTTTTACAGCATAATTGAAGGTACTAACCTGGTCTTACCTGGTGGGATGGAGGAATACAAAGAACTCGGCATGTTTGTTTTTCTGCCAGGATTTAAACCTGGGGTCTTCCGCATAGTAAGCAAGAGTGCTCTCCGTCATAACACATACGCTATGGGATATACAGAGCAGTCTATTTGTAAGTCTGTAATTATTGACCTATATGTGCAGTATCTGTGAGTTGGGGGATGTCACAGGTCAGTCATCTGAAGACCTTGTACAACCTACGAATGCACAGAAACTATATTGTTTGGGAAAATATTAAGAGCCACATTCGCCAAAAACAGTAAGATTGAACGTTCTCACCACAGTGATAGTTGTGGTCTTCTGGTATGTGACTCCTGTAATCTCATAGCTAGTTACACTTATTCCAGAGAAACCTCCCAGGAGAGTAAAGTGAGATTGTATAGGTTTTTAGATAGGTGGTTGAAAGTTTCTGAGCCGAATGGTGGCAGCATTCTCCAGATATAGTTTCTTTGTGATTTGGTTGTGATTCTTCTAATTGTTCTGCCTTTGTCAAGCATTTGAACTTTTTTTGATTCATGGGAGGGGTAAAAAATTTCTGTCTTCTGCACAGTGTCTAGATCAGCTGTGGGGTCCACTTGTTGAGTATGGAGGGCTTTTTCCCCCTGAGGTCAAGTGACTGAGCCATGCAGCTGACCATTTACACTTATCTAATGCCTGGGTTAAGAATGCATGGAGCTGTTTATTCCACTCCCTTGTATGTCTTCATGGCATGGTCTTAATTAAGCACAGGGACAGCTTCATTTCACTGTTACACTTTGTAAGTATTCATTAGTTGTATTTGTAGTAGAACTATGAATTTTTTCTGCCTACCGGGGATGAATCTAAGATTGCTAAGATATCTGAATTTATTTCTAGACCAGTCAGAAAGTGACTGAATTGTAATAATACTTACATTTTGTAACACCATTTAGTTTGATGGAAGTATACCTAACAAGCTACATGGCTTATATCACAGGACACCATGTCGTAATATTCACCACCATTATAATATCAGTCTGAAGTAATAATATTGTTGCACATGGGTTTGCATTTGTTAATATATCAGTTATAACATACAGCCTAGTGCAGATTCATATTTATTTAGAGGCAGTCGGGATTGTGGGGTTGCAGCTTTCCATTCTCCCCACATAGGTACGTTTATGGCATGGTTGGTTTTGTACTGTAGGTGATGTATGTGATCTGAATCCCCAAATGCAAATTAAATACTGGGTTGTTTCCTTGTTGGTATGATTACTTATGGACCCTAAAAGTGACCTTGGAATTGAAAGGGAGAGGGGTTGTGCGATCGATAACATTTGTGACATGTGAGGTTCTGGCAGCGTTGTTGGTGGGGATTCAAGTCTTGTTGGATTTGACGCCGTCTGGCTTGGTAAATGGCTACCGACGTCTCCGAGGAACTTGCTGCTTCGATCTGCAGGGTCAGTGTAGCCCAAGAACAGTGACTTGGACACTTCGCCGTTCTTCGTGTCTATATATCTTCCTGATGAATGGATTTCAGGACGCTTTAAAGCCACTTTGATTATATATTATCGTATCATTGGATGACTGAAGAGAATGTTGGAAATGGAGCCAAGTCTGTAGCATTTGCCGTGAGACAGTAAGGAAAACCACAGAAATGATACACTGATACACCAGGAGATACGAAACAGGGGTGCAAATCAATCGTCTTACATATCACGAGCAACGGAGTATAAAGCCGGTCGGAGTATATTCCAACATTCACTTAGGAATGCGTCTGCCTTCATTCATAATGAATGTTGTTCGTTGTCTGTAGTGTCACTGAACCGATGTAGCATCGTTAAATAACGCATGGACTGCTGCTTCCCCCACTATCCCTGGTTCCAACATGTCCCACGTCGTTAGATCGAGGTTCATGTGGAATATTGAATTTGAAAACTAATTTATTATATTATGTGGTTAGATAGCGGACACGCTACTACATTGTTGAGTGTGGTCTTTGGTTTTGTTGCAGATAAAGCACACTACACTGTATGCAAAACATAACACGAAATTGAAATTTACAATAGATTAATAATCAACAATGACAGTCAAAAACACAACTATATTTGTAAATATAATAATTTACCAACTACATGTTTCGGCCTAATTCG
>JGI20166J26741_11510695_pt1 | contig 12603 bp, 10 predicted proteins | sample TergutCu122P5_FD_26741 | JGI IMG/M metagenome (IMG submission 26741) | reverse complement strand
TGCTGACCCCGCCCACCCACAGCATGTTGGCCCACCGCCAGGTGACGGTCTGTTCGGCCGGATTGACCTTGATCACCAGCAGGGGAAAGGTGAGGAACATGAACCAGCATCCGGTGAGGACGGCGTGGCGGAGGTCTTTGCCGGTAAGCGGGAAGGTTCTGGTCTTGCCCATCGCCGCCCTCACACCTTTTCCGCCGTGGCCCTGCCGAGCAGGCCGGCCGGCCGGAAGATGAGAATCAGCACCAGCAGGGAGAAGGCAAAAACATCCTCGTAGTCGCTGGATACATAACCGGTGGCAAAGGCCTCGGTCAGGCCGAGGACAAAGCTGCCCAGAACCGCGCCGGGAATGGAGCCGATGCCGCCCAGGACCGCGGCGGTGAAAGCCTTGATCCCGGCGATGAAGCCGATGGCGAAGTTGATCTGGCCGATGTGGGAGGCGATCAGCAGGCCGCCGATGGCTGCCAGGGCCGAACCGATGACAAAGGTGAGCGAGATGATCCGATCGACCTTGATGCCGACCAGAAGCGACATCTTCTGATCCTGGGCCGTGGCCCGCATGGCCTTGCCGATCCGGGTGTACTTGATCAGCAGGGTGAGCGCGGTCATGACCAGGGCCGAGACCGCCAGGATGGTCAGGCTGGAGGAGTTGACGACGGCGCTGTACGGTTCGAGAAAGGCGAATTCGGGGACGAGCGAAGGGAAGGGGACAAAATCGGCGGTCTGCGCCAGCATGACATAGTTCTGCAGAAAGATGGACATGCCGATGGCGGAGATCAGGGGCGAGAGCCGGGGCGCGCCGCGCAGGGGCCGGTAGGCGAACCGCTCGACGGTAAAGCCGTAGGCCCCGGCCCAGACGGCGGCGGCCAGCGCGGCCAGAACCAGAATGGCGGGCAAGGGCAGGTGATGGATCGACAGGACCGAGGAGACGATCAGGGCGGTGAAGGCCCCGATCATGTACATTTCGCCGTGGGCGAAGTTGATCAGGCCGATGATGCCGTAGACCATGGTGTAGCCCAGGGCGATCAGGGCATAGATGGCCCCTCTGGTCAGGCCGCTGAACAGCAGTTCAAAAAAATATTCCACGGGCCCATCCGGGAAAGCGTCATGCCGGGCAACGGCAAGGGCAGGGCGGACAATACAAAATACAACAAAAACATCGCCTGGGGCGGGCAGCCTTCATCGGACCTGGACAAACTGCCCGTTGTTGACCTGGTAGAGGGTGAAACCGATGCCCACCGGCTCGCCCCTGGCGTCGAATTTGATGCGGCCGAAGGGGGTGGCGACCTCCTCGGCGCGCAAGACCTTGGCCACCTGTTCCGGGTCAACGGAACCGGCCTTGGCGATGGCCTTGGTCAGGGCCAGGGCCGCGGCCACGGCGTTGTCGAAGAAGGCGCCCGGCTCGGCGCCCTCGGCCTGTTTGAATTTTTCCCGGTAGGTTCTGGTGATGGGGTTGTCTGCCACATCGGCCGGCCCGGTGGCATATACGCCCTCGGCATCCTTGCCCGCCACCTTGATGAAGGTGTTGTTCGTGATGCCGTCGTCCGAGATAAAGGGGATGGCGATCCGCTTCTGCCGCATCTGGCTGACCAGCTTCGAGGCCTCGGGGTGGTATCCGCCGAACAGGACCGCGTCGGCCTCCGCGCGCTTGATCTTCTGGACCACGGCCGAATAATCGACCGCGCCCGGAGTGATGCCCTCGAACAAGACCACCTTGGCCGTGCCGGATTTTCCGATCAGGGCCTGGGCATGTTCGGCCAGGCCCTTGCCGTAGTCGCCCTTGTCGTGGAGCACCGCGATCTTGGTGGCCTTGAGGGTTTGCAGGGCAAAATCGACCTGGGTGGCGGCCTGGATGTTGTCGGTGGCGATGGTGCGGAAAAAGAGCGGATATTCACCGTCCTGGTTCAGGGCAGGGGTGGTTGCCGAGGGCGAGATGACCAGCACTTTGGCGGCGTGATAGATCGGCAGGGCCGCTTTGGTGGCCCCGGAACAGGTATGGCCGATCACCGCCCTGACCTTGCCCGCCACCAGTTTGGTGGCGCTGTTGGTGGCAAGCTCGGGTTTGCAGCCGTCGTCCTCGACCAGCAAGTCCACCGGCTGCCCATTGATGCCGCCCTGAGCGTTGATCTCCCTGATCACCAGTTGCACGGCTTTCAGGGTCGGCAGACCGTAGGGGGCCAGATCGCCGCTGTGGGCGCCCGCGACCCCGATGGTGATCGTTTCGGCGGCCAGAGACGCGCCGGCGGCGCAGACCGAGAAGGCCAGCGCGGCAAGGCCCAAGAACAAACGCGCAAGCAACACGATGGCAGCCCCCTTTTCTGATTGAATTGCAAAAGCGGCAACAATGCTCTACTGTGCCTTTTTCATACCGTATTCTCTTTTTTTTGCACTAAAAATGACCGGACCGGCAGGCGATGGACCGCCGGTTGAATAAGCCAGCCTGCCGCCAGTTTATCAACTTGCCGCCGGTTGAATAAATCAACCCGCCGCCGGCTGGACAAGCCAGCCTGCCGCCAGTTGGACAAGCCAACCTGCTGTTTTTCTGGATTGCTTCGGCACTTCGTGCCTCGCAATGACGGCGTTTGGAGTGGTCGTTATCCCCTTCGGAAGCGCTGAGCCGCGCAGCCAAGGCGGCGGAGAAGCGGCGCGTGCTGTCCGAGTGCGCAGCACGAGTTCACGCGCCGCCCGCCGCATGGTGAGCGGCGAAGGGACCGGCGTAGCCGGCGCTTTCGTGGGGTGCCCGCCTCGACGGTGACTTTCTTTTGGGCAAGCAAAAGAAAGTGCCACGCCCGGCAGGGCGGAACAGGCATCGTTGCAATCGGTGTCACATTGGCAATGGATGGATTCTGCGACTCCGCCTGAGGGCTCCGCGCAGAATGACTTTTTCTTGTAATGACGTTTCCTCTCGTATTGCATGCCGAACCATACTCTGCGATTGAATTGGAAACGGAATGAACCCCTCTCCGGTCCGGCGGACCCATCATGCACCCCAATTTTTTTTATTTTGCCCTCGGCCGTCCGTTTTCCCCCCTGTACAGCCTGGCCATGCACCTGCGCGCCTCGCTGTACCGGCGGGGCGTGCTGCGCTCCCATCGTTTTCCCATCCCGGTGGTCAGCGTCGGCAACCTGACCCTGGGCGGAACCGGCAAAACGCCCATGGTGCAGTATCTGGCCCGCCTGTTCCAGGAGCATGGTTTCAAGCCGGCCATTGTCAGCCGGGGCTACGGCGGCGCGGCCAGGGGCGCGATCAATCTGGTGTCCGACGGGACGTCGTTGCTGCTCGATGCCCATGCCGCCGGCGACGAACCGAGGCTGCTGGCCGAAACCCTGCCCGGCGTGCCGGTGCTGACCGGCGTGGTCCGCAGGCTGCCGGCCCGCCGCGCCCAGGAGATGGGCGCCGATGTGCTTGTGCTCGACGACGGCTTTCAGCACTTGCAGATCGTCCGCGACATCGATCTGGTGCTGTTCAACACCGACCGGCTGGCCGGCAATTCAAGGGTGTTTCCCGGCGGCGATCTGCGGGAGCCGGTGGCGGCCCTGCGGCGCGCCACCGGTTTTGTCATGACCGGGGTGCATGCGGCCAACCGCGAGCGGGCCGAACGGTTCGCCCAACTGCTCCAGGCGAAATTTCCCGCCACCCCGGTTGCGTTCGCCGGTCTGCGGATGGAAGGGCTGGTTGCAACCGCCCCGTCCGGCATGATCGTGCCCGCCGACCCCGAGCCGCTGCACCGGGAACCGTGCTTCGCTTTCTGCGGCATCGCCCATCCCGAGTTGTTCCGGCAGACCCTGAGCGAACACGGGTTTTCCCTGGCCGGATTTTTCCCCCTGGCCGACCACCAGCGCTACACCGGGCCGCTGCTCGACCGGCTTTTGGCCGAGGCCCGGAAATCAGGGGCAAGGTGGCTGATGACCACGGAAAAGGATCTGGTCAAGCTGTCCGGACAGGCGGGCCATCTGTCCCTTCCCCTGTACGGCTTGCGGATGCGGGTGGAAACCGATGCGGATTTTTCCCGCGCCATCCTGGCCAGGCTGCGCTCGTGGCCTGCTGTCCCTTGACCCTGACTGTGTCCAATCGCCCACACTCTGAGGTGGCGGGGCGAGTTGTGTTCTTTTTGCCACAGGAAGCAGGTAAAGCCTGCTGGCGGCCATCCGGGTCGTTTTCATGATTATTTCTTGATTTTATTATAAAAATTAAAAAAAACATCGCGCAAATGTTCTTTGCGGCAGGTGGGTCGATAATTGCATATATTTTATAACTCCATAGAGTTTATACTATTTTTCCCTTATCCCTCCATTGTTCACAGGCCCATGGCACATCGGATAGAGCCGTACCAATACACCATCCAGCGCCCGGTCAGTTGCTGCGGCGTTGGCCTGCATACCGGCCGGACCGTCAATCTGACCATCAACCCGGCCCCGGCGAACACCGGCATCCTGTTCCTCCGCTCCGACATCGAAAGCCGGCCCGTCATCCCGGCCCGGGTGGAGCGTGTGGTGGACACCACCTTGGCCACCACCATCGGCGAAGGCTTGCACACCGTTTCCACCACCGAGCATCTCCTGGCGGCATTGCGGGGATGCGGGGTCGACAACGCGGTGATCGATCTCGATTCCCATGAGGCGCCGATCATGGACGGCAGCGCCGGGCCTTTCGTCCGCCTGCTGAAGACCGCCGGGCTGCGCCAGCAGCATAGCTTACGTAAAATGCTGCGCATCACCCGGCCGATCACCTTTGCGGCCGGCGACAAATCGATGCGGATCGAGCCCTACGACGGCTACAAGGTCTCCGCCCGGATCCAGTTCGACAACGCCGTGATCAGCGAGCAGCGCTATTCGGTGGAAGTGACGCCGGAGCGGTTCAGCAGGGAAATTGCCCGGGCCCGCACCTTCGGTTTTGTCGAGCAGGTGGAACAGCTCTGGCAGAACGGCCTGGCCCTGGGCGGCACGCTGGACAACGTGATTGCCATCCACTGGAACCGCCATTCCATTCTCAACGAAGACGGCCTGCGTTTTGACGATGAGTTCATCCGCCACAAGGTGCTCGACATCATCGGCGACCTCGCCTTGCTTGGCTCTCCAGTGCTCGGCCATGTGATTGCCGACCGCTCCGGCCACGAACTGCATCGCGCCTTCATGCAGACCATCATCGACAGTCCCCAGTCATGGGAATATGTGACCTTCAAGCAACGGGGCGCAAGCCTGGCCCGTCCGGAGGCGCAACCCGTTCAGGGGGCAACGCTCGCCCCTTTCTTTGCCCCGGCGGGCGAAGCGATGGCCGGTGGTCCGGCTTGCGCCGCCTGACCCGACCGCGAGTGTTGTGACCCAACACGTCTGATTGTCGTACATACAAACAAAAAAACCGCCGGCCAAAACCGGCGGTTTTTTTGTTTTTGTTGTTTATGGCGGACAGCGGTTGTCGCCCGCCGCAAAGCCGCGTATAATGGCCGCCATTGATTTTGTTGTTCTTATTTCATTTTCATTGCACAACTCAATGAGTACCGTCATCGCGGCAACTTCGCGCCGTGGCAGGGTTGGGGTTCGCCTGCGACTCACCCCAACCTACCCCTGGATTGCTTCGGCACTTCGTGCCTCGCAATGACGGCCATTGTGGCGGCAGTTCCCCATCGGGAGCGGCTGAGCCGCGCAGCCAAGGCGGCGGAACAGCGGCGCGTGCTGTCCGAAGTGCGCAAGCACGAGTTCACGCGCCGCCCGCCGCACGGCGAGCAGGCGAAGGAACGGCGCAGCCGCCGCTCACGCGGGTGCCCGCCTCGACGGTGCCTTTCTTTGGGGCAAGCAAAAGAACGATCACACGCCCGGCAGGGCGGAAAAAGCATCAGTGCAATCGGTGTCGCTTTGGCAATAAATGGATTCTGCGACTCCGCCTGACGGCTCCGCGCAGAATGACTTTTTTCTTTTCTTTATATGCCGTTTCCTCCCGTATTGAACGCCGATTCATACGGCGATTGCATTGGAAACGGAATGACTCAACCGAAATGCTTCAGGAAAACGATATGGCTACACTTCCCTCCATTGGCTTTGTCGGCGGCGGCCAGATGGCCGAGGCCATGGTCCGCGGCATCCTGGCCGCCGGTCTGGCCGCCCCGGACACCATCACCATCGCCGAACCGGCAGCGGCCCGCCGCGAACTGCTCGCCAACCAGTACGGCCTTGCCTGCACCCAGGAGCCGGACATCCTGTGCCGGAACAGCGACATCGTGGTTTTGGCCGTCAAACCGCAGTTGGCAGCCCCGGTGCTGGCGCAATACCGTCCATACATCAACGGGCGGCACCTGGTGTTGTCGATCATGGCCGGAATCACCCTGCGCGCCCTGGCCAATGGGCTTGCCGCCCCGGTCCGGCTGATCCGGGTGATGCCCAATACCCCGGCTCTGGCGCTGGCCGGCGCCGCCGCCTTCAGCCCGAATCCTGAGGCTACGGCCCGCGACCGCGAGATCGCCGCCGCGCTGTTCTCCGCGGTGGGCACCTGCGTCGAGGTGCCCGAGCATCTTTTGGATGCGGTGACCGGTTTGAGCGGCAGCGGTCCCGGTTATGTGTTTGCGTTCATCGAGGCCATGATCGATGCCGGCGTGCTGGCCGGCCTGCCGCGTCCCATTGCCGAGCAACTGACCGTGCAGACGGTGCTGGGTTCGGCCAAACTCGCCCAGGAGAGCGGCGAGCATCCGGCGAGCCTTAAAAATAAGGTCACCTCGCCCGGCGGCACCACCATTGCCGGACTGCGCGTGCTGGAGCAGGGGGCCTTGCGGGGGCTGATCATGGATGCGGTCGCGGCGGCAACCGAGCGATCCAGGGAATTGGGCGCATGAAGATCACATATGTGGGGGTGGTGACCCGCCCGAACAGTCCCGAGGTTGAGCGGATCGCCCAGGAGATGGTTGCCTGGTTCGGCCGGCGCGGGATCAGGACGGACCTGAACAGGATCGAACCGGAGATGGACCTTCTGGTGGTGCTTGGCGGCGACGGCACCCTGCTCCATGTGGCGGCAAAGGCCAGCCGCTACCAGTTGCCGGTGATGGGCATCCATCTGGGCCATCTCGGCTTTCTCACCGAGGTGGCCGCCGATGAGCGCTATCAGGCCCTGGAAACCCTGCTGAGCGCGGACCAGGTGCGCATGGAACGGCGGATCATGCTGTCCGCCGCCTATGTGCAGGGGACGACCGGCAAGAAGAGCGCGTCAGTGCTGGCCCTGAACGAGGTGGTCATCGTCAAGAAGAGCACCGAGGCCATGATCCGGCTGCGGTGCTGGGCGGGCAGGGAATATGTCACCACCTACCGGGCCGACGGGCTGATCATGGCGACGCCCACCGGATCGACGGCCTACAACCTTTCGGCCGGCGGGCCGGTGGTCCACGCCGAGCTTTCCACCATCGTCCTGACCCCGATCTGCCCGTTCATGCTCGAATCGCGGCCGGTGCTGCTCGATGCCCGGCAGAGGATCACCACCCAACTGCTGGCCCCGGCCGGCGAGGTCAAGGTGATCGTCGACGGCAAATTGCAGTGGACCATCACCGAAAACGACTACCTGCTGGTGAAAAAGGCCGCCAAACCGCTGCTGATCGTCAGCTCGCCGTGGAAGAGCTATTTCAACATCCTGCGCAACAAGCTCAACTGGGGCGGGGCGGGCGGCGACGTGCCGCTGCCGGAAAAGGTGTGCCGACATTGCTGACCCAGCCGGTGGGGCGATTGCCGGATCGCGCCCCGCAGGTGCGGCCGATTGCTGGGGGATGTCGAGGAAGGAGTGCAGGCCGGAATTGATTTGGGATTACCTCACGCGGGAGCGCGGGAACGATCAAAAACCATTGATTCTACCAGTGGTTATTGACTTTTGATTACAACGGTATTGGTAATGATATCATGAGCACATTGTTTATACTTCGAGAAAAAAATAACTGATAGAGTGAAAGGAAACACTATACTAAAAAACACATCCAGAATCAGCCTTGTTGCGGAAAGTATAAATGATATTCTCCTTCCATCATTTCTAACAATTATTATCCCTACAGAATATTTACCAACGGTTCCTTGCAATCGAGAACTTTCAGATAGTGTAACATATAAGAAAACGACAAATGGATACAAATATATATAAGTTGAAATGCCAATATCATGAACAATATAAAATGAATATTTATATATCACATATTCAATATTTGCTAAAATAACTAAATCTATGAGGTAAGATAACAGTCTCATGGAAATAGCTGGAATTCTATCGATAGGTACCTTGACAAGCTTATCTCGTTTTCTTGAAATAAATACGAGTAATATGCTTAGAGGGATAGATACAATTATTAGTAAAAAATTGACAAATTGCCAGTTGGTATTGTTAATCGACATGTTTCATTATTTTTTTTCTATGCCTGCATCCGTCAGGTACGTTGCCCAGCGCGGAGACAGATTCAAGTTTGTCACCACCCAGGCGGACGAAAGACTTTATCCAATATGAGCATTTCGTCAAATGTTCTTGCTCTTGTTTGTGTATTTTCTATTACACTTCTTGCTTGAGACAGCTCTTCTGTACTGTAATACCGTCATACATTTTCATCCTATGCTCAAATGGATATAATTTTCCAGTCAAGAGATAAAGAGATCTTGCAATTGCATATTGCGATGACTGAACAGCAAGCTGTTGATGATCTTTCAGGAAAGTTTGTAAAAAAACCTCATAATCAGGGTTGCCGCTCATACCCATAGAGTCAATTATCCTGTTAATTGTGCCATGTTTATTCTGGTCATGCTGATTTTTCACATACAGATTCATTAGCAGGGTAGTTGATTTGTTGCAACCGGTGACTCCAATAGCATGAATGTATAAATCGTAAAGTTCTCCATTCTTTCCTTCTTCAATATGTTGAACTATATCATTGCAACCGTTTGATTTTATAATTTTGAATATGTTTTCTGTTGCAAAATAATGCAAGTGAGATGGTATGTCTGACATATCTGCAATGATAAACAATATTCTTTGACTATGTGTCACAAATAACCAGAGAATAACAATTGCAGTAAAGCATCCTGTGAAAATAAATGCAATTTTATTCTTCATTAAATATTAATTTGGTAAAGTAGATAATAACTCAAGGTTTGCAGACATTTATAATCCGAATTGGGGAATTTGCCGGACTGCAATCCAGCAAGTTCGTCCGGCTGCCGGGGATGCCCACGGTTATTGTGGAAGGAGTACAGGCCGGGATTGTGTCAGCAGGATGTGGAGCGTGAATCGGGCTATTTGACATCTTCTTCTTGTGACTCTTTTGTAACATCTGAGTTAATTTGGTTGGCAAATTTTCTATAACTCGCAGCAATTCAACAATATCTTTTTCTGAAGTATCAGTTCCTGTTAAATTTGGCTCTGTTCCAAAAGAACTCGAATGCTTATTTGTTTCACTCCATAGCAAAAATGTGTCTTTCTTCAATATGTCGACCAAAGTAGACAGGTCAAAATTTTCCTCTACAATAAAATCAACGGCTAAATACCTTTCCTCAAGTATTTTGCCCATAATTTTGTAAATAATCGAATATTGTTACAATAGGTAACTCACAATGAACAATCGTCATCGCGGCAGTTTCGCGCCGTAGCGATCCGGCGTTGGCTGGATGAGCCAACCTGCCGCCGGTCGGAACTGGCGGGCGCGGCTCACCGTTTGCGGCGCTGCACGTTGTATTTCTTCATCTTGTACTGCAACAGACTCTTGGTGATTCCCAACTGTTCGGCCGCCCTGGCCTGGACATAAAAGTTGTCCTCCAGGGCCTTGCGCACCAGCTTTTCCTCGATGCCGTTCAAGACCTCGGCCAGACTGAGATGTTCCGGGATGAACTGACTGATCTCCAGGCTGGTGCTCCATTCGTGGGCGCTGGCCAGCTCCATGGAATCGGGATGGACATCCTCGGGCTCGATCCGGTCGCCGTTACAGAGGATGGCGGCCCGCTCGATGGTGTTTTCCAGTTCCCGCACATTGCCTTCCCAGGGAAGACTGACGAGCAGCCGCAGGGCTTCCGGTGAAATATCGAGTGTTTTCCCCAGATTACGGCTGTTCTTCTCGATGAAATGGGTCACCAGGGCCGGGATGTCGTCCACCCGTTCGCGGAGCGGCGCCAGATGGATGTGGATGACATTGAGCCGGTAGTAGAGATCGTCCCGGAACGAACCTTTTTCAACCTCGTCCTTGAGATCCTTGTTGGTGGCGGCCAGGATGCGGACATCGACCTGCTGGGTGACCGAGCCGCCGACCCGCTCGAAGCATTTTTCCTGCAACACGCGCAGCAGCTTGGCCTGGAGCTGGGGCGACATCTCGCCGATCTCGTCGAGAAAGAGGGTGCCGGAATCGGCCAGTTCGAACCGGCCCTTGCGCATGGCAACGGCATCGGTGAAGGCCCCCTTTTCATGGCCGAACAGCTCGCTTTCCAGCAGATGTTCGGACAGGGCGGCGCAGTTGACCGAGATGAAGGGCGCGTCCTTGCGTGTGCTTAAGTTGTGAATGGCCCGGGCGACCAGTTCCTTGCCGGTGCCGGATTCGCCGGTGATCAACACCGAGGAGGGGGCGGGCGCCACCTTTTCGATCAGTTGATAGACCATGCGCATCGACGAGCTCTTGCCGACCATGCCGCCAAAACCGGAGCGCGGCGTGGCCTCGTCCCGCAACCGTCTGATCTCGCGGATCAACCCGTAATGTTCGGCTGCCTTGGTCACGCTGGCCAGCAGTTGCTGGTTGGAAAACGGTTTGGCCAGATAGGTGAAGGCCCCCAGCCGCATGGCCTCGACCGCCTTTTCCACCTCGGCATAGGCGGTGATGAGGATAACGGGCAACTCGCGGTTGTATTCCTTGATTTTCGACAGAAATTCAATGCCATCCATGCCGGGCATCTTCATGTCCGACACCACCAGATCCAGGTCGGCGCTGTAGACAATGGGCAGACCGGCGATGCCGCTGTCAGCGGTAAAGACCTCGTAGCCCTCGTCTCTCAGAATTTCAGCCAGGACAATCTGGTAGTTGGGTTCGTCATCGACAATGAGAATGGTGTGCATGGCGACTCGATACGGAAAAGATTATTGGCGTCGTTCGGCAAGGCGGGCGGTGAGCTGTTCGAGGAGCGAACAGGGCGGGCAGAACCCTGAAGCCTTGCCGGCAAGATGATGCATGGGCCGGGTCGCGCCGTGGAAATCGCTGCCCCCGGTCAGCAGCAGGCCGCATTGCGCGGCCAGCGCCTTCAGTTGCTTTTTCATCTTCTGGCTGTGGGTGGGATAGTACAGTTCCAGGCCATCGAGGCCGCTGGCGGTCAGTTCGCGGATCAGCGCCGGCTGGATGGACATCGAGGGGTCGATCTGCCCCGGATGGGCCAGCACCGCCAGGCCGCCCGCCCGATGGATCATGGCGATGGTCTCGGCCGCCGGATAGCTGAACCGGCCTTCCCAGGCCGGCTTGTTGCGGCCGAGATACTGACGGAAGGCGGCGTCGAAGCTGTCCACCACTCCCTTGGCGACCAGCAGCCGGGCGATGTGCGGTCGGCCGGTCTGGCCGCAGTGGGAGAGTTCCTCGACCTCCTCCGGGGTGATATCGACGCCCAGATTCTGCAACTTCTGGAGGATGACCGCATTGCGCCGCTCGCGCCCCTGCTGGAGCGGGACCAGCCAGTGCAGCAGCTCGGCATTGGCCGGGTCGATGCCATACCCGAGGATATGGAGGGTATGCCCATGCAGGCTGGTGCTGATCTCCACCCCGGAAATGACGGCAAGGCCGGCCTCGGCGCACAGACGGTCCATTTCCTCGGCCCCGTCCACGGTGTCGTGGTCGGTCAGGGACAAGCCCCGCAGCCCGTGCTCAACCGCCATGGCGACCAGTTCGGCCGGGGTGCAGATGCCGTCGGAGTGGATGGAATGGGTGTGGAGATCGATGCACATGGGCCTGAGCGGGTTGCGGGATGGCTGGGATCGGGCCGGTTTGATGCCCCGGCATTGTCAGGGCACTGTACCCAAGGCCCGGACATCCCGCAAGATGCAAGTACACAATCCTGCCCTGAAGCGGGAGGCTTGATAATCGTCCCCAAGAGAACACTGTTGCAGAGTGGTTGAGCAGTTCACACGGTGTACATCACTATGGGGAGACAAGCGATGGGAGAAATGTATGGATATGTGCGCGTATCGAGTATTGATCAGAATGAAAGCCGCCAACGGATGGCAATGTCTGGGCATTCTATTGCGGAACAGCGCATCTACACCGACAAAATATCGGGAAAAGATTTCGAGCGTCCACAGTATCAGGCCATGCTCAAACGTCTGAAACCTGGCGATCAACTCTGCATCGCCAGCATTGACCGGCTCGGACGGAACTATGAGGAGATTCAGAGACAGTGGCGTATTCTGACCAGAGACATGAAGGTGGATATTCTTGTTCTGGACATGCCATTGCTTGACACCCGCCATGACAAGGATCTGCTGGGCACCTTCATTGCCGATCTGGTGTTGCAGGTGCTGTCGTTTGTGGCGCAGAACGAGCGGGAAAATATCCGCAGGAGGCAGGCTGAAGGTATTGCCGCCGCAAAGGAGAGTGGCGTTCGCTTTGGCCGCGAGCCAAAGCCGCTTCCTATGGA
>JGI20166J26741_11510362_pt1 | contig 12605 bp, 7 predicted proteins | sample TergutCu122P5_FD_26741 | JGI IMG/M metagenome (IMG submission 26741) | reverse complement strand
CGGAGTCGGGGTGCTGCGAGCGGGCCATTGAGATAACGCCGCGCACATGCGATTTCGTGTTGAACTCGGCTTTGATTTGGTAGCCGGGGCCGCCCGTGCCGGGCATTCCGGTTTTGCCGGGCTTGGTGTTGGGGCAGCCACCTTGGATCATGAAGCCTTTGATGATGCGGTGAAACGCGGTGCCGTTGTAGAATCCTTCGCGGGCGAGTTTCTTGAAATTTTCCACGGTCTTCGGGGCGACGTCGGGCCAGAAGGCGATGGTCATGTCTCCATAGGAGGTTTTCAGGATGGCGTGTTCGGCGGGTGCGGTGTTGGTGCTCATGTGTGAGAAAAAAAGGTAGCACAGGCATTCTTGCCTGTGCCAGAATTTTTTGGAATTTTCGTGGTTGAACAGCACAGACAGGAATGTCTGTGCTACCTTCCGGATGTATTTTTTTATCACAGGTCTTCTCATCGGCGCGTTCGCGGTGTTTTTGTTTTACTTCCGCGCACGGCGGGAAATCGCGCGCATGGTCGAGGAGCGGCAGACGGTCACGCAGGAGACGCAAATCGTCGTGGATTTCATGCACCACATGGTGGAGGCCATGGAGGACAACCCGCGCCGCGAGCAGCTTTACCAGCGCATCGTCCATGCGTCGATTTTGTGCACGGGGGCGTTGAGCGCGTGCATTTTCGAGCGCACCGAGGACAACATGATGCGCGGCGCGGCGGTCGAGGGGCTTTTTCCGCCGCACCGTCCGCTGGCGGAGACAGCGCGAGAAAAGGGCTACTCACGCGCAAAATTCATCGAGGAGGTGCTCAAGTCGGAATCGTTTCCGGTGGGCGACGGGATCGTGGGGCGCGTCGCGGCGACGGGGCGCGGCGAGCTTATCCGCGACGCGAAGGCCGACCCGCGCATCGTGAAGCACGACGATCCTGCGCTTGCGGTGCGTTCGGTTATCGCGGTGCCGGTGACGTTTGGGGACCGCTTCTTCGGCGTGCTCGCCGTGACAAATCCGGCGGGCAGCCATCCGTTTACGGACACGGATTTTTCGCTCGTGCAATCGCTCGCGGAGCAAGCCGCGCTTGCGTTGCACAATGTCGACTACATCAGCTTCCAGCTCGAAAAGCGGCAGATGGACATGGATTTGTCGCTCGCGAGCAACATCCAGCAAATGCTTCTGCCGCACGGCACGCCGAAGATTTCCGGTTTCGACATCGACACGCGCTACAAGCCTGCGGCGAAGGTCGGCGGCGATTTTTATGATTTGATTGTGCTGTCCGAAACGCGGCTTGGCGTGGCGGTTGGCGATGTGTCGGGCGCGGGCGTGGCGGCGTCGCTGCTCATGGCGGCTTGCCGCGCCACGTTGCGCCAGATTGCGCCGCGCTTTGATTCGCCGGCGCGCGTGCTTGTGGAGCTTAACCACGCGCTCAGCGAGGACATCCGGCAGGGGCTTTATGTCACGATGGTGTTCGCCATCGTCGACACGGAATATAACGAAGTGACCTTCGCGCGCGCCGGGCATGAGATGCCGTATTTCGCGCGCACCGACCGCGTGAGCGGGCAGTTTGAGGGCGCATTCGTCGGCTCGGAGGGAATGCCAATCGGCATGGTTGAAGAGGAGCTTTTTGGGGAAATCATAAAAGACCGTTGCGAGCCGCTCGCGCGCGGCGACTCGCTGGTGCTTTATACCGACGGCATCACCGAAATGCCGAACGAGGAGGGCAAGGAATTTTCCGGCGCGCGGCTTGCTGACGCGATACGCACCGCGCACGCGCGTAGCGCGAAGGAGATAAACGATTGCGTGCTCGAAAGCGCGTTGCGCTTCGCGGGCGACACGCAGCAGAGAGACGATTATTCGCTGGTGACGGTAAAGCGGGTATAATGTTTTTTATGGTTCGTCGCTGTTTTCGATGAGTGTCATCGGTTGCGCAGGGCCAAAGGCCCGGCCTCATAATAGCCCAGCCCGCAGGGCTGGGTAACAATAATAACAAAACCCAGCGGGCTGAAGGCACGCGTCATTCGTTCACAAAAGATGACGCGGGCTTCCAGCCCGCTGGGTGTTTGCGAACAAATTCCCAGCCCGTTGAGCTGGGCTATTATGAAGCGGGCCTTTGGCCCTTCAGGCGTCCAATCGGGGGCAGCGGGAAACTAATATTATTTTATCATATCCCCGCGCCAGCGCCAGAGGCCGTAGAAGGAGATGCCGGTGTAGATAATAAAAAGGCCGCCAAATAAATACAGGTCTTTGTAGAGATATAATGCAACCGTCGCGGCGTTGGCCACTATCCACACGTGCCATTGTTCCAGTTTCTTTTTGGCGAGCATGTAGGTTCCGGTGATGTTCAATGCCGTGACAAAGGCGTCGACCGTGGGGACGCGGGAATCGGTGTGGTGTGCCAGCAGGTAACGTATGATCGCGATGAGGGCGGCGGTGACGATGGCGTAGGCTGCTCCTTGCGGGAGTGTCGTGCGCGTGATGGGTATTGTGTCCGTGGTGTTGTTGCCTGCGCCTCCCTTACGCCAGCACCACATGCCGTAAACGCCTGCGAGCGTGAAATAAACATATAGCAGGGAATCTGCATATAATCCGGCGATATAAAGCGAATACACAAACACCACCGAACTGATTATGCTGACTATCCACATGCTCCAGCGTTGTTTGACTTGCAGATACAGGTAGATCAGGGCCGTTGCGACGCCGAAGATTTGCAGTATTATATCCCACGTGCTCATGCTTTTTCAGAATTTTATTTTTACATAGCCTTGCACGCGCAGCGGCAGGTCTTGAAACACGAGCGTGTTGTCGCTCCATGCGTCGCCGTTATGTATCCAGTTGCGGCGGTTCAGGACGTTTAATATGTCGATGTTTATTTCCCAGCGTGGGCGGCGGTAGAATATAAAGGCGTTCAGGAAAATTTGCGAGGGGATGTGGTATTCGTTGGCGAGGTTGCCGGCTTGTTCGCTTTGCCAGCTTCCGTCGAGGCCGCCGCCGAAGCCGCAGGGGAGGCGATAGGAAAAGCTGGCGTTGATGACGAGGCGCGAGAGGCCGGGAATGCGGTAGTTGCCGGGCGGGAGCGTGTTCCAATTGAAGCCGACGCCGGTGCCGCGATTGGCCGGGCCTTGGCCGGGCGCGTAGAAATTGTAGAGCGAGGGGCCGCCGGCTTCGATGGGCGCGGAATTGTCGTAGCGGGCGTCCATGTAGGAGGCGTTGAAGGTGGCGTTGAAGCGCGTGGTGGGTTGGTAGACGAGTTCGAGTTCGGCGCTGCGGACTTTGATATTGTTGGTGTCGCCGCCGAGTTGGGTTTGCGAGCGGCGTTGCTGGTAGAGCGCGGCGCCGGCGTAGAGCGTGTTGTGGAGGAGCGCCATTTTCGCGCCGGCTTCGAGGAGACGGCTTTGGTTTTTGAAATCGTTGGGGTCGATGATGCCGTTTCCGTTACCGTCGTCCTTGAGCATGATGCCGCCGCCGCAGACGCTGCCGTTGACGGCGGCGGCGGTTTGCGCGGTGGCGTAGAGGGTGAGCGCCGGCGTGACGCGGTAGGTGAGGCTCGCGTTCCATGAGAGCGCGGTGGCGTTGTGCGAGTCAGACCACGGGGCGATGTCGGTTACGGCGGCGGCTTCGTTGCCGAGCGGATCGTTGGCGCGCGCGTAGAAGCCGTCGCCGCGCAAACCGACTAAAAGGGACAGGTTATTTATAAGGGTGATTTCGTCTTGGAGGAAGAGCGCGGGGTTCCAGAGGGTGGAGTCGGTGGTGTCGGGGCAGTATTGCGAGGAGGCGAAGAAGAGTTTTCCGCCGGGGCCGGGGACGCCGACGTTGGCGCTGGAGGCGATGGGGTAGTCGGCGGCCAGACTGAAGATGTCGTAGGGGCGGGTGATGTCGTAGGGGAATTCGTATTCGTTGGTGTAGTTGGCGTAGCTGAGGCGTTTTTCGAGGCGGATGGTGACGCCGGCGACGATGGAGTTGGGGAGGCCGAGGATGTTGCGCGTGGTTTGAAATTCGGTGCGGTTTTCGGCGGTGTGCTGCGTGACCCATTCGGCGTATTCGAAGGCGTTGTAGCGGCGGCGGTTCACGTATTCGTAGAGGGTGCGGTTGATGAGCTTCGTGTCGTCGGAGAAGCGGAGCGTGGCGATGACTTGGGCGCGGGCGATGTTGGCGTTGCCGAAATCGCCGGGGGAGAGGAGCGTCGCATCGCGGGGGATGCGCGTCCATGTGTCGCCGGGGATTGTGCCGGCGAGCGCGTAAGTGTCGGGGTTGAGCGGGGCGTCGGGGACGCTGCCGGTGTAGTATTTGCCGTTGTCGATGAGGTCTTGGTTGGGGCGGTTCACTCCGAGGAGTTCCATCGCGTTTTGCCACATATATTGCGCGTTGGTTTCGAGCGTGAAATTGGGGGTGAGGCGCCCGACGTAGGCGGCGTAGATGTCCTGCCGGTCGTCGCGCGCGCCGTGGTTGTGGAAAAAGGTGCCGTCTTGTTTGCCTTCGTAGCTGAGGCGCCATGCGGAGTTTTGGTTTATCGGCGCGGTGGTGTCGATTTGCCACGAGGCGTTGAGCCACGAGCCGCCTTCGGCGGGCGACCAAGTGCCGAGGCGCGCGGTGACGGTGGTGGCGGGCGTGAATTGCGGCTGTTTCGTGATGTAGTTCACATAGCCGCCCGTGAAATAGCCGGAGCCGTAGACGGCGGAGCCGGGGCCGCGCACGAGGTCGAGCGCCTCGACGTTGTTGAACGAGGGCAGGTAGCCAAAATTGTTGTAGCTGAGCCGCTGGCCGTTGAGGAACGTCTCGGAGAGGTCGCCTCGGATGAGCGGGGTGGTGGCCTTGCCGTAGGCGGCGGGCGCGGATGCGCCGGGGGCGAAGCCGACAAATTGCGGCACGCCGTCGATGCCGCGTTCGCGCAGCAGGGCTTGCGTGATGGACGAGACGGAGCGCGGCGTGTCGAGCAGCGTGCGCTCATCGCCAAAAACGCCGGTGAGCGTGCGCGTGAGCGGGTTGACGGAGTCGCGCAGCGGCACGCCGGTAACCTCGAAGGGCGACATGGTGACGACATTGGTGGATGTGGTGACGGTTTGCGCGAGGGCGCTTGTGCAAAGTAGGACAGACATTCCTGTCTGTCCTATTCTGAGGATTGTGAGGATTCGGACAGACAGGAATGTCTGTCCTACTTTGCGCTTCGAATCGTGTGTGGTTTGCGGCATGCTGTTTACGCCCGCCCCGATTCAAACAAGGCCCGCGAAGTGAAAACAAAACAGGCGCGCGGCCCTGCGTGTTTCCCTTCGCCGGTATTATCCGTTTCAGGTTCCAAGGGTATGGCGGCCGAACGCGCCGCAATCTCAGCCCTCCGCGGAGGACTCCCCTACAGGCATACACGAAGAAGCCGTCTTCGCCGCGTAGCGTCAAACACCAAACAACCGGCAAATCCCCAACAGAAAATTTTGTGATGAATACGCCATTGCTTCCGTGGACGCGCGCGGCACGCTTTCCATGAAACCAAAACCAAGAAATGCCGCGCATCGCACACATCGCTTTCGGCTTTGCACTTGTCATGCTGCTTGCGGGATGTTCACGGAACGCGGAGCAGCAAGTGTCCGATAGTTTGTATTGGCCTCCGAGTAACTTGGATTGGATGCGTGGTTCTTCTGAACCGTTACTTTTGCGACTTTCCGCAGACCCTGTCGTTTATATTTCATCCAATCCTTCATGGCAAAGCCTGACGTGTCTGACGAATGATGAGGAGATGGATGACACTGTTGTCATGCCCTCGAAGATTGAGGATATTTTACCGCGCATCGCTTCCTTTCAAGGCGAGCAAGATGCAATGAAAAAACAAGCGGCGGTGATAATAAACGGCGACGACCTTGCTCGATGTAGCTCCATTCTCAAAGCAATCGATTACGCCAAGCGCGCACGAGTCAGATACATACTCTTTGGGCCATATCAGTTACCGTCCGGCCTTATTGACGACTCCGGAGACAGATACCTTGAGTTTATTAGATATTTTGATTTTCCCAGTGGATTCAAACTTTCAGATGAATTGGCCGCAGATATAGCGACAATCACGATTTCAAAAGACGGCACATATCAGTGGAAAGACGCGCCTGTTACACCGGAACACTTAGTCAAGGAACTGAATAGTTTCTTAAGAGAGACAATCCGCCAAGAGGTTTTGCCCGTGATTCGCGTTGATGCGGATGCGCCGTTCCCGGCTTTGCGATACGTGCTCAACCATATAAGGCGTGCAGGCATTCGCAAGGTGTCGATTGTGCCGCGGTAAGCGCGCAATGCCCCTTCGCAAACCGCCTCGATGCCCTCTTGAAAAACCGGAAATTTTTGCCTTAATTTCTCGGTTCTAAATTCTCCCATTTTGGACACGACCGTCACAAAACCTTTTTCCGCGGGCCTCGACGTTGGCTCGACCACGCTGAAAATCGTCATCACCGACGATGCGGGGCAGGCCGTGTTCACCGACTACCGCCGCCACAATGCCGACGTGCCCGCCGCCCTCCGTGCCGCGTTCGCGCACGCGCGCGACTCGCGCATCGGGGCCGCGCCCATCGCGCTCGCCGTCACCGGCTCGGCGGGCATGGGGCTTTCCGAGAGCTACGACATCCCGTTCATTCAGGAAGTCGTCGCCGCCGCTGAGGTTGCCACGCGCAAGTATCCGCAAATCCGGACGCTCGTGGACATCGGCGGCGAGGACGCGAAAATGATTTTCTTCTCGCCGGGCCGCGCGCCCGATATCCGCATGAACGGCTCCTGCGCGGGAGGCACGGGCGCGTTTATCGACCAAGTCGCCACGCTGCTCGATTGCGACGTGTCCGCGCTCAACGACCTCGCGCGACAGGCGCGCACCGTCCACCCCATCGCGTCACGTTGCGGTGTGTTCGCGAAAACCGACATCCAAAATCTCCTCGCGCGCAACGTCTCGAAAGCCGACATCGCCGCGTCCGTCTTCCACGCCGTCGCGCTCCAAATCGTGACCTCACTCGCGCGCGGACGCGAAATCGCGCCGCTCACGCTGCTCTGCGGCGGCCCGCTCGCGTTTATTCCCGAGTTGCGCAAGGCGTGTCTCAAAACAATGGGGCTGCGCGAAGACGATTGCGTGGTGCCCGATGCCGCCGCGCTCATTCCGGCGTTCGGTTGCGCGCTCGCGACCAACGCGCCGCGTCTCACGCTCACGATTGACGAACTGCTCGCCCGTTTCGCCGCCACTCCGCGCAACGGCCTCCCGCTTCTCAACGGCCAGCCGCTCAGCCCGCTTTTCGCCAGCGAAACCGAGCGCGACAACTGGCGCTCCGTCAAACAACGCTTCGCGCTCCCGCGCGCCAGCTTCGCCGATCTTGCGCCCGACGCCGCCGTGTTCCTCGGCATCGACTCCGGCTCGACGACGACCAAAATTATCGCCACCGACGCGGCGGAAAATGTTCTCTTCACCTTCTATGAAAAAAACGCGGGGAATCCGCTTGCCACCGTCGGCAAGGGACTCGCGCAACTCCAAGCCGCCGCCACCGACGCGGGACGCCCCGCGCTGCGCCTCGCGCGCGCCGCCGTGACCGGCTACGGCGAAGACCTCATTAAAGCCGCGTTTAATTTCGACACCGGCATCGTCGAAACCATCGCGCACTATCTTGCCGCGCACAAACTCAACCCCGACGTCACCTTTATCCTCGACATCGGCGGACAGGACATGAAAGCCGCGTTCATCGAGCACGGCTCCATCGTGCGGCTCGATATCAACGAAGCGTGCTCGTCGGGCTGCGGCTCATTCATTGAAGGCTTTGCGAACTCGCTCGGCCAGACCGCCGCGCAATTCGCCGCCGCCGCCTGCACCGCGAAAAACCCGTGCGACCTCGGCACGCGCTGCACGGTGTTCATGAACTCGAAAGTAAAGCAATCGCTGCGCGAAGGCTCCACGCTGCCCGATATCGCCGCCGGCCTCGCGTATTCGGTAGTGAAAAACTGCCTCTACAAAGTTTTGAAATTAAAAAACACCGCCGACCTCGGCGCGCACATCGTTGTCCAAGGCGGCACGATGCGAAACCACGCCGTCGTGCGCGCGCTCGAAAAACTCACCGGGAAGGAAGTGGTGTTTGCGGACATGCCGGAGATGATGGGGGCGTATGGTGCGGCAATCCACGCTTCGCGTGGAAATCCCAAATCCCAAAATCCCAAATCCCAAAAAAATTCCAAATCTCAAATCCCAAATTCCAAAGAGGAAGCGGAGGCGGAAATGGGAGTTTTGCTTTCCGCGCTCGCGCAACCCGCCACTTGCGCAACGGACGAAGCCACTTGCCCGGGCTGCGAAAACAAATGCGCCGTGCGCAAGTTCACTTTCGCCAACGCGAATACCTATTTCTCCGGCAACAAGTGCGAAAAGGTTTTCACCAATCGCGGAGCCGACGCACGCAAGGGCGAAAATATCTACACTTACAAATACAGCAAATTGTTCGGACGTGTTGCGCCGCCTGTGCCCGCCGCCGCTGGGAACGCCGAGTTTCCACTCGGCAAAGACGCCAAGAAGAATCTTGGCGCCCCCAGAATCAATATCGGCATCCCCCGCGCGCTGAATTATTACGAGAATTATCCCTTCTGGCACGCGCTGCTCACGCACGCGGGGTTGCGCGTCACGCTCTCGTCGCGCTCGACGTTTGAACTTTACGGGAAGGGCGTCGCCACCGTGATGTCGGACAACATTTGCTTCCCCGCGAAATTGGTTCACGGACACATTTTCGATCTCATCGCGCGCAAAGTTGACCGCATTCTTATGCCTTTTGTCGTTTTCGAGGAGCGCGAGGACAAAAAGGCCGCCAACACTTACAACTGCCCCATTGTCACCGGTTATGCCGACGTCATCCGCAGCGCCATCAACCCCGAGACCAAACACGGCATCCCGCTCGACGCACCCACAGTGACGTTTCACGACAAAAAACTCCTCGAACGCGCCTGTCGCGATTATCTCGTGAAAACACTCGGCGTGTCCGAACACGATTTTGCCCGCGCCTTCGCCGCCGCGCTCGACGCGCAAACCGCGCATATCCGCGACCTCGCCGAAAAAGCGCGAGCCATTGCCGCCGGCGCAGAGAAAGAAAATCGCATCACGATTTTGCTCGCGGGACGCCCTTATCATACCGACCCGCTCATCCAGCACAAAGTCGCCGACATGATTGCCGGATTCGGCGTGGACGTTATCAGCGAAGACATCGTGCGGCTTGACGACGATGCGAGCGCGGGCAGCCCGGGCGTCGTGCGCCAGTGGGCTTACACGAACCGCATCATGAAAGCCGCGCGCTGGGTCGCCGAAGCTCCCGCGAATGTGCATTTCGTGCAACTCACCTCGTTTGGGTGCGGGCCGGATGCGTTTATTATCGATGAGACTGGCGATATTTTGCGTCGCGCCGGAAAAAGCCACACGGCGCTGAAAATCGATGATATCAACAACCTCGGCTCACTGCGGTTGCGCATTCGGTCACTCGTGGAGAGTTTGGAGTATCGCCCGCCCGCGGCGGGAAATCCCAAATTCCAAAATCCCAAATCCCAAATAAACCCCGAAGTTTCCACTACCCCCGCCTTTACCAAGGCCGACCGGCACCGCACGCTGTTGCTCGCGCATTTTTCGGAAATTTATTCGCCGTTTCTTCCCGCGCTGCTCGGGCTGATGGGCTACGACGCGGTTTGCATGCCGCCGAGCGATGCGGCGTCAATCGACTACGGGCTGAAATACGCGAACAACGAAGTCTGTTATCCCGCCACGCTCGTTGTCGGCGACATCGTGCGCGCGCTCGATTCCGGCAAATACAAGGCGTCCGAAATCGCCATCTGCATCAGCCAGACGGGCGGGCAATGCCGCGCGTCCAATTACATCGCGCTCATCAAAAAGGCGCTCATCGCTTCCGGTCACGCCGACGTGCCTGTCGTCTCCATAGGCACCAACGCCCGCGCGGTCAACAACACGCAACCGGGCTTCGAGCTGAAATGGCGCGGGAACATCCGCATCACTATCGCGGGCATGTTGTTTGCCGATCGCATCGCGCAGATGTATTATGCCGCCGCGCCGCGCGAACACGAAGCCGGCGCCGCCGCGCGGTTGCGCGATGCCTACATCCGCTCCGGTGCCGCATGTGTTTCCGCGCGCGACGTGGACGGGTTGTTGCGGCTCACTTCCGAGGCGGCGGTGGATTTCAATGCGCTGTGCAACCACGAGCGCCGCGTGCCGCGCATCGGCATCGTGGGCGAGATTTATGTGAAGTATAATTCCATCGGAAACAAAAACATCGTGAACTGGATTATCGAGCAGGGCGCGGAGGCGGTGGTGCCGTCAATCGCGGCGTTTTTCCTGCAAGAATTTCCGAATCATCGCGTGAACATCGCGAGCAACCTCAAGCACAAGCCGCTGATTCCGTTTTTGGACACGCTGGCCTATGCGTATATCCAGAGGCAGGTCAGGAAGTTCAACCGCGCGGCGTCGGGCTTCGCGTATTTTTACGCGGGGCACGATTCGTTTGCGGAGGCGCAGAGCGCGTCGCGCATCGTGAACCTCGCCGGGCAATACGGCGAGGGCTGGCTGATTCCGGCGGAACTGGCGTCATTCGCGGAGCGGGGCGTGTTGAACGCGGTGAGTTTGCAGCCATTCGGGTGCATCGCCAATCACCTCGTGTCGAAAGGCATCGAGAAACGCATCCGCGATTTGTATCCCGACATGAGCCTGCTGTTCCTCGATTTGGATAGCGGCGCGAGCGAGGCGAACATGCTCAACCGCCTGCATTTCATGCTGCAAAACGCGCGCACCCAGGCGGAGCGCGAGGAAAGTAGGACAGGCATGGCAGACTGTCGGCCTTCGGCCTCGAAACTTATCTGTGCCGAATAATTTGAAGAGTGAAGGATTGGGACAGGCAGAAATGCCTGTCCTACTCTGCCTTTTTCATCCGCAGCGCCCAATCGAAGAAACACGCGGGCAGGAGCCATTTCATAAACAGGAAAAATTTCGCGTGCAGCGGGCCGTTGTAACACCGGCGCGGGCGGCGGGCGGCGAGGGCTTTTTCCACGAGGCGCGCGATGTCGTCGGGCACGCCGGCCACGCGGCGCAGTTTCGCCCGGTTGGTTTCAAAATAATCCAAATAGGACGCATACGGGCCTGCGTCCGCATACACTTGCGCGGACACGCTCTCCGCCGTTTGTCCGAATTCCGTGCGAATAAACCCGGGCCTCACCAGCACCACTTGCACGCCGAAGGGTTTTAATTCTCCGCGCAAGCCGTCCGTGATTCCTTCGAGCGCGAATTTTGTCGAGTCATACGCCGACGACAACGGGCGCGTGATGCGTCCGGCGACCGAGCCGATATTCACGATGCGTCCCGCGCCCTGCGCGCGCATGAGCGGCGCGACGAGTTGCGTGAGAGCGACGAGCGAAAACACGTTGGTTTCGAAATTCGCGCGCAACGCTTCGAGCGGGATTCGTTCAAGCGGGCCGCGCTGTCCGTAGCCGGCGTTGTTCACGAGGGCGTCGATGCGGCCGAATTTTTCCAGCGTGGCGCGCACGAGGCGCTCGCGGTCGGCGGCCAGCGTTACGTCACCCGCGACGGCAAGCGTGTGTTTTCCGGTGGAGTCCAATTCCGCGCAAAGCGCCGCGAGACGTTCCGCGCGCCGCGCGAATAGGACGACGTTTGCGCCCGCGCGCGCCAGCCGGCGCGCGGTGGCCTCGCCGATTCCCGACGAGGCGCCGGTGACGATAATGGTTTTGGTTTCGAGCATGTTGAGAGGATAAGAGCAGGACAGACATTCCTGTCTGTCCCGAGAATTGCACGGTTGAAGATTGGTGAGGTGCCTGTCCTACATTTACCTTACATGAAGAAACTTTCGTAGACCACGAAGAGCGCGAACACGATGAGTATCACGCCAAACGCGCGCGGCAGCCAGCGTTGCATTCGCGCCAGCTGGCGGGCCACCGGCGGAAACATAAGCGCCCAGTTGATGAGTGTCCACATCAACGCGCCGTGAATGACCACCACCACCGGCACGAGCACATGCCAGCTCCAAGACGAATCCGGCCTGATGAATTGCGAAAAGATGCTCACGAAAAAAACGAACACCTTCACGTTGGTCACGTTGCACAAAAAGCCCTCGGTAAAACCCATCGCGGCATGTCCACGCTCGCGCTTGCGCGCGGCGTCGATGTCCGGCGTTGGCGCGTTTTCATCCGCTGCCGAGACGGGCGCGGGTTTCGCCAACAGCGCTTTCAGCCCAATCCACGCGAGCACGCACGCGCCCGCAAGCTGGATGATGCGCAACACGAGCGGCGGGGCGACAGCCAGCCCCAGCGACAAAGCCAGCACTTGAATAGTCAGCCCCGTCGAAATACCGAACCCCGTCGCAAACGCCCGCGCGCGCGACCCGCTCATGCTGTTTTTGACGATGAGAAAAAAATCCGGCCCGGGGCTTAACAGCCCCACCGTCAAAATACCCAACAAGGTTGCCAGTTGCGAATACACGGGTTTTCCAGAAATTCAGGATTATTAGGATGAGAATTAAGAGCCTATCCTTAAATAAGAATCTCACATTTTTTGAATCGAAAATGAATGAATGGAGACACGAATTGCACGTCTACGAGTCTGCGAGTGGCCTGACATTGGCACGAATT
>JGI20166J26741_11510251_pt1 | contig 12606 bp, 8 predicted proteins | sample TergutCu122P5_FD_26741 | JGI IMG/M metagenome (IMG submission 26741) | reverse complement strand
TTTATTAAACCTATTGTTCTGAGAACCATATTAAACATACAAATACACTCTGCATGCAGAACATATAATCTTTTTTTATTAAACCTATTGTTCTGAGAACTATATTAAACATACAAATACACTCTGCATGCAGAACATGTAATCTTTTTTTATTAAACCTATTGTTCTGAGAACCATATTAAACATACAAATACACTCTGCATGCAGAACATATAATCTTTTTTTATTAAACCTAGTGGTACATGAAGTAACCACTAGGCTCTAAAGAACTAAATTCAAGACTGACAGCCCAAACATTCACAGATATTAGTGACACTCAGATTTCATGACTTACCTCTGCTGAATGGACCTTCTGCAACAGCGATACCATCAGGACAGCAGCCAAACTCAGTGTCTTCACACTTGACACGTTCTGGTTTAGGCTTCTTTCTCTTCCTTTTGCACTTCTTCACCTTTTGTTCCTTAGTGATTGCCACTTCAATAGGACTTGGAGTGGTCTCTTCAGTCACTTCTGTTAAGCATAATGCAAAGAAATTACATTTTACATGTGACCTTTTTGGCCTCAAAATTAGATTTTGGAGGAATCTATGCTGTTACCCTACTTCCTACTTGATTTTACAAAAATTACATCTTATTAAAATCTCCACATTTGTGGTAGGAATTATGGAAGATTGTAAGGAAAATATACGTGTATGGAACTGTAAAAGAAAGAGAATGGTGGTGAATAAGACCAAACAAGCAAATAAAGGACATACTGTAAAATTGATAAAATCCTTCCCTGTGGTATGGTCATAGTGAAGAAATGCAAAAAGTAAAAATGCCAAAACAAAATGTACAAGCTACAATGGAAGAAACAAGGAAAAGAGGAAGACTTCATCTCTATGTCTTTTACACTAAAAGATGTAAAGATGAAGTTGAAGAAGACATAAAAGTAATGGGCATGAAAAACAGGCAGGCAATGGACAGAAACAATCTGGCATGGAGGAAAACTGTGTTGAAAGCAAAGGTCTGCAAGAGACAGTAGTATTTTAGAAAAAGTGTGAAATACCAGCAAACCTACTGTGGCTGGACATTACAACACAACCATTACTGACATCTCTTCATGAGTTCCATACATAAATTCGAATTTAATGGAATTAAAATTCCACTTTAGCCTACTTCCCTTCCTTCAGAAGAAATGTTTACAATATCACACTCCTACCTGTAGGCATGCCCCTCCCCTACCTTTAAAACTTTCAACAAAGTGCCTGATTTTCAACCAATTTGTGACAAGTACTTCGCCATTCAAAGTCACACAAAGCTCATACTTCTTAAGTTTCTACAACTGATATAATAGCATGGTGTATACACAATTTCTAGGATAGGCGTGCCACAGTACAATTTTAGGCACAGAGGGATGTGAAGCAATGGATGGTAACAAATCTGCAACAGATGTACATTTTTGCCAGATAACTCTTTTGCAGAATGTAGGAAAACATGACAGTTGTTGTTACCATCCTCCTTGTTCCTGAGATACCTTGGTTTTTGTGACCTAAAGTGTAGGTCACCAGCTGGGTGGATTTGCCTTGACAGATGTTAATGGGAAAGTGTCAAGGCTTATTCTGTAACATTCTAACAGCATGTTGAATTCTAGACATATACATACTGTTCTCTCAGATATATCAGGCTCTATTCAATGCAGGTGGTGGTTAGAAGTGGATACAAACAGCCATGTCAGCTTCGCGCGGAATCCTGAATACTGTGAGAATAATCTAAGAATATACTGAAACTGGATAACCAAATGCAGAAATACCCTAGCACATTCTCCTAGTATTGTCTTGTTCCAAGCAATGACCACATTGTCCCCCTTCTGATACCAAAGAGCAAGGAGAACACATTCCTCTCAGAAGGCTACCTGGGTGCCCGATCCCAACAACAAAATTACACGTAAGGGTTGAAGACAGGCAGCCTTCCATTAAGGCAGGACAATACTACAGCTACTGTCCCTACAACAACTGTTAGGGTGGCTTGAACACCCTTCTTGCCATGCAATCTATAGAATGATAAAATATATAAAACCCAAGTATTATCGTTGTCCTTCATTACATAAAGTGGAATGATAGCTGTAATATCCAGTTCATAATGTCATCATTAAAAACATGGTCAGAGGTTCAAATTATGGACTTTGTGGTTTCATTGTTTAATATTTATGCTTAACTTTCAGCCTGATAGAAATACCTAATAGATCACTAGAACTACAAATATGAATTCTGTATGAAGATGTTCCATAAACATGATTACAAATTATGCATAATGATTTCTAAGACAACAAGTAATATATGACCAAAGGGCAGAACTCATCCTTAAACATGTAACTGTATCTATGCTGACACCAGTACTTTCTCCCACTGTTCTAATCCCATGGCTCTTTGAATTTCTCTATAACAAAAAAATCAAAGTCTGCTGGATATCAATAAAGAGTTTAAAACACCATCTGCTCAAAGCAAGCAGGAACTTTCCACATACTTTCATTTGTTCTCATAGAGCACATTTTACTTTTGAACTACAAATTTAAAAATTTGATAAGCTTTGACAAGTTCCTCCCAAGTTCCTTGCCATATCTGTTGAATCTGATGAGTGATAGAGAATAAAATGGAGATAGATAAGAGTTGGAAAAAACTGGCACTACCACAGACCCTACAGTACTGATTTTCAAAGCTGCTGAAATGATCTGCCTGAATATAGCATCTTCTAACAAATCTGAGCAGAAAGCATGTACGTGCAGTAGTCTCTTAAGTCACTCACACAACAGGGAATCTAATCTTCATATCAAGTCCTAAAACACTATATATATTCATTTTACCAACAGTCTGATAAACATGATATGAAGTCCATGGTTAAGGCATAAAAAGTGTGCAGAAAGTTTCGAGATTTCAGGTTCTCAGAGCAGAGCAGTGTCAATGACGATTCAAGTCTTCTTGGACACAATGTAGCGTTGGTCAGTGCGGTAACTATTTACCATCTGACATGACATCATATCCCAAAACACTTGAATCTTAATATGGAAGTTTCTGCCACTGAAAACCTTCAAAATTCTGACCAAATGGGAGAACACATAAGCACATCCCAAGCCCAGAAGTTAGGTTTAGTCCATATCTCTTGTGTGGCCAAGAGATTGTAGTGGGTATAGTGACCTACTATGGCCTGGATGGTCCAGGGTTCAAACCCCAGGGAGATTTTCTGAACTCATCCACAGCAGCCATGAGGTCCAACCAACCTCCGGTGTAATTGGTACCAGGTCTTTTGTCCAGGAGAGAAGCAGCTGGGGAAAGGCACTGACAACCAACCCCCCACCCCTCCCCTTCTAGCACCAAGGTTGTTTACAGATAGAGCTCTCCACCTCCCCTCAGTGCCTGCGTGGCTTGTTACGGGAACAATCTTTATCTTTACAATAACTCCAATGCACTTCTGCTACAGTACAAATGATAGGACAAAATAGCTGTGTGAAACTTTTTAAACATTTTAATGTGTGTGCTACACAGGAGATGACTACAAGCTTTGTGTTCACAACTGCCAGTGTGTTTATCATAGTATTTATTTAGTGGTTCACAACTTACCTTCTGTTACCCCTGATAACTCCGTAGCTGTAGTTGTCACTTCAGTACTACTTACTACTGGAGTCTCTTCTGTAGTGCTCGTGTACTCTTGTGATGACTCAGTAGTGATACTAGTTTCAGTTTCCTCTGCTGAAGACAATGATGTTAAAACACTAACTGTTTCTTCTGAAATTTCTGTTGTAGCTCCAATACTTGATATGGAAATTTCTGTTGCGTATGATGAGCTTTCTGTTGTATACGCTGAGATTCCAGTTGTTTCAGTACTAGAATGTACACTGGGTTCTGTTTTGGAACTTGAACTCTCTGATGTACTTTCTATAGTTCCTGATGTACTTTCTATAGTCCCTGATGTATGTTCTATAGTTCCTGATTCAGTAGTAGCTGAAAAGTCTGAACTGACACTAGTATGTATAATATCTCCAGAACCATTATCCTCCATGGAATCAGGATCAAACTCTCCACTAATGTCAGGGTGTGTACTGTCGATACTTCCCATGCCTGAACCAGTAAGAGTGCTTATTACATCAGTGTTCAGGTCTGTATAAGTGGTCATCCCTGAACCTTCCCCTGAGCCTGTTTCTAAGGTTATATCTGAAAAAGTGCTAATACTGGAAAGAGAACTTGATGCTGTTTCAGATGAGGTGGAATCTGTCAGATCAGTACTTTGATCAGTACTAGATAAATCTGATGAACTAGTCTCTGATGAAGCATCTGTACTACTTGATTCTTCACTGGAAATAGATAATTCTGATGAACTTCTTACATTAGTGGAATCTGAAACATCTGGTGAACTGGCAGTTGATGTATCTGGCCTTGGACTAGATGAAGAAGTAGTATCATCACTACTACTGGTGTCAACACTGCTGTAAGAGACACCTGAATCTGTAGAAATGTAAACATCTGAGGTCATTGTGGTATCCAAACTACTAGAAGCTCTGGCAATGGTGCTCTCATCCTCTGATACACCAGCGGAATCACTGAGCATGATGTCACTAGACATGCTTGCAGCATCCAAGCTGGAACTAGTGAGCAAAGAGGTTGTTTCTGCAATGGATGATGGACTAGTGGCAGAGGAATCTGAGGAGCTGATACTGATGCTGCTGCCAAACTCTGTACTGACAGCCAAGGTGTCACTGCTGGCTGTCAGAGGAGTTGCTACTGACGTAATATCTGATGACGTGGTACCAGATGAAGTATCGGACGGAACGCTTGCAGATGAAAAGACATCCAGTTCGCCTGAACCTTCAAACTCTGTGGTACCAGAAACTGAAGTTGCACCCTGCCGGAAACCAAATTTAACATTCAGAGATACTTCACATCCAGTGCACACTTTTCAAGGGAAATTACCAATTCCTACTGAAAAGGCATTCAGGCCTGTTATCTCATGGCAAAAATTAAATGTTAAATCTTATGAACCATGCATTTTGCTACTGCAGTGGCACATACACACAGTACAGTTGACTACCTATCTGTACAGTTTCCCTCCTGCTCTTGAGTTAAAATCTGGCTTCCAACCCTATAGTACAAGGAGATTTCAAACACCCTAATCCCAGACGATAAATTTTACTATGACAATTCACACCCCCTGTCTCTCAAAAACAAGTTTTTTACACACACACACGCACACGCACACGCGCACGCGCACGCGCACGCGCACGCACACCCACACCCACACACACACACACACACACACACACACACACACACGCGCGCACGTACGCATGCATGCATGCACACAGTTGTAAATGGTCTTGAATATGATATGGATAAAATGACTTACCGTTTCAACTAGTCCCAGTGTCGTGTCCATTGTAATGAGAGTTCCATCTTCCTCTTCTTCACATTCCTCATCCTCCTCCTCCTCCTCACTCACAATGTGTACTTGTTCCATGGGCATGATCTGATCTGAAGCAGTAAATATCTTCCCTATAGAGACACGTACATGTAGGTATATATAAAAATCAACTGCTTTCCACAGCATGGCCACTGTGTCTTCAATTCCAAAAAATATGTCCACTAGAAGTGGAGTTGCTACTTCCACTGGTTTGTGAAGAACCACTTCTGCTTTGAATAACTATGACCTCTCTCCCCTCACCACTTTGAGCATAATCTGTCACTACAATTTCCCATACAGAAAAATAAACAAGCATTCCAACTCCTGTAAGAGATTGGAAATATTGTAGTTTGGTATTCAAATTATGTTATAAAGTTAATAGAAACTACAAAACACTCTGTCACATAGTGAATAAAAGCATGAGAATCCGTAACAAAAATCCACTAAATGAACTATAAATTTTAAACTTTTGCATAAGGTAATAATAGGCTATGGATGAAATGAATGTTTATCTCCATTCTTTAAACTCTCACAGATCCATTATCACAGCATTACTCTGTTCCATTAGGCTTCATGTTGACACTGTCAGTAGTTCAAGGCTGGTCCATACAGACGTCACAAAAATTAGATGCATTATCTACAGATTCTGCAGTGTCTGGTATGGCCCCCACATCCTGAACAATTAAAGCACCACTGGGAGTGTACACACACAGGATACACATTTATTTAGCTATGTGTCAGAAAAGTCTGCTATCGTGTTAAATCACCAGGGAGGTCAATAAACATGTCTGGAACAATACACATACAGAAAACCTGCTCACTGGTTAAGACTCTTTTGAGGATGAGGATAGTTACTTTATGACTACATGATATGATAGGAAAAGATATTATCCAAATTCATGGTGTGTCTCTAAAAATAAAATAACCTTAAATGTGTTTCAAATGACAAAGTAGTTATTAAAATGAAATAAAATTTATACTTCGTCAGTCACGTCTATCTTATGTATCATTAATTTAAATAATGGCGACTAGTTTAGGCCTATGTTGGCCATCATCAGGCAAAAATATTTATAAAAACTTAAATGCCAGTGTACACAATGTAGTATTTTATTTCATTTTAATATTATTCTTAAATACAATGGGATGTCCTCTACTAAGGCACAGTAGTTCTTTATTCCCCAGTAGTAAGACATAAAAATCTCTGTGAAAGGCCAGTGTAAGAGTCAAGCAACATAAATCATAAACAAAACAAAACAAGAAAGCAATAAAAGGTAAAAACCTTGAATATGTGATGTTTAAAGCATCACTCACCTTTACTACATGGATTATTATTGCAGGTTTCAGATGAAAAGTGAATTAGACTAGGGTCACAGTTGTTGGCATCAACAGTTCTGTTATCAATGAAGCACATTACTTTCCGGGTCATAACTCCTCCCCCACATGGTTTTGAACACTGGTCAACAGTAATAAAACACATGTCACTTATCAGAATCAACACCAATATAAACTTCATCTAACTATCAGATACTGTGGAGATCAATAAAATTAATATAATATTAACATAAAACTAAAACATAATAAAACACCCCGGAGTGTCAAAACACTTTTTATTGTTCCAACTGATGCACACTATTATAAAAATCATAGAAATGTTCACAGTGGAGATGGGAACTCTGTTCCCATCTCCACTGTGAACCGCATGCCCGCACAACGGGCTGATATGCCACCATAACATTGACTACGTCTATACCGACATGCACAGAAAAACCATATCTGTAGTTTTAGCTAAGCACAGGACTGCTCCGTGATGATGGTTCCTGTGTGAACCGAAACATGTCAGAACAAGTGTTATAATTTTAAGCTGTTTTAACATTTCTATGATTTTTATAATAGTGTGCATCAGTTGGAACAATAAAAAGTGTTTTGATACTATTGATGTATGGTGCAAACATGAAGACCACAGAGTATATTCTTAAGAAAATAAAGTTGTGCCACAGTGGCTGACTATACAGGACAGAGACTTTATGAAACAGTATATACAGGAGGACATCCAACATTACAACAAATGCTTCAAATGTGCTGGGAACTATATGGAAAAGCAGTGGGACAGCGGTTCAATTGAATCACCTCTAGTTCTTTTCTGAGCTGAAAACAATAAACTCTAAACATATGCAACGTAAACTTGAGATTCTAACTGCCAATCAGACATCAGTGCTTGCTTATCCTTACATCCTTTCTGAGCTATGTTTCTGTGCATTCACAATATTAGGTGACTCACTGCAACCCTATCTGTTCCTTCCAAAAGGTGAGAAAGCAATATACAGAAGTTTGACATTTTTTCCAGCTCTTTTGTATAATACTCGTATATGTGCTCAGTTCGGTAGAATCAAGAAGGTATAGAATGGCTGACAGCTGCCTACTCCAAACATGCAAACTGCTTTTCCATGCTCCTCTGACACCAGTTATGTTGTGTGCACACATGTGTGTGTGCGCGCACGCACGTACACACACGCGCATGCGCACACACGTGTACACACACACACACACGCATGCACACACACACACATGCACACACACGCGCGCACACACACACACACACACACTTTAATTCATTTCCAATTAAAATATTCATCGAGTAGAATGAATTTGTGAGAAGAAACTGTTCTAAAGCTGGTCTATATTTTTTCATTTCATTAGATAAAATCTTAAGGCTGGGTGGAAGATGATTAAAAACCTTAATTCCAAAATACTAGGCTCCTTTTTGAAATGTAGTCAATTTTGACATGGGAGGGTGCAAATCAGTACTATGTCTGGCATTAATACTATGATTATCAGAATTTGATTTATATAATTCTCTATTCCTGACTACAAATAATAGTAGGGAAAATATATATTGTGATTTAAGTGGAAGGATATTTAGTTTCTTAAATAATGTGTGACATGAGTCCAAGTCCAGTTGGCAATATGGTATCATAATAATTACTCTGAATTTGTGGGAAGATCCCTCAAGATTCCAGGTACAAGTCTCAGCCCACAGGCTGGTTACATGACTGATTCCTTTCTGTAGTTTTACTCAGCACCTCTTAGAAAATACTGGAACAGTACTTCAAATGATGCTACAACCACTTCCTTCCACATCCTTCCCAATTTATTATTCTCAATTAATCTATCATGCAATGTAAACTCAGCTACTCAAAGAGTTAAACTCATCACAAATAAATTGGGTCAGTGAGATATAAACATTAGATTTAAAGAAATTTACACCAATTTCAAGCAAATAATGTGTCACTTGATAATTCTGTAATCATACAGAAGTTGTTAAATTTACTTACTGCTGTCCAAGGTCCAGCATACCATTGACCTTTACATTCTTCTTTGCCTGTGCAGTTACTCTCACTTTCATATTTCTTCCTCAAGTCACATTTCTCATCATCTACTTTCTTTAGTACATCTCCATCAAATTTGCCACAGAAGACCTTCCTCGTCTTGACACCATTACCACAGCGTGCAGAACACTGAACAAAGCATGGTCATAAACTCATCAGGCTCAATACAACAATTTTATGTGCTATCCAATACATCAGAAAATTCAGCATTTACCACTGAAATCTTCCACTATGCTGCAGTAATTTTAATTTCCAAGCCTTTCATCCCTGTGGTGCCAAAATTTATTAGACTGGATGTAAAAACAATTCTGTATGTCTTGATCATAAATTAAAATCAAAAAATTTTGCATGCTGCTTGTAACATAAACAGCTGGTTTATGAAATTTAGTCACTAAACAAACATTTTCATTAATAAATAGTCAGTTAAATCACTGTGTTAGCTGTATGTGCGCATGTATTTACTGAGCAGTGTGTGCAAAACATGGATGCTACTGAGTTTTCCGTACTCCTTTGTTTAGTCTATTTATGTTGCTTCTTGTGTTGTCTCTAGTTTTACTTTTCACCAAATTACATTACAAAAACAGTTTTTGACCACACCCACAACAAATTTTTATGCTGTCACCCTCAATGAATTATGGTGGTGTCATAAATCTTTTAACAGAAGCATCATATGAACAGAAGTTAGTTCATTTGACAGTACAGTAAATACATCCAGCATCATGCCCACCTGTTAATATAACATGCTATTTATTTATTAGGCAAACTGAAGACTCTTACTCTCATACATTTAAACTGCTAAGTACATAGCTACATCTAAGTGAAATACCAATGGGAGGGGGGAGGGTTTCACCATGTCCTTCAACACTTCATTAGAAAACTTAACATGTGACATTTTCCACAACCTGAACAAGCGTACTACTATGAATCTTAGAATTAATGTGCTCTTTTGGTGGCAGTAAACTAAGGTGTCAATTGATCATTAATAATAAATGTCAATTAACAGTCACTCTGACTGTTGTCTACCTAGGAACATACCTGACGTAAGGCAGCATCTGGTTTATTCTGGATTTATAAATATAAAAGATGTTAATTCAAACCTACCTGTAAAATTAACAATTACAACAGACAGAATCCACATACCTCACTCCACTGTGATGCAAACCATTCATGATCACATGCAACAGGACTCTCACAATCTCTGGTCAGTTCAGGTAGACGATATGAATGGCAACGCTCATCTGGATAAATCTTTCCCATCTGATTTGCACAGTGAACCCAGCGAGTCTCTTGGGTTAAACCACATTTATCTTCACACTACAAGAAATATGCAAAATTAATGAAACTACTTCTATATTGTATCATGTACATAGGCCATTTCAGAAGTTTTGTGTGAGATTTTATTGTAATAACAAAATAAAAGATCACAACACTACCGATATTCCTGAATGTTTACACGTATGTCCTCTACCCCATGTAATCACCAGCACTGTCCACACACTTTTCCCATCTTTATGGTAAATGATCAACTGCAGCTCTGCATTCATCCTTGGTCAGACAATATACAGATGCCATGACAGCAGTGTCGATATTGTCTTCCAATTCATTTCATTTACCACAAAGTTGTTCTTTCACACATGCAAAAAACCAGTAATCACAAGCAGCGAGATCTGGAGAGTAAGGAGGATTTGCCAACACCTCCCAGCCCCATTGTTACACCAGATTTGCACATAATGATGGTGATGGGACATTGCATTGTCCTGAAGCAAAATGACATCATGCTCAAGCAGTTCTGATTGTTTACCCCATCCTGCAAGAGTGTGCAGTAATACTGGCCATTGACAATTGTACAAATTGGCATGGGATGGTCAAGTACAAATCTATTTTGGCTCAAGAACATGACGTTCATGAGTTAAGGAGCACCTTGACTGGATTGTACTGTTTTCTGCCTTGATGATATTTGGGCATGCCATTCAGCATTCTGTCATTTCATCTAAGGGTCAGCTGAATGCCCATATGACTCATCAACCATTAAAATGTGATCAACGAACGAATTGTCTTCATTTCTGCAAAGCTGCAGATAGGTGGTGGAAAGAAGTTCATGCATGGCTCTTTTTCATTGTTGGCCACATGTGCAATCCACTTTGCACAAACTTTTTGTTTCCCCAAGCTGTTGGTGAAGATATGGTAAACACCTGCTGGAGAGATTCTGATTTCTGTAGCAATTGCCATGCATGAAATACTGTGCATACATTCAAAGACTGATTTCACTTGTTCCATGTGGTATTCGTCCATCGCTGATGTTGGGGCTCCACTGTGAGGGGCATCATTTGACTCTTTCTGGCCATTTTTAATGATATTCACCCATCAGCAAACAGTTTCACATGAAGAAATGTAGTGTCTCTAAACCTTTTTCAACAACTTGTAACATTCTAGAGCACTTTTACCCAACAAAACATGAAATTGTATTAATGTTCTCATACCTGTCTGTGAGAAACTTCTTGTAATCTTTTCCAATCCATAGCTATCAGTACTGACATCACACAGGCAGTGCACCTTCATCACAGCAGCAATAGTGCCACTATTGCCACACAAGTGATTTGATTTCAGTCGTATAAAGCACTGCATGGTGCTGCTACTACACAAAAAACTTCTGAAATGACCCACATAGTGTGGCAGATGGTTATCAGTGTTTCTGAAAAATATACTGCCTCTACATTTACCAAAGAATTCTAAAATTTTGGCTACAAAATTCATGGATATATCCTGGAATAAACCTGATACTCAGTTTTATTTATTCTTCACAAGAAAATATTAAATTATTAATTCAATCTTGTAAGCTTAAATCTCTTGCTGACTGATTTCATTTTCAGATACAATGGACAGTACACAAACCACAATATGACATATGGTTTAACCCTTCAGCGTGGAGTGACGAGCACTGCTTGTCATAGCAAAAACGCCACCTGTCGTGGAGTGACGAGCACTGCTCGTCATAGCAAAAACGCCACCTGTCGTGGAGTGACGAGCACTGCTCGTCATGCTGCACTCTCTCACTCATTTGACTATATCTCGACAACAAAGGGAGAAAATGTAATCGGGCTGCTTTGTACATGTTCACGAAGGATCTGGCTCTCTTATGGTGTTGGAGACAGTTCCTACATATTATTGCTTCATTTTTTCCTCTCCTCTCGAAGTTTGGGTTTTTTTTTGCAGTCCCTAATTTCACAGCCGGCTTTATGCGTCTCTGGAACGAGGAAATGAAAAATGAGATGAATGTTATCACTATCGTCACATAGCTGAGGTCTGTAGCTTTGAAATGGTGTATGACATCACCCTCATATATCAACAGACTGTTTGTTTCTTTGTGGCTGATTTGGCGTCTTGGTTTCGTTCAAAGTGGCCGCCTGTTGCAGTGATGACGGCAAGTAGAAAGTGTTTGTTGGAGGATGAAATTGAACAAAGTTTGTTAGAGGAACTTACAGCTTCTGATCACAGTAGTTGTAGTGATGATGATGACTCAAGTGGGATTGATGATTTGACTTAGGCGAATTAATTGGTTCAGAATATAGTGATGACGAAAGTGATGATGTGCAATGTACTACTGTTTCCATTGCGCCTAGTGCTTCGAGCATCACATTTACGTGGGAGGACATGACAAATTATGTAGGGCAAAGGGAAAATTTGATAACCGTGGGCCTCAAAATGAACCCTATCTTTTGGAAAGAAAGAAAATGACTAAATGGTACATAAAACTGTTTAGGAGATTACTCAATATTACAATTCTAAATTG
>JGI20166J26741_11510140_pt1 | contig 12608 bp, 5 predicted proteins | sample TergutCu122P5_FD_26741 | JGI IMG/M metagenome (IMG submission 26741) | reverse complement strand
TGTTTCTCTGTCGATGTTCACTTGCTCTGCTATGCTTCTGACAGTCAGCCGACGATTTTCACGCACAATTTGACGAACTTTTGCAATGTTTTCTTCAGTTATGCTTGTTGCTGGCCGTCCTGATCTCTCTTCGTCAGTGACACTTTCTCTTCCCTCAGAAAAACGTTTCACCCACTTTAAACTGCTGTTTTCTTCACAGCATTATACCCCTAAACTTACACTAACATCAACATCAACTAAAAACAAGGAATTTAATGTCCGTTCATTGTTATAATTCAAGCTCCGACATTCTCGCGGTGGCACACCAAAACACACGCAGAGAGTAATAGATGTCACTCAGAAAGAGTCTGCCATAGATCAACAACAACACAGCTGTGAAACGCTGATATTTCAACGTCATCAAACCATACTAAGGCTTTGGTCCAATGTTGCCACGGCAAGCACACGGTGGCGAGTTCGCGAACTTTATTGTCGAATACGTATGCTGTTGGCTACTGGAGAATTCTGTAGCTTCCTAAACACTTCCAGTATTACGTTATTGCTGATATAAGAATTTTGCAGGCACATTTTGTCTTGCAAACATCAACACATCAGGTAGATCTACTAATTGACGGAGCTCTTCATGATATCTTAGTCTCCACGCTGCCACCTTCATAGATTCGTGTTAGTATTTTCCTTTCAAAATTGCTAGCCATTCTTCTGATGACTCATTGTCCATATCTGGCAGCCATAGCTCGGTACTGGACTGATTAGAGTCTTGCATGTTCTCTGTGTGTGTTTGTGGTGATCTTGTGATGGGTAATGGGCAATGGTACAAACACATTGTTTGCTGACAGCGTGACGGAATTCTAAACGATGACAAGACAGAGACAAATGGAGTGTATATGTGATACATCATCGTCATAATTTTTTGTATTTTCAGATTTGTCTGCTTTTGTATCGTGCGCTCACACATAAGCACTACTGCAGAAGGCAGTGCGATTGTGTTGACTTGAAGAACCGAGCCCGATTAGCATTTTCAAAGCACTCGCAATCATCTTCGTCGAGATACAGCATGTTTCACGTATCAGAGGCAAAGTATCAGAATTTGCGAATGAGTGAGTATTGGAAGACGTGGGCCTGCTTCATAGCAGGTGGTTGCAGGCCAACATGCCTAACCATCTGCTATGACACTAAACAAGATGCGCGATTTATGCATAACGTAACATTATGTCGCGTTCGCGTAATATTTGTATCTCCTTGGCTATCCTAACAGCCTGATACCACTTCACTCGAAGAGAGCGCTTTAATGACGATTGCATATCTCCAGCAACAACAGTGAAACGTACTGAGATAGATCTTCATATAAAGTGCCCGATGTTTCTGCCCAAATTTAGTATAATTTGGAATTTGTCGACAAATTTTTATGAAAGTCCCAGAATAACAGGTTTAACGGAAATCCTTCCAGCAGAAGTCGCCCGCTTCCCCTAAGTGCAAATTCCATACTGAAATGCTTGCTTATCCGCTGTCCATATTACTTATTGAAATGGTGGCTTCTCCGGTAGCAAAATCAACTGCATTAAATTTTTCTCCTAAGGCACACAGATTAACCGCACGGCACTTCCCTTCCCACGTCTCTACCTTTTCCTAAACCCAAATTTACCAGCAAGAAGAATCATCACAGTTTAGCTTAAGATCCGAAAGCTTTCTCCCACTCTCCACATCTCTTTTGTTTCTCTCCTCTTACTTTCTCCTATTCAACTTCTTTATCTCGGGGTCGTATTGGTGTGGGTAAGGTTGCTAGAAAACGTCGAATTACAGCATTACGTCTCTGTGCTCTAGGTGTTTGGCATTTTTAGCTAGATAGTGAGTTTTGTGACGTGTCTTTCTGTCCGTGTGCGTAGCTGTACGGAGACATCAGACGCAAATCTCATTCAGCAAAGGCAACGAAACATCTCCCGGCCCTACGGTGATGACAACGTGGCGCGGAGCTTTGTGGGTTCAGAGCATGTCACACTTAACAGCTTGTGGTGGCAATAGACCAGTAATAGGCTCGCTGTCCATCTATTGTCCCCTTCGCATAACCCCAGGACCCAGCAGAGTCGTGGGAACGACCAGGTTCACTGTAGTGGTTTAGAGTTGACTGGGGGTCAGAGGGTGTGTAATTGGATTGGTGTATTAGCACGCCTGCTGAACCTTGGTGAGTTAGCATCACGCTCCGGACGCTTTAGTCTGGAGAAATAGCATTCCGCTGGAGACCGACTGGATCTCAGAGCTGTGGCTAACAAAGTATCTGAAATCGAACTTCGGTCTGCAGGTACCTGGACCGCCAGTGCACTGGGTGGGCTGCATGGTTGCCGCCTGGTTACACCTTGCCACTGCAGGCTGAAATGCACCTAGCCTACAGCTTACGTCATGTGCGAACGACGCCCTGACAGTTGTGGTAGGAAAACCTGAGGAAGGAGACCGCTGTGGGGTAAGGCGTAACGCTGCGACTGACTGAAAGGCGGGATAGGGCATTAGACTGAGTGAATGCGAGAGTGTGACATGGCTACAGTAGTGATATACGGGGACAAGGCGGACGGAAAGTGTAGCATGCACGCACAACAGAAGGAAGGTACAGAGCTACATACATACATGCGTAGATACATACATAGGTATGTACGTATTTACGTATGCACGCATGAAAAATAAAAGCCCTGCAGTTGGCCCCTATGGAACTCCGTGTTCTATTGTTCCCCCAACTGGATAAACCATTCTGAGTTCCAACAAATTAACCTATTTAAACGTTCTCTGTATTTCTGTTCCAGACGATCTGAAGCAGTTTGCACTGTTCCTTGCTGCCACAGCAGTGAAGTGTAGCTACGACATTTGTACTATTTATACTGTCAGATGAAGCAGAATTCCTTCAGCATGCGCTGCTTGATTAACAGGCTTGAAGGCGCTGGGCGTCATGGTCCGATGAGCGAGATGTAGAAAGCGCCTTTCGTCTAGTTTTGTCCACACATGTACTATCAGACAGTAGCTACTAGAGGCAGTCTGAACTGTTGTTGCCACGTTTAGCGTCGGTCGCAAGTTGTGCGGTGTTGTTGTTGTTGTTGGTTGTTTGCATTAGATAATATGTGTGTGTGTGTGTGTGTGTGTGTGTGTGCCTGTGTTGGTGTGTGCGTTTGTGTGTGTCACCACAAATTCTGTATAAACCGATCAAAAACTCATGAGAACGGTTAACTTTCTCTGCAGCGCAATAGCCGAACTCGGCCTGGGCCGCCTGACTCTTCAGGTCTCTACATCACACTCACACACATTCGGTAGGTCTCCACTGAATGAGTGATCAGCACATCACATAAGCCGCTACCTACACAACGCACAACAAACACAACAGACAGAAGATATCCATGCCCTCAGCGGGATTCGAACCCACGATCCCCGCACTCGAGCGGCCGCAGACCCATGACTGACCGCACGGCAACCGGGACCGGCTTGAAAGGAATTACTGCCACCTATTTAGGGTACGATGAAGACATTCAGAAGGTAGAGTACAGCAAATGTCAATAGCAAGCTATCGGACTGCATGGAATTATAAGACAATGTATTCAGGCAATAGGCTACTCCGAAACGTCGATAGCACGCTACCCCACTACATGGGATCATCAGACAATAGGCTGAGACAGTAGGCTACTCCGAAACGTCAATAGCAATTTACCGGACCACATGGAGTCTTGAGACAATAGGCTGAGGCAGTAGGCTAAACCGAAACGTCGATAACAAGCTACCCCACTACATGGAATCATAAGACAATAGGCTGAGGCAGTAGGCTGCTCCGAAACGTCGATGGCAAGCTGCCGGACTGCACTGGACACAGGACAACGGATGTAGCAGTCCTAAACTCGCAACTCGCACAGTTTCACCTTTTACCTTCCCGGTGCTGGTGTGGCCGATAACGCCGGCCGGGTCACGGCAGTGAGGTTATGAAATGTGGGGTGTGTGATTTGTGCGGCAGCGGCGGATTACATCGCCGGGTCGCGAATCACACCTGTTGCCTAGGAGACGCCCTGCAATGATATTTGTGCACACACGCACGCACACGCACACATACATTTCGTACTAACACGCAACCTTCGGCGGGCGCCTGAAATAGCGCGGGTAGGCTGCCTGCCGGACACTGTAGCCAGCAGGAAGTGCGACTCGCCCCAAGGTCCGCGTGCAGACCTAGGGATCTGACCACCGTGCGTCGGTGAGCGTCGCGGTGGGACCACCCCAACACGCACACGAAATTTGGTGCTGCTGTTGTGATCCCCAGCAGTAATTAGGCCTGAGTCACTGGCATGACGCAGTGACTCAGCTCTTTAAACACAGGTGAGTCCCCACACCACCCCACGTACGTACGCGCTATCTCCCCCAGCAGCAGATGTCAATATGGCCACACAACTGCGCTACAAGCAGCACAAACTGTGGACCTTCCTTCCTATATGTTTTCCCACAAGTCGAATCACTGTCAATGTTAATAGCCTGCTCTAGATAACAGCGCTGTCTGCTTCACATAGCACATAACACGGCTTTTCGACATGCTATTCTGTTTCCTTCTTCAGATAAAGGGGGGCCCAATCTGAGGAGTCCGTTGCAAGTAGTCACATCAGGCCAGTCTTTCGGCTACATATGGAAACCTAATCGGTTGGTGGCACATTAATTGTTAGTAAAGAGTTTCAGTTAGGTGCGTATTAATTGTTAGTAAAGAGTGTCTGTAAGGTGCGTATTCATTGTTAGTACAAAGAGTCTGTAAGGTGCGTATTAATTGTTAGTAAAGAGAGTCTGCAAGTTGCGTATTAATTGTTAGTAAAGAGAATCTGTAAGGTGCGCATTAATTTTTAGTAAAGAGTGTCTGTAAGATGCGTATTAATTGTTAGTAAAAAGAGTCTGTAAGGTGCGTATTAATTGTTAGTACAGAGTGTCTGTAAGTTGCGTATTAATTGTTAATACATAATGTCTGTAAGGTGCGTATTCATTGTTAGTACAAAGAGTCTGCAAGTTGCGTATTAACTGTTAGTAAAGTGTGTCTGTACGGTGCGTATTAATTGTTAGTACATAGTGTCTGTAAGGTGCGTATTAATTGTTAGTAAAGAGTGTCTATAAGGTGCGTATTAATTGTTAGTAAAAAGAGTCTGTAAGGTGCGCATTAATTGTTAGTAACGAGTGTCTGTAAGGTGCGTATTAATTGTTAGTAAAGAGAATCTGAAAGTTGCGTATTAACTGTTAGTAAAGTGTGTCTGTACGGTGCGTATTAATTGTTAGTAAAGAGTGTCTATAAGGTGCGTATTAATTGTTAGTAGAAAGAGTCTGTAAGGTGTGTATTAATTGTTAGTACAGAGTGTCTGTAAGGTGCGTATTAATTGTTAGTAAAGAGTGTCTGTAAGGTGCGTATTAATTGTTAGTAAAAAGAGTCTGTAAGGTGCGTATTAACTGTTAGTAAAATATGTCTGTACGGTGCGTATTAATTGTTAGTACAGAGTGTCTGTAAGGTGCGTATTAATTGTTAGTAAAGAGTGTTTGTAAGGTGCGTATTAATTGTTAGTAAAAAGAGTCTGTAAGGTGCGTATTAACTGTTCGTAAAGAGCGTCTGTAAGGTGCATTTTAACGGTTAGTACAGAGTGTCTGTAAGATGCGTATTAACTGTTAGTAAAGAGTGTCTGTAAGATGCGTATTAATTGTTAGTAAAAGAGTAAGTAAGTTGCGCATTAATTGTTAGTAAAGAGTGTCTGTACGGTGCGTATTAATTGTTGGTACATTGTGTCTGTAAGGTGCGTATTAATTGTTAGTAAAGAGAGTCTGCAAGATGCCTATTAACTGTTAATAAAGCGTGTCTGTGCGGTGCGTATTAATTGTTAGTAAAAGGAGTCTGTAAGTTGCACATTAATTGTTAGTAAAGAGTGTCTGTAAGGTGCGTATTAATTGTTAGTGCATAGTGTCTGTAAGGTGCGTATTAATTGTTAGTAAAGAGAGTCTGCAAGTTGCGTATTAACTGTTAGTAAAGTGTGTCTGTGCGGTGCATATTAATTGTTAGTACAGAGTGTCTGTACGGTGCGTATTAATTGTTAGTAAAAAGAGTCTGTAAGGTGCGTATTAACTCTTAGTAAAAGCGTCTGTAAGGTGCGTATTAATTGTTAGTACAGAGTGTCTGTAAGGTGCCAATAAATTGTTAGTAAAGAGTGTCTGTACGGTGCGTATTAATTCTGTTTATTGTGCAAATCGCGGGCAAATACAGACTTGCGTAATTTCTTTCAAACTTCTCTGTAATTTCTCCCTTGTGTCCGCTGTGACACTTTTCCCGGTACGGTGCCAGTAATTTGTCTCCCGTAGAAGACAAAAGCAAATGTGTGCAGTTTCGCAGCATTACGCATGCAGTTTATGGACACTGCTCACGCAGTCCACACGGTGGACACTACACAGGGCACTACTGACACTAACAAAAGGCAGGCGTTTGCCTTCATGCCGGTTACCGGCAACAAAGGGAAGTATAAGTATGAACAGTCATCCTGCTTGTTCGATAGTGTGGTATTAGTGTACAACCACTTGAAGTGCGACATTTCACAACATTACGTTCGGCGTCCTCGGATAAATTGTCTCTGATAACCCCTGAAATCGTGATGCTGTAGAATAGGAACACTACGAACTGAAAAACTTTTTTAAAGACAGCTTGAAAAGCTGGTGACAATATTATCTGTAGATTGTACAGAAAACTGTCACACATGACGAGTCAGCCATAGGAACTGAAACATATGAACCGAAGAATAAGAACTGAAGCATAGGAACTGAAGCTTAGGAACTGAAGCATACGAACTGAACTATAGGACCTGAAGACTAGGACGTGAAGCATACGAACTGGGGCATAGGAACTGAAGCGCAGGACCTGAAGCACAGGAACTAGAGCATAGTAACTGAAGCATAAGAATTTAAGCATATGAACTGAACCATTTAAATTGAAGAATAGAACGTGAAGCATACGATCTGGGGCATAGGAACTGAAGCGTAGGAATTGAAGCATAGGAACTGAAGCCTAGGAACTGAAGAATAGGACCTGAAGCTGTTATGTAATCACAGAACGGCTGATGTTTTGTTATTTTCCTCCCGTGGTCTGTGGGTAAATAAGGCCCATTATGGGGCCGGACAATATGCAGACGAAGAAGGGGCGCTGGTAGAGCTAACACTGACAAGGGAACCTGCAGTACTGGCGCCGTGTCGTTTGTCAACCACAAATCCCACACTTACTGTCCGGCAAGTTATCTCAGGCCTACGGCATGAGAAGCCGGTGACAACGGCCTGAGCTGTGGCTAGGCAATAAGTCTAGACGTGGGTTGTTATGTAGGCTACAGAACGGTGAATAGAAATTATGCCGAGGCTGCAGACCTGTAATTTAGCAATAAGAAGGTGGGGCTGACCGACTGGCTCAGGGCTAGTCCATCGGAGTCTGACCTGAGTTTGGTCCGAGTTTCGTGTGAGTCTGGTCTGAGTTTTGTCTGATTCTGGTCTGAGTTTGGTCTGAGTTGTTCTGAGTCTGGTCTGAGTTTTGCCTGATTTTGGTCTGAGTTGGGTCTGAGTTTGGTCTGAGTTTGGTCTCAGTGTGGTCTCAGTTTTGTTTCAGTTTGGTCTGAGTTTGGTCTCAGGCAGCCCCACGCTTCTTCTTGACTTCACGTTCAGAGACGAAAGCGTCCGAACAGTGAATTTGGCATCTTACTTCCACGAACGTCTGAGGTGCTAGCAGAAATGCGATTTTTATTTAACGACCTTTGTTCAAATACATAATTATGTTACAGAGCACCGAATGGCAGGTATCGACTCAGCGTCGGCATGAAGGGACTGAGGACAACCGCTGTAACTATATTGGGTTGCTCCTGCACACCAAACTTGGTCGCCCTGTTATCAAACCAGCATGTTAACCAGTCTCGGTATGTGAATGGGCAGACGGCTTGTTATTGTGCTGCTCCCCTTCAGATTGGGGGATACAAGCAGCAGCTGTTTGCTACGTCACTGTGACGTCACACAGACGCGTGCCGTGCACCTGTCCCCCCACCCTTGCCACGTCACCAAGCGGTGTTGAGGGCAGCAGCTGTATTGTGTGTGATTCTGATAGCGCACGGTCGGTCGCATTACGTGCCTAGCGGAGGGAAACATTCTGCACTACCTTTTTATTTGTTTGTCTGACAGGCTGCTGTTTTGGTTTTGTTGCGACGCTGTCCTCACGGAAAATGGTCCTGGTTTTCTCAGTTCATCCAGCAAAACACAGGGACCCCGCGGCACGCTGCTGTTTGCCAATTTATTGTTCATTATCACTCTGCCATCCAACATTCTGCAGTCTGACCAACTGACAGCGCTGTTAAATACGACGTACACGAGCAAACAGTTAGTGCACTAGCTCTAACTGCTGTACCAGTTCACCAGCTCCAACTGCTGTACCAGTGCAAAAGCTCTAACTGCTGTACCAGTTCACTGGCGCTAACTGCGGTACCAGTGCACTAGCTGTAACTGCTGTACAAGTACACTAGCTCTAACTGCTGTACCAGTTCACTGGCGCTAACTGCTGTACCAGTGCACTGGCTCTAACTGCTGTACCAGTTCACTAGCTCTAACTGCTGTACCAGTGCGCTAGGTCGAACTGCTGTACCAGTTCACTGGCGCTAACTGCTGTACCAGTGCACCAGCTCAACTGCTATACCAGTGCGCTAGCTCGAACTGCTGTACTATTTCACCAGCTCTAACTGCTGTACCAGTGCACTAGCTCTAACTGCTGTACTAGTACACTGGCGCTAACTGCTGTACCAGAACACTAGCTCTAACTGCTGTACAAGTACACTATCTCTAACTGCTGTACCAGTTCACTGGCGCTAACTGCTGTACCAGTGCACTAGCTCTAACTGCTGTACTAGTACACTGGCGCTAACTGCTGTACCAGTGTACTAGCTCTAACTGCTGTACCAGTACACTAGCTCTAACTGCTGTACCAGTGCACCGGCTCTAACTGCTGTACCAGTGCGCTAGCACGAACTGCTGTTACCAGTGCACTAGCTCTAACTGCTGTACCCGTGCACTAGCTCTAACTGCTGTACCAGTGCACTAACTCTAACTGCTGTACCAGTGCACCAGCTCTAACTGCTGTACCAGTGCACTAGCTCTAACTGCTGTGCCAGTACACTGGCGCTAACTGCTGTACCAGTGCACCAGCTCTAACTGCTGTACCAGTGCACTAGCTCTAACTGCTGTACCAGTGCACTAGCTCTAACTGCTGTACCAGTTCACTGGCGCTAGCTGCTGTACCAGTGCACCAGCTCTAACTGCTGTACCAGTGCACTAGCTCTAACTGCTGTACCAGTACACTGGCACTAACTGCTGTACCAGTGTACTAGCTCTAACTGCTGTACCAGTGCACTAGCTCTAACTGCTGTACCAGTGCACCAGCTCTAACTGCTGTACCAGTGCACTAACTTTAACTGCTGTACCAGTACACTGGCGCTAACTGCTGTACCAGTGCACCAGCTCTAACTGCTGTACCAGTGCGCTATCTCGAACTGCTGTACCAGTGCACTAGCTCTAACTGCTGTACCAGTGCACTAGCTCTAACTGCTGTACCAGTGCGCTAGCTCGAACTGCTGTACCAGTTCACTGGCGCTAACTGTTGTACCAGTTCACCAGCTCTAACTGCTGTACCAGTGCGCTAGCTCGAACCGCTGTACCAGTTCACTAGCTCTAATTGCTCTACCAGTGCACTAGCTCTAACTGCTATACCAGTACACTGGCGCTAACTGCCGTACCAGTGCACTAGCTCTAACTGCTGTACCAGTGCGCTACCTCGAACTGCTGTACCAGTTCACTAGCTCTAACTGCTGTACCAGTGCACTGGCTCTAACTGATGTACCAGTTCACTAGCTCTAACTGCTGTACCAGTGCACTAGCTCTAACTGCTTTACCAGTACACTGGCTCTAACTGCTTCTACCAGTGCAGTAGCAACTTGTTTCAGCGTTAGGTATCATTTACTCTGACGCCGATACAGGCACATACTTACAAAGGCCGTTATATTTTCTTCTCCATAGCTTACAGTGACATCTGTATTTTGCAGTTCAGCTGCACAGCTGTACCACTGGTCCAATTCAGCATCTGGTCCAGATACAACCCAAAACTTTAAGCATGTGATTGACGCAGTCACGATCAGTGCAGAGGGAGGCGAGAATTGCGAACTGTGGCTGGCGGTACGTTCTTTTATATGTGTATATATACAAGGGGCAGCTGAGTGAGTGAACTGTCATGAGGTTGGGTTTTGCTGTTAAACTGGTATGTGTGTGTGTGTGCGTGCGAGCGTGCGTGTTTGTGTGTGAATGCGCGCGCGTGTGTGCCTGCGTGTATATATATATATATATATATATTCATATATACAAGAACTAATTTAAATTTATGCAGTATTATTTGACATTAATCCCCTGGTCATGATCCCCTGTGGATCGAAACATGTAGCGGTGCTGTAATATAAGCATCTAAGGCAGAAGATGTTGCATTTTGCTGGCCGCTGAGTGTTGCAGTCAATTTGTCACGGACTGTACACGGAAAGAGCAGCGTGCAGTTTGAGTGTGTACATTGTGAAGATCTCACAACAGTGAAGGTGACACCTCACAGTATTCGCTAAGCACTGCTTATCAGAGCGACAAGCATTCCGAGGAAACTGCAACAGAGAAACGTAGTGCACTTGACATCATTGCAGGTTTAGTGTAAGTCAGAGGGTTTGCGAGGAAGTTATGCAAAAGACAGGCGATTGGGCGAGTCGCCATCAGTACTTGCTGTGCAGCAGGTACAGCTATCGAGACGGCACGGAGCGGAAATGGATCCTCTCCATTTGATGGATCACAAGAGTTTCCGGCCAAACTTTACCAATTTCCTTCCCGATCCGCCCACTGGGTACGGATTGGTGCAACTGCGGTCTGGGGCATCCTGTATCTTCTGTTTGCTGCCACATAAAAGCACTTGTCTATATACTTCGCAGTAAAACCTTTTTCTGAGAGTGGAGCGTCTTGTAAAAAGTAAGCAGATTACTTTGTGATGGAGAAGCAAACAGAGCGGTACAGGTTCGCCGCGACGCGCTAAGTTGATTGTCCACTGATATTTCACGTGGATAGGGATGCGGGAGGCAGAGGGCATGCCTCTTCCCAGGCACTACTGACGTGGAAAAGATACAGATCCGCGGAACAGGCGAGATAATGTTGTTTGTTTGGCGACGCTCTTCAATCGGCACGTTAAAATGTTGGATTGCATCGTAGTAGTTGAGAATCGTCACTTCAGAGGGACCGTCGTGGCCTGTCTCGCGATTTCCATCAGGATATCAGCCGTGTTCTGCGGCCTTCTGTCTCAGTACCGTCACAACACACATCTGGACCCTGTTCCCTCAGTAACTCAATGTAACTTGAACTCAGCAACAAATTAAATTCCCCGCTGTTTAGGGTAGCACGAAGTTCATTACCATTGTTACAAAATCCTGCCACTAGACTGTTCTGAGCTAGATGAATACACTCCATATCCCCACGCCCTGTTCTTCAAAATACAATACAATATCCTTCCTTCTACATTTAGGTCTCCCAAGTGGTTATTTTACCGACTAAGACTTTTAGTACCTCTCTGATTTATACGAGAGTAAGTGGTCACCGAGTCCCTACGCCTTTGCGAACCCGCTTTGTCGCCCTGTACCACCTTTTACCCCTCATCTCTTTAATGCACTGGTAAAGCAATCCTGAACAGACCTGGACAGGCCCTGAGGGTTCCAGGAGTTTGAGGCTTCCAGAATTTCTAGATAGTCGGCACATGCAGTTGGTAAGTTCGTCAGCCCTACTCACCGGCCGCATTTACCACCCGGGAATACCCCTGGCACTCATTTCTGTTAGAGGCTGAGTGGGTTTCAGGGCCAGAGTGCGGCCGGAAAGGGTAAATCAATGAAAAATTCCAGTATCCCACCGGGATTCGAAACCGCGACCTTCGCGCATTTGGCGCAGTGCTTCAAACAACTGCGCCACCGCGTGCCTGTTGAATGCATTGTGCTAACCTACAATGTGCGTGTCTGAGCTACCTGCTGCCAACAGCAACATAATATTTCGATATTATTGTATGGACATCAAAGTGTATGCTGTAGCTGCCTGTGTCCACGATTCATGCCGTCAGGGCATATGTGGGGCACGGAGTCAGCTCCACGCCTTCCGAGTAAAATGCTTGTCCGTGAACTGACCAGTATTTTGTTGCTCTGTTGCAGAACACAGACCTGGCGACTGTGCGGGCCGGAAATTGCGGAACATATATTTACACCACAAAATCTGAAAATGTGCGGTGTGACAAAAAATTGTCTCATCATTAGTTTATTAAATTGCTTGCAAGCTCTTTTTCCTGCGACCGGCCACCTCGACACAGGTTTTTCTTGGTTTCCCTGTGTCTACAAACGAATGCTAAGATGGTTCCGAAGTTTCTAAGTTGCTACTACATGCTTCTCATGTAGCCCTCCCGACTTAAATGTTCTAGTTACTTTTTTTATATTTGTTTACATGTAAAATAACCACTGCCACCGGGTGACAACCAAATTGCAGTTAATAATAATAATAATAATAATAAT
>JGI20166J26741_11510029_pt1 | contig 12609 bp, 6 predicted proteins | sample TergutCu122P5_FD_26741 | JGI IMG/M metagenome (IMG submission 26741) | reverse complement strand
TGATATAACCAGGTTTTGTCCATGGTCACCAATCGCGCCCGACAGGAAATCATTTGGATCGCGCCGAAAAAATTCCAAATTTGCTCAGACGACTGGCACCGCTGACATTTTTGATCTGCCTTCAGGCATTTCGGGACCCACTTCGCGGAGAGCTTCCGCATGTCCAAATCTTCATGAATGATAGACCCAACTTACTCTCGTGAGATGCCCAGTTATTCAGCTATTGATTTAGCCGAAATCCGGCGGTCTTCCGAGATTAGCTCGTGGATTTGTTCAATTATCTCCGGGGTGGTCACTGTATTGGGTCGTCCAGGACGAGGCGCATTACAGGTGGAAAAATTACCACGTTTAAACTGGGCCTCCCATTTTTTGACGGTGGCATACGATGGTGCATGTTCCCCTAATGTTTCTATCAGAATGGCGTGAATTTCCTTCGGCGCCTTGCCTTGCAGGGGGGAAAAAATCTTGATTACAGCTCGCGTCTCGATGTTGCTGAAATCGCGCGCGTCGCCTGACATGTTTCCTTTCAGCCTCTGTAACAAGAAAAGACTTACAATTCGGCACATGAACAGACCTCTCTTTCCCACGACACTATCGATTCCGTCCTACGACATCGGGAAGTAGGTCGGACTTATCAGCACCCCCTCATAATATACGCAATAAAAATTATTTTATGCACGTGCGTCTTTTAGCATTTAACGTGTTCAGATTGTATTAGAATATTAAAATCAGGGAGTAAGAGATGTTGGGAACACATACCTCCAATTCTTTGTATATAAACGATTGATTTTCTTAACGTTTTCCAGACGAAGTGCTGTATGCATCAATATTTTCTTCCGCGTTTTTGCTGCATATTATTGGAAATCCGATGATCTCATAGACGTAAGTAAGAAATAAAAGCTGTATTGGAAAGCATATAAAATTTCTGTATCTTCAGACAAGACTGTATCGGGTACAAAGATTCAAATTCGTCAAACTGTGAATATGTGGATAAGTAACGCATGTTGGGCTGGCGTTCATCTACATTATATATATAAAACCTTAGCTTCTAGTTCACAGAAAGCAGTCTATAACCATTAAAATGCCAATGTCTAGGACTTTTGACCCACGAAAGCAGGACCATTATGTTGTCTCAACATGTGGGGAAACAATTATACCCTGTGAAATTGCGTCATATCCCAGAAGAACGGATACCTCAGCCACGCCACTACGAAAACCAATGCAGTGTTTCTTAATTTTACATTAGGTGGTACACACACTTGCCACTAGACTTTAAACAATTCAGGGACATCTATTTGTATAATTTTAGACTCTTGCGCCTCTCCTAGAGATTATGTAAGCGATGAATGATGTTAAGTTATCATTGATTGATTGACTGATTGTCAAACTAGTTTCTCACTCTTATTAGAGCATGAATTTAACAGATCTTGATACAGAAGAATCTGGACTCATGTGAGGTGTTAACTAGAAAATTAATAATACTACATAATGACAAATGTTGCCTTTTTAAGATAATAAAACCAGGGACAGGCTAGAATGTATGACTGTTAAAGATATTAAGAAAAGCGCAACAATTTTTATATGGATATCTAACGCAAAATAACCTAGGGCAACAACATTCACTTATGTTACGAGTATAACCTGGGATGATGTAAATCTGAGTGCCTCAGAACTTGATTGGTTTCAGTGAGCTCCTTTAATGATGACAATGATAATACTTCGAATAAAATGAAGGTGGATAGTTACTTATTATATGTTACAACGAGAAGTTACAAAAATTATGTGACATAACCGTCATTATTCTGGGAAGCACCATGGACGATTAAGTATTATTAAATTAAGGAGCAAATGCATATAATAAAAAGGCTTTCTCACATCACAATTCAGAATGATACTATGCTTTCATTGTGTTTACCAAACTACAATTCATTTCCAATTATAACCCCGTAACACAGAAAAAATTAAAATCATGTATTTGAGTGATAAAATTAAACAAAATCCAGTAAGGATTTATGCATAATTCCCACACTTATTACGTCCCCAATACGTTCCTTTTTTTTTCGCATATCACTTTTCTTTCTCCCCGTCTAAATTCCTTGTCCCTTATCCCATTTAATTTTATTTTCTCAGAAGACCTACAATTTCTCCATCCTCTATTCTTGTTCCTCTAAACCAATCAATCCTTGTATACTTCTTTCCTCCCTTTCTCTCCCACCCTTCTCTTCTTTAAAGGTCGTTCCTTTTTGTGCTATTTCATCCTCTAATGCGTTTCTTTATCTCGTTCACTTCTGTGTTATTGAGCCGCGGTTCCTTATTGGATTTTGTATCGTTTATTCGTTTCATTTTTGTACTTCTATGTCTTAGAAGCGGACAGAATTGAACTCTGTGGGATACAGTTTTCTTATCCAAGAAATCTTGCCGGTCAGATCTCTCCCTTTCACCGATCCCAAACCTAAGTTGGCCTGGCGATATATTCGTAGCAGTGACAATTCACTTGGGGGTTTGTTCTGAATGACTTTTGGGTGGACTTCGAGTTTAAGTGACTGACGACACGTATAATGTACATGGACCTTTAATTACAACATCAAATTGAATTGCCTCATCTCTTAAGAAACAAATTCGGGCGAATTCCATTTCATAATTCGTAAAGAAATACCTCTGTTAATACTTCCTATAGTTAGAAATTATAACGAGTTGTCAGAAAGGGACTCATAAATCGTCCTTTTCTCTTGCATAGATTTCTAGTTCATTAGGTCCTTTTCATTTCTATTGTTGTTTATATATCTACACTCTTTAACCCAAATAAACTCCAATCTTTGAGGAATGCAAGAGACGATCAATTTCGAACACTTAATTTCCAACATGGAGACTCCATAATCATCTAGCTATTTATGTGTAATTATATGAAATATGTAGGTGGAAGCAATCCTCAAATTGCTTTTCCAAACTTGATTCTTTCGGTGGCGTACAAGGGAATAATTTAAGAGAACGTATTTATATTCAGTGTTTAATTTCAGTATTCTTTGTGTCAACAACAGTCGGGATACGCATATAAACCTACCTAAGTACCCTGCTTTTACAAAAGGAATATATATATATATATATATATATATATATACGTCCTGTTTATTATTTGTACTGCCATAGCCACCATTAACGATGTTATGCCTTCTCTCTGTTAAGAATCCTGCTAGGTAGACCTTCCGTAATTGCATTGAGCGTACACGGTGTACTGTTAGGTTTGAGAGAAACAGATCGGCATCCTACGAGGTTCATCCACTTGTAGAGAGTTGCATGTGTTTGCGTCGGATAGTAGTGTAACGATATTATGCTAAGAAGCGAGGTTTGAGTATCCAAGGGTGGCTGGCGGCCTGCAAGAAGACTACAAGCACACCCCTTGATTCGGTTAGGACTAATGAAGCACATTTAGCGCTTGGTTGATCCCGATTAACTTATATACATGGTGGGTGGGGGCACATAGTGGCTGTTACGTCTCACTGATATAATTCTATAATTCTCTCTCTTCTCTCTCTCTGTCTGTCTCTCTCTCTCTCTCTCTCTCTCTCTCTCTCTCTCTGTGTGGCAAAGATCGTAATCCTGCTGCCCGTTGAGAGTGTTAGTCTTCTTTTAGTAGTAAAGAAAAAAGTGTGTATAAGAAATAAACAAGCTGTGTGTGTTTCAGCACACTGATTAACTAAATTGTGTGTAATTGTTGAATTATGAAAGTACAGTAACTAAATAGAACATTATCAACACAAGACCTCACTGGAGCGGGTTTATGTCCGATTACTTTGGGTTTGCCCTGTCAGTGGTAATTTCAGTGATGTTCCATATTCATATCCGTTCACCTGCCATCGACGATATACTCGTATATTATAAGAAGTGATAAAGTCGACAAATAAACAACAAAAGAAGCACAGACTTATAAGACTGGTACGCTGGGCAATAGGAAAATACTATGTATGAGTTTTGCAAGAAATCCTAACAAGATTTTCAGTTAGGCCTTTATTTTTGGCCTAGTGCTTTGGATTCCATGAATATAAAGACAAGTAGCTACCATGACCGCACTTAATAGGGTCATTCATTTCCTATTCTGGTTGGAGTATCTTTTTGATGTCTTCTTTCCTTCTTTCTTTCTTTCTTTCTTTCTTAGTCTCACTTCTTTTACATACTCACTGTAGGTGTAGAGGGTTATTGTTGCACCTCCTCTGGCTAAGGGATCGGATCTTCGCAAGCAACATTCATAAGAGACATGATATCCATATCCCTGACAGAATTCGAACCCGCAAACCCAGGAAGCGAGCAGCAACAGAACTACGCCTTAGAGCGCGCGACCACCGGGATCGGTTTGTGCATTTCCTTCCTTCTAATATTTATGTGCAGGGACCGGGATATCTCAGTCGGTATAGTTTCGGCCATGGGGACGACGGCCTAGAAATCGTAGTTCGAAACTCGACAGCAGTAAGAGACCCTTTTTTCTTTCAGAGCGTCTAGAATGGCTGTAAGGTCCAGCAAGCCTACTATTCAGTCGATATTGCCGATATTTCCGCAAAGGTAAAGCGGCCGGTGCGTGAATTTGACCACTCAGACTAAACTAGTGGAATGAAAATGCGTGGTGCTGCACCTCCTCTCCTCAATATACATTTATCGATTACACAGGGACAATTCAAACTTTAGTTATTTGCACGCATCCTGTATTTTAATTTCCAAACTGACACCAGCTTCACACTCCAGAATGATGCGATTTAAAAAAATGGAAGGAAATTGAATAGTACTGGGGCCTCCGAAACAAAAATAAACGGCGGAGTAAGATCCAAATAAATTAAATCATTTCTCTCGTGGTTAAGGGCAGGCAATAAACAAATTGTTACCTTAAAATTATGTAGTCTTATTTCCCCAGTTTGTAAAGAAAGATCTTACGGAGTTGGCATTACTCAGCTTGTACAGTGCTAAAGCTTAGAAGGGAGTACATTCTGTAGGCACACTTTTCGAATATGAGCTGGGCTGTCGGTTTTACAGCTCGGAATCTTCGGTGATATATTCAGGATTGGTGATGATGGGATGTTAGTGAAGCAATGCCACCTTTAAAAATGTAAGCTCTATTAACAAGAAGAAGAAAACTTCTGCTGCTGAATGTGGCTTACATCTTACCTGTACTCCACATAAAACCTAATAATTTATACCACCGAGACCCGGCATAAATAATAAATAAATAAACAAAAATAAATCAAGGATATGTCAATATAAAAATGATTAGTTACAATCACAATCTAACCAAGTAATTTGAGTAGAATTAGTTAAGCGCTTGACGATAAATGAAATGTTTTTTCGATTCGTGAATAGAGCAAGGTATTTTACTCTTCACTACCTCCAGAACGGCCCTTCAACCAGCCCCAGCTCCTATTCAGTAGGTACCCAGGATTCTTCCTGACGCGGGTAAAGTGGCCAGTATGTGAAAATGACCGGTCACTTTAATCTAGTGAAGCTATACCTCGACTTCCCCATATACCTTAATGGCGTTCACGAGAATAACTTTACGTGATTTCAGGCTTCCACCGCGGTGTAAATGTGATCTGTGCTCTTTTGGGATTTTACGCAGCATAGAATGTTAATTTGTTACCGTCGCTTCGGGACAACCTATCTGCCCCATCTTCAACGGCCAAGCAGTCCAAGAAGACCCTTGAAGATGGGACCAACAGGTAGTCCCGACACATCGGTAAGAAACTACCATTTTGCGCTGGGCAAAATACCAGAATAGTGCAGATCTCGAATAACTTCACCGTTTCTTGTGTACTCGTAAACTTTATTTTCCCACTGAGCAGGTTAACAACAACAACAACAATAATAATAATAATAATAATAATAATAATGGACATTACCGTAAAATAATATATTATTAACTATTACTATTGGATATTACATTATTATTATTATTATTAGTAGTAGTAGTAGTAGTAGTAGTGGTGGTGGTGGTAGTATTTTCGCTTCTATTGGTTTTTGCAAAGTGCCCCTACTGATAGCTTTAGTAGTCTACATATTGTCTATGCGTTCCATATGTTGAATATAACCTCAAAGATTCTTATCGTCACAGTGATTTTTGACTTTCAAACAGTATTCCACGGACAATAGCTACATACGAACAGGGTATAATTACACATCTAATTTCAAACGCCTAAATCGAAAGACCCGCTAATTATAGCAATGAAACCAGAAAATAAAAAAGTCTTCGCAAGACCGCCATCTTGTTATTTTCAATAAAATTAATTACGTATAGAAGTGTATTATTTTTTGAATGTCTGATACTCTAATTTACTTAAGGACGCTAAATTAAATGTGGCCCTAGTCCTGTTCCCATGTCAGAGCTTCGTGCGTTTACCGTGTTTTTTAAACTGACTGTAAGTACTAAAGTGCGATATTTGCGTGGCCCCCAGTTGTCTGAAGTACTCACCACGTGTCGTGAAAATACGCAATTATTTAAACTATGAGAATGGGACGGGAGCAGCACGGCATGCTTCTAGGTTATAACATTGTGGTGTCTCTTATCTGGTTCCCGATGTTTTGGTGTAACCTGACGCCTACATCCTTAAGTTAGAAGAAAAATAGTATAGAAGAGTATAATAATGTTATGAAACGAATTTTTTATATTTTTGCAGTAAACTCCCTACCATCAACTAAACATTATTAGTGCACGTCCGCAGAACAGCGGCCTGCTCGAATTTATTCTCATACAACAACCCTTTGAAAGCTCAGAATAACGTGAATAATATTTAAAGATTTTCTCCGTACAACACTGTAAATACACTCTACCAAGTAGCTTTGAATATTAACGTGTATTCATTAATAAAACACAGAAATTAACCTTTATCGTACGGACATTTGATTCAGTCTTCGTGGCGGGGGTACGGATTTTTTCTGCGACGGCCCTTTAAATCGTTTGCACGTGTTTACAAATAAACGTTTATATCTTATGAACCAAAGATGATAAAATAATGAAATAATCTGCATTGGGTTGGGAATAAATCAGAGATATTTCATTTCATAAAAAATGCAGTAAAATGTTTAGTGCATACAAGCAGGAAGCTAATTTAAAAATTTTTAATAATTTTCAATTTATTTTACTTACATATCTGTTTCGGACCTCACGTTTGCATAGGAAATCCCATCTTCAGAATTGGTAGAGTTGTGCCTTGGCCTGGTAGTGTCAGAAACATCATCTTACTACACACATGATGGGACCTGGGGTAGGGTAGTGGTTAAGGCACTGCGCTACTAGTCGGAAGGTCCCGGGATCCATCCCCGGTGGTTTCACTGGAGATTTTTCCGTGGTACCCAGACAGAACCATGTGCCCTGAGGTCGACTCAGCCTCTGAAATTGAGTACCAGGGATTCCTCATGGGGTAAAGCGGGCAGGTGCTTTTGGCTGACGACCTACCACCCTTGTAGTGCCGAAACCTCAAGAAATCCGGGGCCTTACCCTACCCGGAACCCCTTCGGCCACCTCGGCCTGTCGCGGGAGACCTTTACTTACACACACATGATACTTCACTAAAAACTTTTCTATTCCCACCACTCTCAGGTCACACGTGACATCGTGGCTACGTCACCGTCAGGGTCCGAGACATACCAATGTTTGATGAGTGTTTTTCCTGTGTACTGATTTGTGCCATCGTTTCCAGTATATTATTCACAAGGAGGAATCCGTATGAAATGTCCTCCCATTCATCAAGTAAAGAATAAACTGTCATATCCAGTCTCGTCACATTTGTAAATTTTGATGCCAAAACTTTTGTGTTTCTTGGGTATGTATTGTCGGAAAATTACCATTCTTTTGAACAAAATAATAACTTCGTCTACGGCAAAATGTTCAGAAGGGCTGTAAAATTTTTAAAATGCCTTTTTTAGATTTTCAAACAGATTTCGCACCGTCCATAACCTGTCAGAATTTTCGTCCGCCCTGTCAGGTTCATTCTTGTTGTCCGTGAAGTGTAGAAAGCGAAGGATTGGAACGCATCTGTCCCGTTTCATAGTGGTACTGTAGCAACGTGTGTGGAATTGATTGGTCGTTCAGCAGTAGTCTGTCAGTTTGTCCCGTATGCAATGTGCTATTTGTATTGTTTTCGCAAGAAACATAAGCATATCGGCGCCATTTACGTCAGGTAGGGGAGAAGGTCCGCCGTCAATTCTGTCACGGTGGCCATGATAGTATCTATTCATCTCCATCACCAGCAGTGTGATAAATTCCGCAAACTACAACAGGAAAACGCTAAGTGGACTGGAGCCGTAATTATATATGGGGCGCTTCATTGCCTTTTTGCCCCCTGGTGTCCCCTCTAAAGGCGTGTACTACACTTCTCTGAGGGTCAGAGGGCCGTGTCCACTGCGAAGTGGATGGTGTTTGGAACTTTTGGCCTGGCTCACTGAAAAATTTTCTCTTCATCAGAGGCAATGGACGAAAACTAACTCCTGGATGCGTGACCTCTGGATGTTGGTAGGTCTGGTTGCAGATGTGACAACCCTGGCTCGTTATCAAAACCTCCCTCGTCCTCATAGCTGCTGTTGCTCCTGCTTCGCAACTCTGGCTGTCCCAAACCAATTCAGGTAACCGGTTTAGGGACAGAAACCTGGGTCTCATAGGCGCACTCAACACAGACTGCTTGCTGAGGAACGAATATTCCGTCCGGGTTATTATTACGCTTATGAAACAGGTGGTAACGTAGTGAAATGCCATATATTTCAGCTCTATAAAGGCTCGACTTTTTACATGCTAGTCTGTTTATTTCTACAAATCAGACTTTAGTTTTAATTTTAGCCCCGAGTGGAGTTCACCAATGAGGCATCTCAGTTTCAGCTTACATGTTGGGAAAAGCCTGACATCACAGCCCAACCACTAATAATCTATAATTATTTGTGTGCCAAAAGTATGCAGCCCCTTCATCGTCTTTTCTCAAACCCTCTTTCCGTAACAGTGCACGATCTGAACTGAAATGTAAGACAGGCATAAAAGAACCTGTGTACCATTGGCACTTTACCAAAGAAAGACAGTTGGTGTTTAACCCCTTTTAGTAGTAATAAGAGGCGTGTCCGAAAAGTAAAGATAAATCACGTGTAGGCCGATAGGGAAATTTTTTATGCTTATTATGGCAACAATGTTGTCGGCTTTGATCCTTTACCTGTGAGCCGTGCTCGTTTGACAGTGGTAGAACCGGCTTTGTTTGAGTGAGACGTGTCTGAAATGACAGCGCCGATCCAAAGTCCCGCCAAATGCGAGGTGCGTTCCGTCATATGATTTCTGAATGCAAAAGGTGAACGTCCAGTGGAAATTTACAAACAAATTGTTGCTGTTTATGGTAACGTTACGATTTCCACTTGTTTCTTCACCTAAAGAAATATCTCGCTGGGAAAAAGTTCGACTACGATGATGAGGTGCAAGAAGAAGCCATGACGTGGTTGAAAGGGCTGGCGGCAGACTTCTATGAGTCGAGGATATAGAAGCTGGTTCCAAGACTTAATAAATGTTTGGATAATGCCGGCGACTATAATTGAAAAATAAAGTTATGTAGAGGCAATTCATTCACAGTGTTGCTTTTGTAAATTAAAAATGTTTCACATGTTTAAGACCTTTGTATCTTTACTTTCCGGACACATCTCGTATATCCTGCGACCGTCCACAAAGTCTCTGTATTGGTTGAGATAAGAAACAGAGTGCCGTATATCAGTGGACGATATTGCGTAGTTATATTTCAGCGGGATACACAGCAAGAAAATTCTGCTACAGAACATGCCGTCACTAGCCGTTCCTTTGACTGCAACGCTTGGCAGAGTGAATGAGGCTTCGTTCCCATTATGGTTGATCTGTTGCTACTACGAACTGCGTCGAAGTGCTAGACGTATCTTAGGAAGGCAATTAAAGGCGTACTATTACATAGCAAAACAAGAAACAGGGCTCCTATACATGAGGTACATAGATTCTTAATTGGGTAATGTGGCCGGAGCGTGAATCTGACCACAAACCATGGCCTAATATGGAGTTAGCGATTGGGGCTGTAATTCTATGCCTGTACATGAGTGTACGGCGCATTTATATGGCCGAATCATACCCCATTCACTACCTTCGTCACTGATGGATTTAAATCACCTACCACATACGGTGTGCCTGTAGGAAAGAGGTTAAAACCAAAACAAATACAAGTAGGATATAAGTTACAGACCTATAGAGAGTTTTCCCTAAAACAGTATTTGTTGTTTTAATATCTGTGACACAAATTTTAGGTTATAAAAGTAATCAGTTAATGCTACATACGGAAACAGGGGCAGCTTGTTCTGGGAAATATAAAACACAAACGTGCAGTCTGTGAGCACAGTGTACAACTTTATAGTATGAAAGGTGCGGGCGCACAAAGTAACCGCCAGACATTAAATAGTTAAACATTTATTTAAATTTCAGAATATTCCCAACAACATCGATCACTGAAGAGGGGTACTTTGCAAATGCATAGTTTTGTAGTCACCAAAGTTCACACATTAAAACAGATTATAAAATAACATTATTTGATTTTTACCGGCATTTGATTAATCGGACATACAGCCAATTCTTAACTTCTGAGTTAGGCTTACTTGACATCGGTTTGCAAAAGAATGTTAGCTAGTACTGTTCCTACACACGAGTTGATACTTAGTGTCACTTTTGTGCCTTTGTTAGCAGCAACAAGTTTCTGACAGTGGTTTCAAACTAGAGTACTGTAACATAATGACACTGGAACTGTGGTGCCGAAGACGGGTATGATTGCAAAACTTTGGTCCTCGCTACATATTGTGTTACGGCTGTTTTTAACTTATAATCTGTTAATGTTGCCCTAATACAGTAGCATATCAGGATGTGTGTGATTTCTGTGGATATCTCAAAGATAAAATGTTTGCAGCCTGGAGAGTAAGATATAAAATAAAAGCGAAGTTGTTCCTATGGACGCCATGAAGGCGTGTAGTGGAGGAAGTATAGACTTGCTACTGCTTGAACTCTTCACTAGATGTACATGAGTGGCTTGTAGAGAATTTGGTCGGGAAACATGAAAGGAAAAGAACACTTGGAAAACCTAGGCTTAAATAGGAGGTAAAATTCTCTACGTTCACGTCACGAAGGCATATAGGAGAGTATAGGTATAGCTTCACTCATTCTTAACTTCTACAGTAGATAGAGTTCCGCAGCAAGGTACACGCCGCTGCCGTTAACCCCTGGCAAAAATCGCCCGTCGTCCATTGAATGGAGGGCTTGTTGGGCTCCAGAGCCAGTCTGAACGCAATGGAGAAGAGAAACATCTTCTATCCCTGCGGGAATCGAGTCACGATTCCTTGAACATCTAATATCTGCCCTAGTCACTATGCGGACAACGGTATTCTTATGTATGAAAACGTAACCTCAATTTATACGCCAGTATCTTAGCAACGTCTTTTAAAGTTAAGCCGAATTAATGGACAACTTAATATTGTGCAAGAAATTGCACTGAATTTTTTTACTATATCAACTAGAGTGCCCCATATAATTTTGTCAGCCCCTTTATCTTGCCCTTATCATTACAATAGAAGAGGAACTTTGTATCTTCTTTCGTCAGCCGATGCACGACAGTGTTGTCTGGCGAGGGGGAGTTGTATATGTGAGTCAGCTCTCGCACGACTATGTTACGGCTTGGCTTGGGGGTGAGATGAGGGTCGAAGCTGTAGTAGTTGTTGTAGGGGCTGAGGCAAGACGTGGAGACTGGGTGACATCTAGGAATACGACAGTTGGTTGCGGAGGAGGGGCGGTACGTCTGTAATGAGGGACTAATTCAATCAGAGACTCCAGGAACAACTGGAGGGGTTTGGGAAGGGGGATGTTTCACGGTGCCGTGGGGGATGGTGAGGTTGAGAGGGCTGTGGGGAGGAAAACGCCAGGTTTGTCGCGGACTGTTGCTGCATAGGATGATGTTAGCTGGAGGAACTGATGATGGAAAAGATGTAGCAACAGGGAGAGGGTAAAGAAATGAAATTTGAAAAGAAGAGTGCATGTACAGGAAGTTTTTTTTTAAAAAAGACTAAAATAATAGCACTAAAAGCAACAGACCGAACGCAGAAAGTACCCATAATTTAAGTTTGTGTTTCCAAATGTGTTTTAAGATCCTGACCTAAGTGGGTAAATGTGGTAATGACGTAGCCAGATTTCTTTCCCAGCATCCGTGTGACCCGTGAAACATAATTCAATTTGTGCCAAAATATGGCATAGGAACACACCTATCAGAGCTTCCCGTATTGACGGTGTTTCCAACATAGTGCCTATGGTATCAGAAAACCCCCAAAGAGCTCACACGATGGTTATCACAACATAACAGTCATGTTCAGTCACTTATCATCTATACCTTTAGCATATCATGCAACATAATATGAAAATCGTAATCTTGGTGACATCGTCCGGTTGTGTATTTCTCAATAAGGTGCCAATTATCGGACCAAACAAAACATATAGATGTAGTACAATAGTCTTATATTATATTATATTATTATATTATATTATATTATATTATATTATATTATATTATATTATATTATATTATATTATATTATATTATATTATATTATATT
>JGI20166J26741_11509917_pt1 | contig 12609 bp, 13 predicted proteins | sample TergutCu122P5_FD_26741 | JGI IMG/M metagenome (IMG submission 26741) | reverse complement strand
TTATCAAGCTGTCCCTCACGGTAATGCTAATGGGGAACACCATATACGCGCTGGCTATCGGGTTTGTCGCCATGCGGACGCCGAAGTTTTTGCAGGAATTCATGCTGAACGTGAGCGGGGCCGGCGGCTCCGTGATTAATACGGTATACCATACGTCACGGCTGTTCCAGATGGCAAAGGGCATTATAAAAAAGTAAGGCGGGTGTATATTTGAACCTGATAGACGGAATATCAAACACTGTTATTATCCTTATCCGCGCCGGGGCGGTATGCAGAATCGCGTACTGCTTTTTACGCCTTGTAACAACGGAGGATGAGGCCGCGCAGTACAAAAAGAGAATCCGGAACACGTTTATTTTCTACATATTGGCTGAATCGGCCTTCATACTGAAGGATATTTTCCTGAACTATTACTCCTGACCAGAAAGAAGGAATTATGGAAAGCACAACCACAGGTTTATATATCCCCGCGAATATCCGGCCCCGTTTTGAATTCTTTGAGGGTTTCGGCGTGGCGGAGCTTGTGCCGACGGTAATAGCCGCTCTCTTGAGCGGCGTTGCCGCCTTTTTGCTTCACGCGCTAACAGGCGGCGCGATCCTGCCGATTATGTGCGTGCTGGTAACAGTCGCGGCATCTGTAATGGCGCAGGTGAAGGACGGCTCAAACCAATCGGCCATCGACCAGATTAAGTATGTACTCCGGTTCCTCCGGGAGCAAAAGGCATACCCGTACTTCTACACGCCTGAACCCTTGATAAAAAGTGTGAGGGGGAAGAAAAGATGACATGGCCCTGGAATAAAAAGAAAGCCGACCCCGACGCCCTTATTAAAAAGGCGCGGCAGATGACGGCGAATGAATTCATCAACGTACAAGACATTCGCGGCCCGGTGTTGAACGCCAAAGATGGAATGTTATTCGCGTTCCTGCGCATACAGCCTATATCGCTGGATCTGCTGTCGCCCCGGGAAAAAGAAATGAAGATACGCAGCTTTGCCGCCGAATTCTCCGCCGAAAAGAAAAGCTATAAATTTTTTTCAATCAGCAGGCCTGTTGATATATCAAGGCTTATCATGCGCTTGACCGGCTTGTTGTCTGAGACGACAGATCCGGTGCAAAAGGAAATGCTCAACGCGGAGATTTCCGAGATAGTTTCTTTCGCCCTCACCGGCGAGGTAACAGAACGGCAGTTTTACTTAATCATATGGGAATCCGCCAGCGGCGAAAAAGAGCTGATAAGGCGGGCGCATGAGCTTGAAAACCGGTTTGCGGGCTGTGAGATAACCGCGGAACTGTGTGACAGAAGCATAATAACACAGCTTCTCAACCTATTTTCAAACCCGAATTACGCGCATTTAGAGGACAGCGACATAACGCCGGCGATTCCCGCGCTGGCGATGGAAAGGGGCCGAGGCTAATCAATAAAAAAACAAAAAAGAAAAAGAAAGAACCGTCGTCAACCGGGAGTGCTTTGCTGAATGTCATTACGCCTATCGGCGGGTTGGAGTTTACGCGGAACAAAATATACATAGGCGAGAATGTCGCGAAAGTCTACGCTATTATAAAATACCCCGAAAGCGTGGAGTATGGATGGCTGTCCCGGATATCGAACATCCCACAGGTCGTGAGCTGCCAGATATTTGAGCCTACGGACAACTCGGCCCTGATTGAACACTTATCACACAGCGTTACGCAAAATAGGGGCATAGCGGACAGCACGCGCGACGCGCTTACCCGGCAGCGGGCGGAGAAGTCCGCCGACGACGCCGAGCGCCTTATGCGGCAAATTGATATAAACGGCGAGACGGTCGGGTATATGTCCAATATTATAATGCCTGTCGCGAAGGACGAACAGAGCCTTGATAATATCTGCCGGAGGCTGGAAAGCGCCGCTTCTGCCCTGCGCTGCCGGATACGCGTGCTGTCCAGCTTGCAGAAGCAAGCTTATCAGGCGATTTCGCCTTATCATGTCATGAATGAAACCATCCGCAATATCTCGCGGCGCAACGTGCCCCTATCCACATTTATGGGGGGCATGCCATTTGCCAGTTCCGGGTTCTCCGACCGCGACGGCTACTATTTTGCCAAGGATTCGCAGGGCGGCCTTGTGGTGCTTGATCCCTGGCTGCGCGGCGGTGATCGGACAAACTCAAACTTTGTCGTGCTTGGGGTTGCCGGTGTGGGTAAATCAACCGCTGTCAAGAGTTTGATTCTTTCAGAATACATGAGCGGGACGACAATCATATACATAGACCCAGAGCGCGAGGCGAAATACATGTGCGGGCAGTTGGGCGGCGACTGGATAAACTGCTGCGGCGGGTCATACGGGATGATCAACCCGCTGGAGATACGCCCCGCCCCCGTGGACGAGGACGGCGACGATCTGTACGCCGACGCCGGCATGGGGGATATGGCCCGGCATTTTAAAACGTTGGAGGTCTTTTTTAAGCTGTATATGCCGGATATAAACGATGTACAAATGTCGTTGTTAAAACTGATGCTGGAGGAATTGTACTTTAATTTCGGCATTGCCTGGGATACGGATATAAGCGGCTTACAGCCAGAGGATTACCCCATATTTTCAGATTTGTTCGTCCTGGTCAAAAAGAAGCTGGATGAAGCGCCCGATCAAGATTTTGTATATCTCTCCGTGCTGATCCGGGAATTGGCGGAAGGCTCGGATCGTTTCTTATGGAACGGGCACACGACGATAAAGACGCGAAGCCGATTTATCTGCCTTGATACACTGGATCTACAAAGCACTTCCGACCAAGTAAAGAAAACACAGTATTATAACATGCTGACCTGGGCATGGGAGCAGATGAGCCGGAACAGAAGCGAGAAAGTGCTGCTCGTTTGCGATGAGGCGTACCTCTTGGTCGATACGCATGTACCGCAGAGCCTTATTTTCCTCCGGAACGTAGCAAAAAGGGCAAGAAAATATGAGGCTGGCCTGATCATTATATCTCATTCCGTCGTGGATTTCCTTGATCCGTCAGTCAAGATGTACGGTCAGGCGCTCATGGACTTACCCGCGTACAAGATTTTGATGGGCTGCGATGGGAAAAATCTAGCTGAAACTACAGAGCTTTACAACCTGACTGAGTTGGAGCAGGACTTACTTTTCAACAAAAAACGCAAGTACGCGCTCATGATAATAGGCTCAAAACGCCTCAGAGTGAGGTTTGACCTCCCTACGTATAAATTTAGATTTATTGGATCGAGTGGCGGTAGATAAAAATTGTAGCCGTGCAAAATAGTTTGATATAAAACATGTATAGTTTGATAATATGCAAAATAGTTTGATAATTTTACTCCTACGGCTTTTCATGCAAAAAAGTTTGATACTATTGCTGCTTTTCATGCAAAAAAGTTTGATAACACCCGCGTTTCCGGAATGGAAGGGAGGGTTCGTCGACTGTTTGTATGTTAAGCTGAACTGCAGGTCAGATGTGGCCCCCTTTAAATGCGGCGCCATGTTTTTGACAAGGCAAAAATATCAAACTATTTTGCACGAAACGGACAAATCAGTATCAAACTATTTTGTCCGTATACAAAAATTTGGAGGCGATACAATGATAGACCCCGTAACGGCGGCAAAGGCGGCGAAAGCCGCCGTTGCTGTCCTCACAGATGAAGAAGCGCGTAAAAAACTACTGATAATCGTGATAGCGCCAGTGGCAGGCTTGATCTTACTGATCAGCCTGTTTTTTTATATCCTGACGATGCCGCTGCAATTCTTAACCAATTTCTTTTTCGGCAGCAACTTGGACAATGTACACAATGTCAGGGCCGAAAGCGGATATGACCAGTACATAGATCCGACAAGCGCCGATTATCTGGCCAGCGACGGGGTTGACTACACAAACGTGCGCTTCACGGACGGGGCCACGGAGGTCGTATATTTCAACCAGCTTGATTCGCGGTGGAAAAACCTGCCCTATGGCCCGTCCGACACCATAGGCTCATCCGGCTGTGGGCCTACGTCACTCGCTATAGCCGTTTCTTCGCTTACGTCACAGACCATTGATCCGGTGCAAATGTGCAATTGGGCTTATCAGAACGGGTATCTATGCGTCGGCAGCGGATCTTATCACAGTTTAATACCGGAAGGCGCAAAGCACTTCGGCTTAACCGTTGATTACGCTAAGCCAAGCGAACCGCAAAAGATCGTTGACGCCCTAGCTTCCGGCAAGCTAGTCATTGGGATATTCGGGCCGGGCCACTTTACGACCAGCGGCCACTTCATGGTTCTACGCGGCGTTACCGCGGATGGGAAAATACTTATCGCTGATCCCGCGTCAAAAAACCGTTCCGAGCAGGAGTGGGATTTGCAAATCATACTTGACGAGGCGCGTAAGAACAGCGCGGCCAATGGCCCGTTCTGGATTTTGAGCAATAGTTCGGGGCAAAATGCCCCGAATACGCCGCCGGTCATTTAATCAATAGATTAGAGGGAGCTAATATGCAAAAATCGCCTATGAAGATTGTAGAGCTTTGCGTTTATATCTTGATCATAATCTTTGCGGCTATTTGGCTGATTTCGAGAGGGAGCTTTTACGAACCGCCGTCTCAGCCCACGTTAGTTACACCTACGGCTGTACCTGATAAACCGTCAGAACCGCCGCCCGCTGTATTGCCGAGAGGGGAGGTTTTCCCCGGTTAGCGATGGCTGAATGAAAGACTAAAAGGGAGTGATCGTTTGTGATCTTTTATATATCTGATAAAAGGCCGGAATTACTGGACGCAATATGCGATGAGCTTTACCTTGCCGTAACGAAAATTCAAGACGCCCATATCAAAAACCTTATCATAGGTAATATAACCACGTTTGCTAACGCTACACGGCTTGTGATTGATCTATCCTCCGCGAAGGAATCATCCAATGAAATCGTCGAAGGGATTAAAGCGTTCCAAAGTATCAATAACGCCGCCCGCGTCATTGTCATTGCCGATGGTGAACCGTCCGGCAGCCGGTTGTTCGCCCGACTGCTTAATATCGGGGTATATGACATCCTGACGGATACAGATAAAGAAAACATGAAGAAAAGCCTGACCACTGGGTATACCAAGGAGGAAACGGCGGCGCGCTGCTTACCGCCGCCGGCGTTAGATGAAGAACTAGCCGTGCGGCCGGCGCCAGCAAGGGAGTCACACCCGCGGCCGTTGCAAGCGGTTCGGGAAAGCATAATAGCCAACAAAGCTTTCAAAAAGCACAAACCATATATAACAGTGGCGGTATGCTCTGCGGAGGCGCACATGGGCGCTACGCATCAGGCTTTGCTTATGGCTAAATTCCTCGCGGGCGTTGGGTTTCGTGTATGTTATCTCGAAGCAAACAAACGCCGCAAAATCATGTATCTGGCGGATAATTACCCGGTGAATGTCAACGAAAAAATGCGGCTGATACAGTTCGAGGGCATTGATATGTATTTCGATATCATTATAAACCAATATCTTGATATGGGCTATGATTTTTATATTTATGACTTCGGGCGGCTTGAGGAAATGGACGCTCAGGCGTTTATGACCAAAGATATGCGCTTTGTCATCGTCGGCGCGAAAGCCTGGGAGACGCCGTCATATAGCCCTGTGTTAAGAATACCAGGCGCTGAGCGGAGCTTCAGTTTTATTATCAATTTCGCCCCGCCGCATGAGATGGCTATGATTCAAAACATGATGGGGGAATTCAAGCTATACTTCTCAGATTATGTTCCATACCCGTTCGAAGGCAACGTAAATGTCAAAATTTATAGAGAAATATTCAGGCAGTACCTGACTACCGCCCAGCCAAGGCGGAACAGTGATAATTATGAGAGAGGATAATGATAATGAATCATAAATTTTTTGAATTTCTGGAACACGGTGACCGGGTAGATAAACTTCTCGGCAAGCCCCTGATACGGCAGAATGTCTTTTTCTCGCCGAAAGTCATGGTAATAATTGAGTTTGTACTCTCAATCCTGTTTATCGCGCTGGTTAATCTGCTCGCTATAGGGTTGTTGGTTCTGCTCAATACCCCCATGCGGGAATTCATCCTTGGAAACTGATTGGAGGCAGCATTTGAGAACCTTTTTAAGATACGTGAAACGGATTCTTTTATTCGCCGGGATCTTTCTGATCGGCATCCTGCCTGTATTTATTTCAAATACATTATCTTACTCGGATGGTATGGCGGTTCCGATCAATCCGGTAGTACAAAACGACAATACAGTGTCACCAGGTATAAATGATTTTAAATCAGCTCCGCCGGAACAGCCTGAACAAAGTACGGATGTATACCCTTCGGAAATAACCGAAACCGAGAGCAACAATATCAGGCAGATAATTAAAACTTATGAATTGAGCGTTTCCGGCTCGCCGGGCGTCATCCCGAAAGGAGCTTTTGATAACGCGGGCTGGCGGTATGAATTCACGGACATTACGAAAAAGGTTGTGAGGGATAATGTTACAAAAGAATATTCAGTCCCAATAAGCGTAGATTCGGGAACAAAAGATATTGATGAGATAATAAGCCAGCTTGCGCCGACCATCCAGTATTCCGCCCCTGACGGATACTCAGGGCTGCTTTCGCTGGATATATCCAGCATCGCCGTTGTGGAGGCGGACAACGCGGAGGTTGATCCAGACAGCGAGACGGTGGACGAAGCAGTGGCAGATCCGGGCACAGAAGCGGAAACGGCCACATCAAACGAGCTGGATTCTGACATGCCTGATGAAAATGGCGCTGTTTATCAGACAACAGCCATGTATACAGGTACGCTTTCTAAGCTGACGGCTGAAAGGGCCATTTATTCTGTCTACTTTACCGGAATAAAGATAACCCCTATCCCCACGCCGGCTGTGATGGATAAGCGGGAGCCGCCAGCGGTACACAATCGGCCTGTGGTAACGAAAACGGTTGTCATATCGACTTGTGTCTCCTTTATCGTCTGCCTGATTCTTTTCCTCCTGTTCCGTGGTAACGTAAAAGTTTATAATCTACAGGAAGGCGCTTATATAATGCTTGGAGAGGCAAGGATAGGGTTTACATATCCGGTGATAAACTTGACGCCCTTCGCTGGGAAAGCAGTTACAGGCAGCTTTGTATTGATTCTTAACCAGAGCGTGATAAAACGGCTATCTGATAAAACGGTTACGATCAATTACGGCGGGAAAAGCCTACAGCACATTGTTCGGTATGTCAACGGCGATTATCATATCGAAATAGAATTTTGATTCATTGATTGTGAAATAAAGTATATGTAAAATAGTCACAATACCCGTATACCATTTCTGTTGATATGCGGGTATTTTTCATTTTATCAATGTGCAAAATAACTAATGAAACGTAGACTTTATTATTATAACACAGAAAACCGCGTTTGTCGTTGCGAAATTACTCATTTAATCGTAATCGTAGACCAACCATTTACCGCTCTTGTTTGTAACGCCGACCGTAAAACTAGCGGAGGCTAAATTCGGCTGCATAGAACTGTCGTCATAAAATAGCGTCGCTTGCATATATCCGCCGTAGTTATCTCCGAACGCAATTGTATCCGCATCGTCATATGACCAGATGAGAATAACCTTGAGTTTATTCGGGCTGTCAGGCTTTTCGAGAAGGTGCATAAGCCAATCGTTATTCGCACTCGTCAGAGTAGAAATAAATGTGCTTCTGTCTCCGGCATACATTGCGGTAAAATGTATGGTTAGCATATTTATTAAATTCGATGGGAGCCGCGAATCCGCTAACACGGCAATATCTTTGCTAATTGGCCGCAATACAAAACTATAGAATACTCCGTTTCCATCCGGCGAAAGATGAACATGCCTGCTTAAGTCGTCATTCTGAACGGTCAGGGTTCCTATTTGAGCGGTTAAATCGTTTATGTGGGCATTAAGATCATTTATGTGGGCATTAAGATCGTTTATGGCCGCTTCCTGTGTTTGCTTTGATGATTGTAAATTCGTCCATAAAAGATAGGCTATAACCAGGGCAGACACAGTGATAACGGACATCGCTGCGATAATGACTATATGGAATCGTTTCATATGTACCTCCTTAATACCTGAAGGCTATCCGCCTGTATGCCGATAACCAGTTTCCATATAAATCGACTTTACCAGTATATCACCGAAAACCATCTTTGTCGTCCGCGAAATTACTCATTTTCTGTACAGTAAAAAAGAACGGACACTTGAGGGACACATTGGGGTCGTTTAGGTAGTGATAAACTGTTTCTTCACTCATATAATAATAATGTCATAAAAAGTCGTCAGCGACCTGATATAAGGAGAACATGATGGAACAGGTCAAAAACGCGCTTGGAAAATTGGTATGCGAGGCCGACCCGGATGATAAACGGGTCGAGATCTTATCAAGGGGCATAAAAACGCTTATCCGGTTTAACCCGGACGGAACGATGGAGGTCGCGAACCTCAGCGGGCTCGAAATAATTACATATTCTCACCAATAATCCATAGATCCGCTAGACGGGCAGGATTAATGCCATAACCGGCGTTACCTGTCCGTTTTTTTTTATGACAGCCACCTGCGGGTCGGATAGTGGTTACCTTGTAATTTTATAAAAACCGGCTTGACGCCGGTCATACCGGATGCCAAGTAACGTTACCGCCCAGACGAGCGCAGAGAAGAAGCGGCGCTATGGCCGCGTGGGTAAACCACGCGCGGCCGCGACAAACCGCTGGCTTACACCCTCTATTTTGAGGTTCGCGACGACCCTGGGCGCCATAATGATACATCCGATAAAGACAGGCCCGCCCACAATGGGGGCGGGAGAAGCGCCGCCAGCTTGGGATAAAGTATGGGGGGCTTCCACGCGGGCGTTGGCCCGGCTTGGCGATCCCCCTCGTATCCGGGAAGCGCGATCAAATAGGATACGGTTCAACCAAAAACCGCAATATTAATATTACGGTTGGCGGCAGATCAGTGGGTATAGGCGCGTTGTCTATACCCATCATTGTGCCGCCAGCGCGGGAGGAGGATTTTTTATATCAAAAGATTTTGACGATTATACGCTTTCTAAGATTTTTCATGGAGGACAGCCTAACTGAATATAGCTACGCCCCGAGGGAGAAGCAATAGAACTCGCTGAGGAGATATACGCGGCAATGAACGACTGTAGCATACTCTTGGCCGAGGCCGCCGTCGGCACCGGCAAAACCCTGGCCTATCTGTTGCCCGCAGTACTGGCCCGGCGCGGCCGGCTGAACCGTGACAAGCTCTGCGGGACATTGCGTGACGGCCATGCCATATCTGATAAGATGGTTACAATCATTTATGAAGGTAAAAACCTGCAGCATATTGTTCGGAATGATTGCGGTGAGCCTCGCTGTGTATGTATACATTTAAATGACCTGTTGTTCCGGAATAATCATTTTTCGAGCGATACGAATATAATAAGACTGGAAAGGATTTATTATAACGTACACAAGCTGGAAAGGTTGACAGAATCCAGGTAAAAGAGGTCAGTTCATTAAAAATTCAGAAACTCACATATGCTAAAATAAGATTGATAAAAAAATAAGCGTGTAAGGTGAAAGGAGGAAAAGTAAAAAGATTGTGTTGTCAATGTGACTAATCTATGAATTTTTCTTTACAGCAAGGGAAATACTGGGAAAAAATGTTATAATTTATAAAATGGGGGCATGTAAAATGAAATTTTTACGGGTAACGCTTATCGCCGCGCTATTAGTGGTATTCGCCATTCCGTCGCTAGAAACGTTTGCCACGGTAAAGGCCACACCGACGAGTTCAACCGTCCTGGTAGACGGCAAATCGAAAACCTTTGATTCTTATAATATCAATGGGTTCAATTATTTCAAGCTGCGTGATATTGCCTATGTTATGAATGGCACAGCCAAACAGTTCGGAATCGATTGGGACGCCGCTAAAAACGCTATGACATTAAACCCTGGGGTAGCGTATGTGGCGGCAGGCGGCGAGATGACAGGGAAAGGCTCGGCGGTAAAATCGGCGATCTTATCCAACCAAAAAGTATTTTTAGCCGGAAATGAAAACCAGATTCCGATTGAAGCCTATAATATCGATGGCTACAATTATTTCAAACTGCGTGACGTAGGCATGGTTTTAGATATCGGCATAGGATGGGACGACGCTAAAAACACGATTTCCATTCTTTCAACAAAGGGCTATGTTGAGAGCCAAACGGTTGACGCCTTAGATAAAGCCGTCTGCGACGCCATAATAGCCAACCTAAAGGGGCTGTTCGGCAGCGCGGAATTATTGACGCAAGCACACATTACTCTAAAGACCGTTCAAAACGGAAGTAATACCACAGTCTACGCATGGGTTTTATATGAACAATTTACAAGGGCGGGAAACGAGATAAATAACGCCGGAGCCATAATCGCGCCCATGACTATTACGTTTAAGAAGGACAACACCGGTAATTACCAATTAGTTGAGTTTTGGCATCCCGAAGACGGAGACAGAAATATACCTTCAATCAAAAACAAATTCCCGCAGGATTTATGGAACGCGGCATTATACAATCAAGGTCTTTATTCAAATTCCCTATTTGCAAGTACCCAGAAGCAGGCGCAGGATTATTTTGACAACAATACAACCGATTTAATGGGGCATATTTCAAATTTTTCAGCAAGCGGCATGAAATTCGATTTTAACCAGATCGAATGGCTTACCAAAGACAATCCGCAGAGGGCAAGAGAATTAGGTATAGACGTAAATAAGGATATGCCCGGTGGATTTTATGTTTATGAACTGAATAACGGCACAAAGACTTACAGTTTCACATCCAATCTGATAATTCAGCTGCTTAACCGTTATGACAATATGCACTCATATCAAAGTGTCCGGGTAAGCGATTTTTCAAAATGGCTAACTGATAACAATTTTGGTACGGGTATATGGCATATAAACATTAATAAAAACAGCAATGTAGTAACTTCAATCACAGAGCAATATGTACCGTGATAATTACCCAATAATCGAATACGAGGGGATATGAAAAATGAAATTTCTACGGATAACGCTTGTCGCCGCATTATTGGCGGTATTCGTCATTCCAGCGGTAGAAACCTATGCCGCGGTAAAGGCCACGCCGACGAGTTCAACCGTCCTGGTAGACGGCAAATCGAAAACCTTTGATTCTTATAATATCAATGGGTTTAATTACTTCAAGCTACGGGACATTGCCTATGTTATGAACGGCACAGCCAAACAGTTCGGCGTAGACTGGGACGCCAGTCAAAACGCTATGACGTTAAACCCAGGGGCAGCGTATAAAGTTACTGGCGGCGAGATGACTTCAAAAGGTTCCGCCACTAAATCAGCTACGCTTTCGCAACAGAAGGTATTTGTTACTGGTCTCGCTTTAGCCAGTAAAACACCTATGGAAGCCTATAATATCGACGGTTATAATTACTTTAAATTGCGCGATATTGGCATTGTGCTAAATATCGGCATTGGCTGGGACGATTCTAAAAATACCATAACGATAGAATCAACCAAAGGATATGTCGAATGTCAGAGTTTCGGGAGAATAGATCAAAGCATATCGGACGCCGCTGTAGCCTATTATAAGGGCATGTTTGGCGGCGGCGATATTGCCTGCGAGACGCATATCACATTAAAAACCGTGGAAGATGGAAACAAAATAACAGTTTACGTGATGTCGCTTTACCAAGAATTCAATAAAACTGGTGACACGGTTAAAGCTGCTGGGGGAGCTAACGTACCTGCCGCAATCACCTTTAAAAAAGACAGCAATGGGGTTTGCAGCTTAGTAGAGTTTTGGGCCCCAGAAAACGGAAATAAATATAATTCCTCAATACAAAACAAATTTCCGCAAGATTTGTGGAACAAAGTAGATACTCAGTTTTATTTAAACGCTTTAACGACCGAAAATCTGGCACAGGCTATAGCGCTTAATAACGGCGCCTTGTATTATCATCCTATCGGCGGTTGATTATAATCGCGCAGCGCTTATCAAATTCGTCGAAACATGATTAACTGGCAGGAAAGTAGATCTCCTGCCAGTTTTAATTTTCCATCTCTATATCAAGGCATTGGCATAAAAGCTCCGCCGCTCGTCTATAAACGCGCGGAGACGATTGGGGCTGCGGATTGCCTTAATGAAGTCTTTGGTCTCATTCTATAGACGTTCTTAATTGTTTATCCATGTCGCGATCAACCTTGAAACTGTTGAATTTTCATAAAATTTATATACCTTTCTTTCAATGATATAACGATTTGCAATATCTTGTAGGCGAAATGCTCGCTTATGAAGAATAAGTTGCACAGATAGAAAAGTTACCCTGTTCGTCGTTCAACCAGGCCTGTATTGATAAACCGTGTTTCCGTTTTTATCTGAAGCAGTAATTTTTTGAATACCTATTTTATACGCATTATCATTATTTATTACATATGCATACATTGTCATGTTATCATCTATAGTTATATCTGCTAATTGTCCATCATTAAAATTCACATTTATCTTTGATATTTTATCATCATTGACTATACCACTTATTACAAAATATCCTTTTTTCTTATTATTATAGGAATACTGCCCTGACATCTCATGTTGCGTAAAAGGTACTGATTTGTCAACTTTTGTATGATC
>JGI20166J26741_11509806_pt1 | contig 12609 bp, 4 predicted proteins | sample TergutCu122P5_FD_26741 | JGI IMG/M metagenome (IMG submission 26741) | reverse complement strand
ATGGAATAGTACAGTGTGCAACCGACCTTGAACATCTATACAGGATTTATTCCATCCCAACTCATGACAAACACCAGTGGCTGCTGTTAAACTTTATAGTGCTCCTGATGATGGGCGCAAAGGGCGTCCGAAACATGTGAAGCATACTTGTAGTTGTTAATAAACACAATACTGCTAGAGTTGCATCTTGTTAGTTTATTATATATTATAGACTTGTGATGCACGGAAACTCAAATAAAAAAATTATGGGATTTGTACATACAAACCACAATAAAATCCTACTGTACTGAGAAAAAAATATGCCGCCTATAACAACTAAGGCTTGTTTATTATGTATGTATGAGATGTGTTCACAACATATTGCGGGTCGAATGGATAATCTTCGGGTAAAACATATATCGAAACTACTAAGAAGCGTTCATGCGTTATGAGTGGTTTGTATATGAATGATACCTCATTTTTACAACTAATCGGTTTGTAATGAACGATAATTGGGGTGCGTATAGATGTTGTTTGTATTGTTTTATCATGAAGTCGTTGAACTGCAGTGGGTAGTAGAGATAACATTTGAAAAGTGTTCAAATTTATACCTAAGGCTTCTGCACTATAGAAAAAGATAAAATTTGCCGAATGTTTCAATTGCGTCACACAAAACAGCAGTTTAAGTTTCGGTATTACAGTTTGATATGTTGATCTTTAAACTTGTGGATATAAAATGGAAAGGTAACGGATTTGGACCAGAATGATAATAGTCATTTTCGAAATTTGTCTATTTTAATTTTTTTTTCCAAGAACGCAACTGTAATTTCACACACTTTCAAATGATTTATTACTTACATCTATGCTGTGATTTGTCCTGCATGCTTTTGACGGCGTACGAAAATGTAAACTTCGTTACCTCATCATTTACTTGTAGACAGAACTCGTTACTATTGACCACTAAATCTTCTGTGCTTTTCTTTGTGTTCTACCAATAAACTAATACATTCAGCATTTAAACGGCACTAACATGTCTACTTATTCAATACATTCGAAGGTACCCTCTGTACCAAGAAGCCTTCTCCTCCTTCCGAAACCTCAGAACGCGCCATGACATGGTAAGAAACTTATCTAAGGGAAGGTACATTGCTCTGTAACATAACAAGGCTGAAATGGCTGCAGCAATTTGAATAATACACATCAGGCCTACCCTACTGCCACGGCTTTTTACGTTCTTCATGGTATATCGGAATATACTCCTTATGTTTATCATATCATTGTCTCTGTGTCTTTTGTCCACCCCAGTTAACTTCTGCACCAACTGCAGCGTTGTCCAATAAAGAAATCTGTATAGCCTCGATGTAACAAGATTGACCTTTGCAGTTCTAATATCCTGGCTTCAGTAAAGCAAATCGGACGGCCGTCCGAACATCTGACAGTAAGATGGGACGGCACCAGCGGCCTGATATTTCGAGTACTTTTGGAACACATGTACACAATAGATTTTTGTAGAATATAAAATAACAGGACTGGGCCACAGTGAAAATTTTATATTTTAATTTACGGATGCAATTTAGGAGACACCGTAACTGAGTACGGGAGGAAGTCATACAGAAAGTAAAAATTCTGTATGCTTTCTTCTGGGTAATTCCCCAGCGTTTCAATATTATATGCCGACGTTTCGGAACACTCTGTATGTTCCATCTTCATGGGCAGGTAGGTGTGAAGAATGAAGTAGGTTTGAGAAATGCTGGGGTATTATACGGGAAATGGTTTGGCTCGAAAATAGCCTGAGCCAAACCATTTCCCTTATAATACCCCAGCATTTCTCAAACCTAGTTCATTCTTCACACCTACCTGCCTATGAAGATGGAACAGAGTGTTCCAAAACGTCGGCATATAAAATTCAGACGCCGGGGAATTACCCAGAAGAAAGCATACAGCATTCAGAACAAGGCGAAAGTTTGAAATCGAGGTAAAAATTCTGTCTGAAGTATTTCAGTCCGTGACAAATGAAAACATGGTGACGGTACAGAACTCACGAGTTGGGTCTGCCAACTGAAACGCGTAAAGCAAGTGGAAAGAAAACGACCCTAACACCAGACACTTCCGAATGCACATAAGTGTACAAAATATATTTCCAACATTCGCAAGCGGTATTCATCAAGAAATATAGGCATATGCCTTACTTATCAGTAAGTTCTAAAATTTGTAAATATGATGCAAGGAAAAAAATGTAATTTCTCATCAACACCAACACGGGCTCCTCATACCGCATACTTTCATATCTGTTTGAAAGAAATTACCTCTACGATGAAACCGCCGGAGCAGTCACTGCTGTTGCTCTCTGCTTTCATATCGCTTTGTAAGTTACCGCCAAAAGTAACTGCCGTTTACTGTTAGCGTTAAAGAAGCTTGTATCTAACACCCCTCACCAGGTAATCCACACAACACTTCAAAAGTGAATTTTGTTATTATTCAATTAATATAGGGCCCTTATTCGAACTTCCACTATCGTTTATCACTTCCTGTAATCAAAGTTATGTTTACACACATGCCCAATCACCGGCAAGTTGAATTATTTCTTATAAGGCAGTCTATTGTGATGTCTGCTGGAATTCCCCAAGACGATATTTATGTAGCGAAATGGAGGAAATGTGGAGGAAGGAATGCTCTTGACCTCTCAACTTAACAGTACACAAAAAGGAAGGCAATAAATCAGAAATATCGTATGTATGTTTGAGCATTACATGTGGTAAATTTTCTCTGCGAAAATAAGTTTCATTGTTCTATTTTGCTCTATTACTTTCCGGACACGCTTAGATTTCCGTCTGTATATTTCAAGACGACAAGTTTCCGTGGCCAGAGGTCTGGGAAAGGTTGCTTTATTAACTCGCCAGACATGATCATCGGCTTTCTCGTTGTCTCTGCGCAGCATCTATGCAGTATCGCCTACTTCCACTCCATTCGAGAATGTTCCATCTAATTTTCTATCTTAAAAATCCACAAAACTGAACACATTTCATGACCCTGATATTCATTTTATCATTTCTATTCTGATCACTTATTATTCCAAGCCGTTGCCCTTCCACATCCACCCTGCTCCCCCCTCTCTAGTCATCTAGTCATTCGGTTGACACGTTAACATTCGCTAGCGACAAACGCTTTGGGCTTTCTGACTACAGCCAGTGGCATTAAGCGAATACAAAGTCGCCACAGAGCCGAGCTCCAACATCCCCACTATTAACGGGTGTTTTTTTTCCGTGGTCTCAGCAGGTGCATTAAACGTTAACCGGAGTCTCTTTGTGTCACAGTCCCTACGGACAGACAACAGCCTGCAGACAAACTTCAAACGGAAGAAAGAAATTTGAGATGATGGTTGTGTCGAAAACTTTCACTACCACGACCACTGACGCACGTTTAGCAGTTAAAACACACTGATATTGAAGATACAGAGCGAGAGACGTGATGCAACAAAGAATCTGCTTCTAGCTCCCATCACGATGTGATTCAGTTACGGACTTCGTCACGAATGAGCGCCAGGCCAATTAAAGGTAATAAATACTTGATGCAATGATGTTCCTAGTTACTTATGTTTCGACAATATACAGAAGGGCAATACTGGAGCCCTTGCAAACACAAACCTAATTGCGTCAGTTTGGCCAACAAACTTGTGAGTTTAGATTAATCAAGACATGTACTTCAACGCAGGATGATAAACAGTTGTCAGAAGGATAAAAAACAAGTCAATACTGCGGGAAGTAAAAACAATGCACGATTTATTCACGACAGTCTTTGATGCTCTGGACAGACGAACTAAAAAAATCGTTACCGCTTAGCAGACTGGCATTCATATGAAGCACATACAAAACTTTAGTTCGTACCTCAGACAGAACACTGACGGTCTTCATTTTAATGAGAAACTAGTAAATCGTGTTAGGAAATTTTCGAAGTTTTGCAGAAAATTATCGAATTAAGCAGCGTTTGCTGCATCAAACAGATCTCTCTGTCTAAAAGTGGGCATTCTAAGTATGTGTGTGCGTGTGCCTGTGAGTGTGTATGTGATACTGTCGTGGATAGATGGCGTGCGTGACCGGCAGTCTGTCAGCTTCCTTCATTGTTACTAAGTAAACGGTGAAAGGGATAGATAATTCAAACCACTTTCTGCCTAAGGACCCACAGATGGCACCAACAGGAGATGCGAGAAAGTAACTACATCGGTCAATTACACATCATTCACGCATGCTCGGGCCCTTTTATTTAAAGCCACAATGCGTGCATATATGTGAAAAAGAATGGCGACGGCTCAGCGATTTACTGCGGAAAGCTAGACCTATTTGCACGTAAAACACCTTGGTTAAGATATCTCTTAATCAGAGAAACTGCATTGAATTTCCTGAAAATCGATACCAGGCTACTACGCGCTCTTCAGTGCTAAAGTTAACAAAGCTCAAGTAGTTCACAGAAGCATAGATAGGGAGGAGGTATAGCTCCACTCATTCTTTACCTCGGCGCTTGATAGGGATAAGTGGTCAGCTTTTGTCCCGGCTGTCTTATCCCAAAGGAAAGAACTCGCGGTACCCACTGAATAGAAAGAGAGACGGCCCCAGAGCTGGACTGTAGGATTTGGAGATGGGAAGAATCTTCATCCACTGGCAGAAATCCCGTCGTCCAGCTCGTGGTCTACTCACTGTATAGAGAGATATCAAGGTGCCCAGGAAAAGGAGACTCTGATCACATATCAAAAAATTCGTTATAATTAACGCGACATAACACGTTTCTTCAAGACATGGTGTGGATTTACAACGTGGTATTCAAAAGATAAAAGTTTCCCTCTCCACGCCATCGAAGACAGTCGATGTAGATAAGTGATTAACTTCACGCCCCGGCCGCTTTACCCCCGGGGAAAAAACCCCGGTTCCCATTGAATAGGATGCTGGAACTGAACATTTTGGAGAAGAGAAAAATTTCTTGCCTGTACCGGGATTCGAACACCGGACCGTCCATCCCGTAGCGTAGTCGCCACATCGTAGTCGCTTCCCCGACTATGCTAACCTGGTTCTCCAATGATGTGGCCTTAAAGTCGCCAAAAATTATCTTTATTAAACTTACGCAATTTTAAATTATGCCAGAGAAAAATGAAATAATTTCAGTTGCCAGACATAGCGAATGGCGAATGGCACGATCGACCGAAAACCTGACAGTGAGTGAAAAGAAAGTCACTAACTATAAATTACAGTAGCAGGCACGACTTTTGTAAATGCAGGAATTGATTAAAACAGTAGAAGTCATCATTCAGTTCCGAATCTCTTACCTTCTAGATGAGTAGCTAGCTTTGTTATGCCTGATAATCTTCACTAAATATTACGCGGATGGTGGAATCAAGTACTTTGCGATACACTGACACAGCGATAGTGGGAGAGCAGAGAGATGCCTGAAGCATTGTATTCGGAAATCGTTAAGAGGCAGAATGGAGGATAGTATTAAAAGATGTTCCCAGAAGGACTGATTAAACCTATTTGCCTGCTGTACGGACGTTCGTCTGTAGAAGGTCGTGACTAGATTTGTGTAAACTGAACTCCAGGGAAGACTGGAGCGTCACTATGTCAAACCTCACCGTTGTCTGAACAAGAATTTAGAAAACGCCTTCGGTGAAAAAAGTACGATTCTGAGGTATGATTCCATCACAGCACGGTGCGCTATTGTATGCAAATTGTGGTCTGTGATATGTAGTACTGCAGGGGGCAGGCGGCTGGCTCATCTATCCAATGTGTTAGTTACAAGCGGGCTACTTGAGCCGCAGCCAATGACCCGGTTAATTGTTCACGTCCTGCGTTTCACCTGTCCGTTCCAAGCCAACTCTCCCATAACGAGAAGATCATGTGTAGTTCATGACTTGCAGCAATAGGGAAAAACACCTCTACGGCATATCTAATGGATCTATCCATGAATGAACGGAAGTTTCAGAGGTACTGGCTCTACCAACCACAAGCAACAGCCAAACTGACTGAAACGTAAATTTAGTTATTCAATTATGTGACAGCGGCTGGTCTCAGTGGCCGCGCAATCTAAGCCGTAGGTCTGCGGCCGTTCGCCTACTGAGATTGTGGGTTCGAATCCCACCGGAGGCAGGGATGTATGTCTGTTGTGAGTGTTGTGTGTTGTCAGGGAGAGGTCTCTGAGAAGAGCTGATCACTCCAGAGGAGTCCTACCAACTGTGGTGCGTCGTTGTGTGTGATCTAAAAACCTCGTGAATGAAGAGGCCTCGGCCCACTGGGGGGCTGTCGCGCCAAAAACAATGATGGGACATCGAATTTGATTAATCAATTCGATACGGCCATTGGCTTATTCTGTCTACGGATTTCATGAATGAATAACTGGTGTCTGAAGAAGATATTGGACATCTGACGATCCGTGAGAGCAATACGTTTATATGAAGGTCTTATGTTGAACTATGTGTATAGAGACAGTCTGCATATATATATATATATATATATATATATTTTCTCTTTCCCAGAGCGTTCAGGCCTGCTCTAAGGCCCACCCAGCCCCCTTCTCAATAGGTAAAGGTGCAAAACGCTCAGGGAGTGAAGCTGACCTCTCACCTCCACCTAGTATTGAGGTTAGAAATGGGTGGAGCCGTACATCCGTTCTCCCATATGAATTCATGATTGGCAGAGGGAATGTACAGCACCTCAGCCCCGTGTAAGTAAATAACGAAATATACTCGTAAATAGGCATAATGTGACAGAAGGAAGATATGAAACTGTCAGGTTACACGTTGTGATCTTAAATTTCTTTCTTAAACAAAATCTTATTCTCGAAATTAAAACAGAAGCGTGTCCATGTTCTACCACCATATTAATACGTTACGTTAATGAACAAAACTGTTCAGCAAGGTTAAAACGGCGAGGCTGATGTGAAGTTGAAAGGTCCTTCAGTATTCATGCATTGCAAGCTGCGGTATGGAAATGTTCAACGTACATACAACTCAGTGTTTTTGCGTGCGCCCTCTCAAGTTGCAACGACCTTTCGGGAAACCGGTCATAACGAGCATAGGTCGCTTGCTGAATATCTGGGCAGCTATTTGTGCGGCGTGACGTCAACTTGCAGTTCGGTCCTTACAGTTTTTATGTACATCGGATTAAGTATTCTCGCATCCTACTGAAATACAATGCTAAAACGAACTAATTCTTTGTGGGCTATTTGGCATCGTCGTCAGTAACTCTGATTTTACAGCGTTCAAGTTCGGCATGATTCATTAATGATGAACTGAAAAGGATTTGGAAGGAACCCCTCCTACCGGTCGACGTAGTATCCAGACATTTGCCCGCAGGGACTGAGGAAAACCACAAAAACACTGTCAGGATAGCTGATGACGAAACCGTGTCTCAAAAAGGCATCTACGGCATACCCCTGCACCACGCGTTTCGGAGGAAAAAACTGGAGAACTGCTATACTATGAAGCCGAACCCAGTGGCCGCGCGGAATAAGGTGTGGATCTGCGGCCACTCGCTTGCTGGGATTGCGGGTTCGAATCCCACCGGAGGCATGGCTGTCTGTCTCCTGTGAATGTTGTGTTGTCAGGTAGGGGTCTTGGCGTCGGAATGATCACTCGTCCAGAGGAGTTCTACCGAGTGTGATGTGTCTTGAGTGTAAAAATGAAGACTCGACAATGAGGAGGCCATGGCCCACTGGGGGCTGTTGTGTCGATAAAAAAAATTCTACAAGAGAGGAAGTGCCGTCTAAAATTAATGTAAATAAAGGAAGTAGTTATTAAATAAACTGAAAGCAAATTATTCGACAGCAGATGATGCCAGGAAGTTAATGTCACTGAATGTCAACGACTGCATTCATCGACTACACACTGGGCCCCTTCTGACTCAGTATGAATCCTCCCAACATCTGCAGCGTCTCACATTTCTGTTGCTAACCGGTTTGCGTCCATATTCTGCGAAATATCCTGTTTAGGAACATTGAGCATGTGTGAGTGGTCAGGAATTTTGTTGTTGAATTACTTCCTTCAGGTTAAAGAATAATTCCCTGGATACTACTTACATCCCTCGGTCTAAAATCAAGGACTGTTACATTATCGACATTCTATGAACTGCAGAATGTCGAAAGGTAGCAGCCCAAAATACGGACGACAATTTGGTCGTGGCCGGTTGTTAGACACTATATCGGCACTGACCTCGAAAGTTTCATATTTGAACTTTGCAACTATTCGAACCGAGAACCACCACAGCGCAAAGCAAGACTGGTGCCCACTTCACCCGGGGGACCGATAAAAACGTGCGGTAAATTGCAAATTAGATCAACAAGAATAACAATAGGAAGTGTGTCCCGTTAGTTTTTTCTTCTTTTCCCCCTACTTCTGCAGTTTATTAGAAAGTAGACGAAGACTGCTCGATTCTTATGTTATACAGGGTGTTCGAATCGTATGCCAACGTTCAGCATGTCATTATAAGTAGTATTGGGCAAAGAATGCTATATCACCATGAGTCTGATTACGAAACCACCACATCGCCACAGGCATTTAAATGTACGTACATGGATGTAACTAATCGTTTTGCAATTCACGTTTCATCACTCTGTGCAACAAGAAAAAAAAAGTTGTGACAGATAACTTCACAAAAGGTAGATATCATGTTCTGTTGACCGTGCATCTCTATATAATCTTGTAAATCAAACCAACTTGGTGCACAATATTCTCAGTATATTTCGTCAATTTTATTTATAATCTCTACATGTTTCGGACCTCTCTAGGTCCAACATCAGGAGGAATAACTGTATTTATACGACACTTGGTACTTGTTATTCTGTATATCTAGCTGTCTGGTGTGCAGGCTGCACACCAGACAGCTAGATATACAAAATAACAAAATACCAAATGTCATATAAATACAGTTATTACTCCTGATGATTGACCTGGAGAGGTCCGAAACATGTAGAGGTTCTAAATAAAATTGACGAAATACACTGAGAATATTGTGCACCAAGTTGGTTTGATTTACAAGAGTAGATATCAATTAAGAATTTCTTGTAATAGTATTCCCCTGCGTGCACTTCACAATGAAATGTGTTGTGCTGCGCACGCCTGTGGTAATACTTAATTCTTTACTCCGAAAACCTCGCACAGAACAATAACATCCCGACGTTTGCCACACGTTTCGTGGACGACGTGTTTACAGTCGTTACAGCACTGAACGGTACAGACAGCAAGTGGTTATGGACGTGGTCTGTTGGAAGGTACCTTTCTAAACACGTGCTTGAAGAGAATGAGAAAAGCGCGATAATTACAAGTCACAATATCCCGTTATTCGGTCGAAACTCAAACAGGATACCATACGCATTACGCTACAGCTTTGCCAATGCGTCCGGTGACAATGAAGAAGAACCACCATGCTCAATGACGCTCGTGTTACTTACTGTGTGAGTTTAACAGTTTTCGCACACGAGCCGCATTCTACAGGGAATAATTTGTTCCTCTTCTGGAATACTTCTCCGAGGTAGACAGTCATCTGTTTAGACCCGACACATTGAGCGGCGGAGCTAGGACTTCTGGCGCCTAGGGCGAGTAATCGAAATGGTCGTCCTTAACACAAATTACGACTTTAAAAATCAATGGTTCATGGATTTCCTTTAATTTGGTTCAACAATTTGAATTTCTTGACTGCAGAAAATCAAGTTTTAAATTTAAAACATTCATTTGGCTGCCCCTTACACTCAGCCGCCCGGATCAGCTGTACTACTCAACCCTCTCACCCCTCCCCAGCTACACTCCTCGGTAAGCCATACCTGAACTTTGCTTTCTAATCGGAATACAATCGCCAAATATATTCGAACAAAATTCTGACTAAAAGAATAAATAATTTACATTACATGATTCATGCCACAATATTCTTGACCGATCATGTGAGAAATGAAGAAGTGTTACTTAGAGTCAATGAGCAGAGGAATATCCTACACGAAATAAGAAAACGGAAAGCTAACTGGATTGGACACATCTTACGCAGAAACTGTCTTCTAAAACAAGTTATCGAAGGAAAGATAAAGGGGGAGACGGAAGTGGCAAGAAGACGAGGAAGAAGACGTAAGAAGCTACTGAATGACCTTAAGGACAGGAGAGGATACTCTCATTTGAAGGAGGAAGCTCTCGATCTCACTATGTGGAGGCATCGTTTTGGAGGAGGCTTTGGACCTGTCGTCAGACAGATTACTGAATGAATGAATGAATTCTTGATCCATTGACGGCAATGTCTCTCAATCGAAGAACCGCAAATCAGTGCTTATTTGCACATTTGTGCAAATACAACGTTACTCTACTTCTTGCTTCTTTACTTGCTAAAGTGTTTGCGTCGGGCTTTAGATACTTTCTTCCGCCCACCATTTAGCAGTGTTTAACGTGTGCTGACGTAGTCGTTCGCTAGGTTACTCAAACTGAGGACGGTATTATAAACTCCAGATAGGCCTACTGGATGACCGTTACGTCCGAAAGGTCATTGAATTCCCCGATGCAATAGGGTACAATGCGAGTGTGGGTGATTATATCGTCGGTGTAAGTAAACACACAAACAAAAATCGTCTTTCTTCTTCATCCTTGACGGATACTTTTTACTCTGTTCTTTTCAGATGAACCTCTGAAACCATAAACCCCTCAAACACACCAAGGGAGAAACACGCATTAAAGCAAATTTCAAGCTTTAGGGTTTGTGCTCTGTAATGTAATCCGCAAACTGAAGAAATATGACTAGAATTACAGTAGATTCGTGTTATCTAAACCAAACCGGGATGAATCATCCCCAAATTATTAAGAAGTATGAACCGTGCAGCACGCGACAAATGAGATTATTATCCTATCTCTAGGTGTTCCACGTGGTTTCTTTTCTCCCAGTGTTCACGCCAAACACCGTATGCACTTCTATTCTCCCCCATAAGAGCCCAATGTCCTGCCCACCTTTACACTATAACCCAAAGAGTAAAATTCAAGAAGCACCTCTTTATGACATTTCCTCCAACCCCACGTTACTTTCTCCTTCTTAAGCCCCAGAATCTCCCTGAGCCAAGGACGGCCCGAGACTTGTGTGCGCCCTGGACAGGCCAATAATTTGCCGCCACTAAAGCCGATGTTCTTAAAACTTTTTAGGTTTAGGGCAGGGCTGGCGAAACGTTTTAGCGGGCTTGTGCTCCAGCTGCGAATAAGTAATTTTTGGATAAATTCTTTCGTATATGAAAACCGGAGATGACAACACCGTATTTTCTGTTATTCTAGTGACATCTTGAAGCACCGGGCATCTGCCCAGCTGGCCCGCCCGTTAGTGCGGCCCTGCCCTCTGCACCCTATTTTCGAACACACTCAGCCTATGTTCTTCTCTTGATGTGACAGCACACGCTTCACGTCTATGTAAAACAATGGATAAAATTATTGTTCTGTTTTCATGTTTTCACGGCGGTTGTTGATCACGTGACTGTCTTCTTTTGGCTTCCTGCACTTACACGGTGCAGGAACCCAAAAGAATTACAGTTCTGTACGTTTTAATCTCTATGTTGCTCACTGAATGCAATAGTGGCACAATCCAAAAACTGCTATTTGGAATTAATACTTAGACTGAGCTGTAAAACGTAATAACTTCAGCCGGGAATACCGGCACACTTGTTAGATGAAACATAATCCGCTAGATGCCATTCATGTCACAAGTAGTTGTTAAATTTTGGACACCAATCATAGTATTAACCCCAAATGGGCAAATTCTTGGATTGTGCCACTACTGCATTCAGCGAGCGATGTTCTTATACGTGTACATCAAGCAGGAAGAACAGGCCGAACGATAAGCGGCACTGTGCAGATCTGATTGGTTAGCGTCCTTCCCAAGTATTTAAAATTTGCCATATTTTGTTACAATTTGTGATTACTGGCTACATTCATATTGCGAATTTCTGCATGCATTCTGTGCATGGCAAACAAACACACACTCAGTCTTCTTAGTTTTAATTTCTCGACCAACCTCTCCTCAACTCTGCGTTTTTCATTATCGCATTTACGTTTTCGACCAATAAACTAATATCAACAGTGTAGAACAGAAGCTAATGTCTCTCGTTATTTCAATGCATCCTCTCACACTTGGGCCTCCCTAACAGCATATTTTAAAATACAGTTGAAAAGCAGTGACGATAAAGCATTCCGTTGTTTCACACCACTGTGAGTAGGAAATGTGTCAGAGAAACGTTAGCTCATCCTGACCTCATAACAAATTTTATTTCAAAACTCTTTAATTGACCTAATTGGTTTGAGGGGTTTAGCCTATATGAAACCGAATCACAGTCTCTCTTGTACTTCGTAAATAGCTTATTATTGTTCCATTGTATACTCATTTAGTTCTCAAGTGTTTATAAACGCTTAACATCCGATCAATAGTTGATCTGACGTTCATATCCACATCGATGATCCCAGTAATTTCACATACGTGTAGTTAAAAGTGACAGAAGGATTTTTCAAGTTGTTCATTCCCTGCACTTGAGATCAATGTACCAATTAATGAAACCAACAAAATGCACAACGTCAAATATACATAAATAGCGGTAGAGACATTATTCCAGTGGCGTACCGAGGGGGGGTTTAGGGTGTTCAAT
>JGI20166J26741_11509695_pt1 | contig 12609 bp, 6 predicted proteins | sample TergutCu122P5_FD_26741 | JGI IMG/M metagenome (IMG submission 26741) | reverse complement strand
TCATATATGAAAATGACGAGAGGTACCAACTTGATGCAACAATTATGATTTATTATCATAAATAACTCTACATGTTTCGGACATCTACATGCCCATCTTCAGGAGTATAGGTTGTGTGCTGCTGCATATGGTGTTCAGCACTAGATGTTGTGGCTGTGGTCCTAAGGAGCCGGAGTGTAGTCTTGTGCACTGTGTGTAAGTTTGTGTCAGACACAAACTTACACACCGCAGGTCCAAAATGACGCTGCCAAACACCGACTACGCACACGAAAAATATCACGAGTAATTTCAGTCAAGCACCTTCAACACTCCCTGATGATGGATCGCAAACGATCCGAAACATGTCAGAATGATTTTTAATTGTCTTTTAAAATTGATACAATGTAGATTTTAACCTTTCAATTTTATACAATTGAGTGCATTAGCCAGCCAATAAAAGTGATTGACTTTAAAAATGCACAGTGAAAACCTGAAATTATAGGCACCTAATTGCAACTTTCACTGCAAACACCAAGAATTGTTTTAGTCAGGTAAATAGGTCATCGTTTGTTATATTCTGTAATCATTCATAATCAGAGTATATACTTTTTGAATGTTATGTCATATTTCCCTTACGCTGACATCTCTTTACTCTCAGTGGTTCCGTGACGAAGTGAGCAAGGAGGAAGGTGAAATGCCAGACACATCTCTGATGGCTTTGTTTTCATTGGTGGAACCTATTCTTAACTACCATTATGGCTTCCTGCATGATGTAGAGACTCGTCTTGCTACTTGGGAAGGCCGTAGTAATTTACATCTCACAGGAGAGTACCGTCGCATTGGTGATGTTCTTTTGAAGAATATGGGAGTCCTGGCAGTAAGTGCTTTGCATGTTTCTCTCATTTTTATACCAGATGTGCACTTGTAGAAAAAAATTATAGATTTTTCTGAAACTTGGGGTGAGCATCATGCCATTATAGGTTACCACTCATTAGTACATCACAATTGAATGCCTATATAGCAGTTGGGTAAACTGGCGAGAAGTTGGCAATGCTAGTATTATTGGGTCCTGAAATTTTGTGTTGTAATGCAGCAGCCCCCCCCCAAATGAAGTAAAAGTGAGGTTGTTGCTGTACACACCAGAAAGACATATACAGGGAGTGGAGATATAGCTGAACTCATTCTTAACCTTAGCACGAAATGGACTTGAGTGGTCAGCCCCAGGCCCTGGCCACTTTGTCCCTAGGTAAAGAGCTCCCAGTGCCCATTGAATAGGAGACTGGGTGGTCCCCAGAGCCCATCTGAATGGTTTGAAGTAATGATAAATCCATCACCCCTGTTGTGATTCAAACCCTGGATTGTCCAGCTGATAGCCTAGTTGCTCAACTGTGCTATCCCAACTTGTAAATCATTAGAGGGAGAGAGGGGTCCATACATTCAAGCATGGCTGTTGAAAGAACTGAAGCTTTTTTAAAGAAATAGAAGGTGCCTCTGAAATTTCAGTATTCTTTGTGACCCAGAAATACAACATCAAAATATCAGATGGGAAATTCTGAAGTACTGAAGTCTGACGGAAGCAGAAATGTACATAAATGTAAAAGACAAAACCTTGCTGTTGTGCTTACTTGATATCAGAAACATTATTTGTTTTGAATTTGTTCCTTCAAACATTTAACCAGTTATTCTGGTTTCTGGAACATTATGGCAATACATCTGTCAGAAAGGACCAGTGCAAGTGGTTTTTTTGCATCATGACAATACACATTCCTGCCTTGGTTGTGATATTTTTCCAAAACTTAAAACTTTGAACATCACCATGCTTGCCTTATCTGGTCCACTGTGACTTTTTCATGTCTTTGAAACTAAATATCTCCTTAAAAGAGTCTCACGATTATTTGGATACCTTCAGAGCAATGTGAAAACAGGAGTGAAAGGAGTTTTGGGAATGATTTCCTGCAATATTTTTGGGCTGGATGTTAAAATTCTTATATGATGTCAAGATGAGTACTTAAACTTTTTTAAACAGAATGAGCCTGGTTACTTTTCAGACCACATAGCTACTGCTGTTCATAACAGAGAACTTTTTGGGATTCCCTTTCCTTCTCATATACTTGATGTCAATGAAAAAAGTGTGGAGCTTGAAGAAGAAATATTTAGTAACTGAAACAAAATACTATTACATTGCAGTTAGCAACAGTGAATGGGAAAACATGTCAAGCTCTGTTGTGCAAAGCATTGGAACTCAGTGTTACGCACACAGGAGCACTTTGTCTGTAGACAGGAAGAGGTGGCCCCTAGAAAACTAACCTTAACATTGCACATGCTGGAAGTATGAGGTGTAAATGAATTATGTGTACATTGTCTGTGAGCGAGAAGAAATTTCACCAAGTATCTAGTAGGTGATAGTAACCCTTATTTTCCACAGCACTGCATACAGTTGTGTGTATTTATATATCATCAGCATAGTTACCATTAACTTGCAGGATAAAGCACAGTGTGTAGAATGTGTTTGACGTTTTTACCTAACAGGTTCTTGGTGAAACTTTGAAAGTTTCTTTCGCAGGTGATGTACAAAGAATATATCTTTGTTTTTAATAAAGTTTCTATTTCATGAGTGAAGTTGCAAGGACAGTTTATATACATACTGTATGTATGTAGTTAGTTGACAACATTTATGCCTCAGTGGTCAGTTACGTAATTCCCATGTGTAAAATATTTATATACATTCCACTACTTTGAAATCCTGATAAAACTGATTTATTTTACCCTGTTGTTACAATCTTACTGTCACTTTTCCTACTGTTGAAGGAGTTATGATTCAGAACAGCATGGTGACAAATAACAACATTTTTGTCTTTCTGTTACCACTTTCCATATATAGCCAGTCTTTGGTGTTTAACTGTGGCTGCAGGTACTTAAATTTTTTGGTATTTGTTTTGGCAGTTGTATGAGAAATACCTAGCAAAGCATCTAGTTGTGCTTGAGAAGCTGGACTCCGCATTCCAACTTAATCATAAGTTTGAGCAACTGTATCGGGATTTTGAAATGCAGAAAGTCTGTTACCTGCCCCTGACTGCATTTATCTTGAAGCCTCTGCAGCGTCTGCTCCACTATGAGAACCTGCTGGACAGTAAGTTGCCATTATCTATAAAATATTATATTATAAAATATTAAGAAATCCTTTGTGTGTATTCTTAGGAATTTATAATTTGTTGTGGCAACTTATATTTTTGAAAAGAGTCGTGAAGATGTATGACATGTGTATGTTCACATATACTCAGAAGGAGCTGAGTAATAACCCTGAAATATTAACTGTGTAGTGTGGAAGGTATTTTATGATAAAAATGAGAAGTATGAGAGTGAAAACACACAGATTGCTAGTGCCTGATGAAATATGAGAGTTAGAGGGCTACCCACCTTCTACACACCCACATACTCAAGAATGCATGTGAAGTAGTACCTTTCTTTAATCTTGAGAACCTTTGGTCTAAGTGCATAATTTGTTGGATTTCCCTCACTGTTGCATCCACTAGTATTTATCCTGGTAATCATTGTCTTCTGGGTTGTGTGCAGGGCTTCTGAAACATTATGGAAAAGAACATTATGATTATGAAGATTGTCTGGCTGCAAGAAGCAAGTTACTGGAGATATCTCGTAATGTCCCCAGTGTTCTGCAACGTTCAGTGAGTATAAAAATTGTATAATACAGTGTGTGAGTGAGTTAGATTGTGGTGTGGTCAACACTTAAGTATTCATGCCTACCAGTTTCCATGGTTGGCAGTTTTGACATCAGACTGAATTGCTGTGGTTGCCAGTTGTCTGGTTACTGGAGTATGACATCAGAACCTGACTGCCAGGTTATGGGATTATGGTGTCACACCTCAGTTGGCATGTTTGATGCTTTTGCATGACTACCAGGTTGTGGCTTCATAATATGGAGAAGTGTTAGTATGAATCATGTTTAAGTGGTTATTAGGATTGTACTTAATAGGGTTAATTGTTGTTATTCATAGAATGTGGTTGAAATATTTCATGTCGAATAATGAAGAAAGGATCAGTCACAGTGTTCAGCCTGATTATAAAGTGATGCTACATTACATATAGAGCTTAGGGGATCATAAATGTTACAAAGACCAGCAATGTACATTGAGGTGCGTTCACATAACCGTTGTTGCTGTGAAAAAGCAATAAGTATTACAGATTCTGAGTGTTTGTCTGTTGCTGTAGTTATCTAGCATGCAATGTGCATGTGCTGTATTGTTTTTTGTGGCCTGTCTGGCTGTGCCATATTTTTTCATATTATCTCATAACCAGTACTTTTTTTTTTTTAAAGGAATTGGACATAAAATGTATGTTTTGATTTTCTGTGCAGCTATTGTCTGAAACATTTCTCATTTGAAGAAGAACTGAGGAAGATATTATCGTATATGTATGTAGGTCTTCATTACACATTCTTGTCAGATTTTAATGAAACTTGAATTTGCTGAGTAGATGTTCGAAATATACCCAGACATCACATTTCATGAAAATTCTTTCAGTGCAAGCAGAGTTGTTCCTTGCAGATGGACGGACAGATGGATAGACACACAGTGAAGCTAATAGTCACTTTTTGCAATTTTGTGAATGCGCCTAAAATACAATAATGATTGAATAACCATTAATATAATGGGTTAATCAGTTTTAACAAACTAGGAAAAATGGCAAAAGAAGATGTGGATTAGCGTATCAATATTATGCCAACACATGTTTTGATGGGCACATGGTTACTAACGTAATACAAGGAGTGTCTGTTGTCAATGGACTGCTTATCCTAGAGCATACAATATTATTGCTGCATAGTGATCAGTCCTGTTGCCCACTCTGCAGTGCTCAGTTCAGTAACAAAAAAACTCTCTGTACTGTATTTCCCTTTCACTACAATGATGATTTATTTTTGAGCTTCTAATAACTGTTTTTTATTTAGACAATGCACAGTGTTCAGTACATAAGCAAGGTTTTGGAAGATGAATTGATGGTCTGTTTTAAGATACTGTCTCTCCATTTTCTTAGACAATCTGAGAAAAGCTATGAAGAAAACTCATTCAGAATAATCATTCTTCGCAGCCAAGATTGAGATTTGATTAACAGTTTTAAGTAAGGAATATTTTGATTTATTTAGCCTTTCTTGACCACATTCAGATTGGAGGTTATAATGTCAAGGTGGAGGAAGAAGGAGCATATCCTGTTGTAAGAGCTGTAGAAAGAATGTCTTCCCAAAAGCTTTATAATAAAAAATTAGGATGTGTGTTTTCATTGAGAATTTTTGAAAATGGATTGTCATGGGTAATTTTGTCCATGTTGAAGCATTTTCTACAAAGAAACTTGGTAGGCCGTAGGTTTTATTCATATAAGAACAGTTTTTCTTCATTTTAATAAATTTTTTACATTCTGGAAAATGTTTTTACTAACACTTTTTAAATAATAAAGTAAATCATTGACATATGCTGTAGTCTCTTCGGTCGCATCTGTATGACTGCTGGATTACGTTGCACGTCATGCAGTATGTAACATAAAAAGTACTGAGTACAGCCCACATTACAGTGGAAACAAAAATAATTCTTGTCATATTTTGTTATGTGCACTTTGTTCCTGCTGCTGTTCAGATAACATGACATTTTTGTATCTGTTGTGTGCAAGAATGAAATATGTGAAATATACATGTTTGTGAATATTGTTTTTCATTTCACAACATGGTGTAGTTTTTGTATGGTGAGAGGTCTTAGGCCAAAAGAAAAGAAGGAGTGGGTAGGAGTAGATAAGTGAAGGAAAAACATTTAAAATTATTTAGGTTGGTTGGTTGCTTGGTATGTATGTAATTTCATATTGTTAATACTTAAAGTGTAATTATTGTATGATAACGTTGTGGTTGTTTTCTTTGTATGACAGGAGAACTTTGTAGCACTTTGTGAGCTGCAGCGTGATCTAAATGGCTTTGACAGTCTGGTGCAGCCTGACAGGGAGTTTGTGCGACAGGGGTGCCTTCTGAAGCATTCCCGTAAAGGCTATCAACAACGCATGTTCTTCCTAGTAAGTCGAGATGTGTAATCACATAGTACTACAATAAAGCCTTTGATAATCTTAATAGGAAAGTTTTAACAACAAACTTTGCCAAAAATACCTGTTCTGAATAACTCTGGAGCTTCTGAAAAAACAGTTACATTTACACTGAGATACCAAACTTGACAGAGTAACAGTATGCAGTAAGTGGTGTTGCTGTCTAGTGGGAAGAGTTTCAGCAGAGTTTTCCAATAGACACAAACTTTTTGTAGAGAGACAGGGGTTTGAGGAGTTGTCATGTCACATTAGCACTTTGTTGCCAAGCATTGTCATGCAGAAACAAAATACCTTTTGTCAGCAGCCCAGGGCATTTTTGCTTGATGACAGTTCTTAACTGTTCCAGTATCGTACAATATGCGTCTGCATTGAATATTGCTGCTTGTTGCGTGGAGTCTACCAACAACACACTTTTTTGGCCTGTAACTTAGTGGCCAACACTTTGCCAGCAGACTTCACAACATTGAACTTTTTTAATTTTAAATATTTCGTGACCATGCGCAGATGCTTCACTATGAGAATACGAGTGCTTGCACTAATTGGTTTTATTCTCTTAGTGAACCTTGAACTTGTTTATTCTTGGGGACCCAGGATGTTTTCACTCCATGCTTGAACATTTTGTCTCTAGGGCATGATGATGGACCCATGTCTCATCTCCAGTGACAATGCGCTCAAGAAATATGTGGCAACTAACAGCATTTTGTTGCAGGAATGAAATGACACAAGGCATCCTCTGCATCTTGTGGTCTTCCGATGTAGTTTTCGGCACCCATCACGCACGTGCCTTCTGGAATTCTAGCCCCTCAGTAATACTGACAACCATTCCATGTGTCAGACTCAACTTACATTGCAGTTCACTGGCTGTAATTCTTCTGTTTTCAGAAACTGTGTTTTACACTCATCTTGTCTGTTGTGCTTGCTTGGAATTGTATTATTAAGGTGCATTTATACACATTAGTTTGCAGCTGTTGCTGTACCATAAATGTACTAATAACATGTGCCGCTATGCATGTTCTTTTGTTTTTGCTTCTAATTTCTGTATTTTATGTTGTATTGACAGTTTTCAGACCTCTTGCTGTATACTAACCGCACTGTTCAACCAAGCCCACAGTTCAAAGTTCATGGTCAGCTGCCTCTGAGAGGTGTTATGGTGGAAGAGACCCCAGACAATAAGACTGGAGCAAACTATTGCTTCACCATTTATGGTGGGAACAGGTAGTGATGCTATGCAATTAAGTGTAAGGGGCATGTATTTGTATGCTTTGCAATCTGTTTTTTAGTTGTCAGTAGTTTCTGTCATGTCAGGATATCAGAAAGAACTAGTCTCAATCTCTGGATCATAGATTCAGAATCAAGTCTCAATCCCTGACCAAGGGACAAGGGATTTGAGACACTCTTACTAATAAGTTCTCCCTTTCCCTGTTTCACCTGAAAATTGAGGTGCATCCAGCCCCTGCTACTGTGGGTGTTTTTAGCTTGAGGATAAGACTGCCCAAATTTCAGTCAAGACTATCACCATGTACCCTCATCAGAATTCTTGTATATGAATTGTAGTTTACTGTTTTGTATATGTATTAAACTACATCTCCTACACTAAAGGAAGACTATGGACTGATGACGTTTGAGAACAAGATGATGACCCAAGTATTTTTACCAGAGCAGGGGAGAGTTACAGCAGAATGGATAAAATTGCATGGGGGCTTCGTGATTTGTATTCTTTGTAGTATGATGCTCATGAGATGGAGGTGGATGGGATAGGCAGGACATTTGGCATACATTGGAGATATGAGAAATTTATATATGTTTTAGTCTGAAAACCTGGAGGTAGAGGCCACTTTGCAGACCCAGACTTAGGTGGATGATATTATTAAGAAGTATTTTATTGAAAGAGCTTATGAGGATAGAGTCATTTAACTCAAAATAAGGTCTTGCTGGCAGGCTCTTATGAACGTAATAATGAACCTGAACACATTGTCGACAGTATGCATAGTTTGATGTAGTTTGATGACTGCAGGCTATGTTAATTTACACTTTTACATGCACACATTCTCCTCAGACCAATGTTGCCATCTCTTGTGTGTTTTAGAACTACATAACAGTTACATTTGGACTGAAAGCTCTATAGGTATGCAGGGTACATGTTTCTACATACCGTTTCCATCCAATGTCAGTGATAGTGTCAGTGATATACTTCTGGGCTGACCATGTATATGGATCTGGTCCCCCAGGTTTGTCATCCAGAGCATCACACCCAGTTACCACTGTGGTAACATTCCATAAAAGGCAGGGAATTTGTTAACTATCAAAGAATATATTAGCTACCCAAGAACTCTTGTTAAATGCAAACTGTAAGAAACTATTGGACAGTGGTGCTTAATGAAGGATTCATGTAATATGAGTTTTGAGAGATGTTACAGTGTGTGAGTGATCTGGCAACAATTCTCCTCAGTTGTGCACCTTACATTAATGACCATATGTAATTTACAAAGTTCATTTGAAATTTTACATATCCAGTTGCTGTGTATGTAAAATTTAATCATAAATGTAAGCAGGTGATTTCTTATTATGCATTTTGCATCATCTTCCATGGAACTTTTTGCCTCTAGAATGAAAATAAACCAGTTAGATGTTTAAGTTGTTGAGAGTGTCACCTAGGTGATCAGTTTTTTTGCATTTGTGGATTTAATTGTCTGTTTTTTTTTTTTTGGCCTAGAATGTGAAGATAGAGTGTTGTCTTTCCCGTTAGCCATTTTAAACCATGATGTGTAATTTAAACATAGTGCAAACAAGCATTTCTGTCATAACTAAGACAAAATGACAAATTGTGCAGGAGGAATTCAGCTGTCAGGAGTTGTTGATAGTGACACTTCTTTAGTATCCACACCATTTACTTTAACTCTTGTTTGGTTAACTCATTCCTTTTAATTTTCATACAGACCTTGTAAGTACTCTGTAGGTTCAATAAATTTCATACAGATGATTATGTTGTGTGCACATTCTAATAAAAGAGGGATATTGACAGGTTTTAGTAGCTATAATTAAAATCTGGTATCTTCTTTGGTTATTGATGTGCTGTAATAATGGTGATTGTGACAGAGCACTTACTGTGGCAGCAAGCAGCCAAGAGGAGAAAGACAAGTGGTTGGAAGATCTTACAGCTACCATCCAGACTGCCAGAGAGAGGGGAGATAACAAGCTTCAGTACCTCAGTCTGAAGTCATGCAGTAAGTGCAGTGAAACTTGGAGTTTACATTTCTGAAGGGACCACTTTAATTGAATGCAGAGTCAAGGAAATTAAATTTTATGGATTTGTTGAAATTAAATATATTAAAGTAATACTATATTCTGTTAAAAATGCAATCTACTTCACTTCTTCAAAATGTCCATTAAAGTCGGTTGCTGCTCCTTCACCTTCCCAGGACCATATTTAGTGGAACACTTCAGGTTTAGCAATGTTGAACCTTTCGGTTACATCACAATTTTTTTTTTAACCTACAAGTCCACTATAAAGTATAATTTCAGAATTTTAACTGTTAGCCAAAACTCTTTGTCCACAAAGGGGTACATGGCGTACATGCTAATACATTGACGGAAGATTGTGCGACAGATTACAGTGCACTGTGTAATATTCCAAATTTTTTTTTGTCTCTTAAATTGAAAATAAATTCCTCTGTTTTATGTCATCAGTGTAATTCTAAATAATGAAGGTCATAACACATTTAATTGGAGTCTGTTCATCTTCTGATAAATCAGATCTGAATGGTGAGCCTTTGGATTTGGACACTTGGAAGACTGTGTTCGTGAAACTGTGAATTGATTGTCAACACAAACATGGTACAAGAATATGAATATTGTAAAATAATCAAACATCCATAAATGCTGCTAAAATCATACATTTGTTGAGTCTAGGTTTATCAATTTGTAAGAGTGCACTTCTTGCAGGTTCATCAGATGAGGTGATGGATGCTTGTGGTGGTGATGGTACTAATGATACCAATGGACCAGGACGGGAGAAATCAGCAGGAGCCACCCAGCGCAGTAACACTACAGTACATGTGTGTTGGCATCGAAACACCAGCATCAGCATGCGTGATCAGTTACGAGCTGTAGAAGTCAGTACATTATACATGTTCTGATAGCATGTGTTCACTGTTGTATTTAGAGTACAGTTGCAGGTATTCTACAAGGTGGTTCAAATATGACCGGGACTGATTTATATTGTTTACACACAAATCAGTCCCAGTCATATTTGAACCACCTTGTACTTGCCACATTTACATTCTTAATGCTGTCCTCGTGAATGCAAGCTATTACCTTATATTCTTGAATCTAATCCGCACCCGAATCTAATCCACACTAGTTTTTGCTGATTTCTTGAATGAAAAAAAAATGTTAGTTCACGGTTCTAATCTGCACCTTTCCTTCAACCGCCCCTTGCCTACAAGGCAGACTGATGAATAATATTGGATGTTACCAATGCTTTAACCGTTATCCGACTAACGCACCGTGTGTGAAGTAGTGACTGGGTGATGGATAATGATTCAGTTATGAGTGATGACTGTGAGTCTGATGAATAATAAATTATAAGTATTATATAATATTATAAATAATAAATTATTGTATTGTTCTTACGGCACGTACAGCAGCTCTATCATTTTTTCAAAATCCAGCTCTCGACTGTGAATCTAATCCGCATGCAATTTTTAACCCGCATCTGATTTTTTAGCCCTCTGAAACTGTAAAAAGGGTGCGAATTAGATTCGAGAATATACGGTAAATTCTGGATGAATAGTTGGTGTAACTAACAGTATTTAATGGGCACTGCGTCACTTGTGTTGGAGGGTAGTATAAACATGAAGTTGAAGGAAGAACTTTGATGCATGTTTGCTAGCCTCACTTGCTGTGAGGCTAGCAGACTACTATAAATTGATGATTAATAGTGATCTGTTTTTGTCTGTAATTCATATTGGTACAGACTCCGCCTTCATAAAAATTAGTCAGATATAAGCTCAGGTTTTGCATTGTAAATTTTTGTAATTATTATAAAAAAAGTTTATTTCAGAATTTGTGCATACATTTGTGATTTGTATCCAAAACATCGCATGTCTGGCTTTAGTGGTTTGTTAGTTACCACTGTTTAACCAAAACAGAAATAGATATTTTGCATAGTCTGTATATTGTTCATTTACATTTTAGAAAAAAGAAACTGAAAGAAAATTGCATATTCTCTGATCTCTTACCACAAAAAATTTAATGTCCCATGTGAGCAATGTTGATGTTGTTTCCAAATAAAAAATTTGCACAACTGACATTTTGGTATTATTCGTGGCAGGAAATTAAAACATCACACTGATCTACCGAAAACTGAAGGTTGTGACAGGTGACAGAATGGCACTTTTTACTAGTTCAGGTGGAGATAGGTAAAGTGGGCAAAGCTACTGTTAACTTCATGTTTAGTCAAGCAGTGTGTTGGATGCCCTGTGGTGGCATCATGTCATTGCCAAGATTTGTGAAAATTTCCCATTTCATTGAAATGTTTAGACATATTTGAGGTGGGGACTTGAATGGGGGCATGATGATGCCCTGATCTTTCCTCATAAAGTAAGAAGTTTAGGCTAAAGGAAGAAAAGTGAGAAAGGAAAGCAAATTGTCAATGTAGAGAATTTTGTGCCAGTATGTGTGTCTTGGGGAGTTGAGGGGATTAAGATTAATTGAATAAATCATACCTCTTACACTGAGGTAGTGTGGATTTTTGGCAACATGTTTTTATGCTGTGGTGTTTATAAGAATAAAACTTTGATTTATTTAACTAATTTTAACTATTAAATCATTAATGAGACATACGGCTACCTCAGGCCGTTTAGTGTACTATTATATGTGCTATGCAACATGGAGCTTATGCTTGGTTTTATTTGATACTCTGCTCAACATTTAAATGGCTGGGTTGGTATTTCAATTTTAGTGCTTGGGTTATGAAAACATTATTCAAACTTAAAAAGATAATATTATGAATTGAATGACATTTTATGGAAAATAAAACAGAGATGCATTTCTTAAAAACTCAGCAAATTTCCTTGTTTCCTAAATGTCTAATATGAATTTCTAGGGGTGTTTTTTTACATGTGTTTGTATATACAACTGGGGGATGTTTAAAGGTTAATTATTCATTTTGTACAGTGCCTTTCTATATTACTTTATGGCCTGAAGATGGCTTGTGTTTAGCTGAAACATGTAGCTGTGTCAAAATAGTTGGGCTTAACTGAAAAACTGTTTTTTTCCTTTTGAGTATAGAATATAGTTTAATGCAAGACATCCTGATGTGTTACTAAAGACAATAAAGATATACAAATACCATCAAAACACACCAAAATTTATTATACTCTACCACTTCTGGACTACATGTTTCGACTCCTTAGAGTCCTCATCAGGCCCTCTAATGAACTGACCCAAGACTATCTAATACCTAGTGCACTCTGGGATCCCGTAGCGCTTACAGTAGTTGGTGCAATAGTATTGTGGGTACATGTATGTTATTAT
>JGI20166J26741_11509584_pt1 | contig 12612 bp, 11 predicted proteins | sample TergutCu122P5_FD_26741 | JGI IMG/M metagenome (IMG submission 26741) | reverse complement strand
TAAAACTTCGAAACATGTATCTATTTTGTATCAGTTGTAAATAAATAGTTGCCACTATTAAAGTTCCAACCCTCGTATGTGTTTTGTGTGGATCTGAGAACAAACAGTGATTATGTCCCTATACAACATTAGCTGATTGGTTTCTATAACAGAGATTTAACCTTTTAAAACCCTTGGTTACTATACGTACCACCAGTTTAACGTTCACAAATTCTACGTTCTGCCCAGGCAGTATATTTATGTTTTTTTTTTTGTGGATCTGTTAACAAACAGCGATCATTTCCCTATACAGCATTAACTTACTGGTTTTTAGAACAGACATTTAACCCTTTAAAGCCCAGTGGTTACTATATGTACCACCAGGTTTAACATTCACCAAATCTACGTTCTACCCAGACAGTGTATTTATGTTTTGTATGGATCTGAGAACAAAGAGCGATTATTTCCCTATACAGCGTTAACTGACTGGTTTTTTAACCTAGACGGAGTGTGTTTACTGCGCAGTACGGACTGAATACTTATATATATTTCACTTTAATTTTTTATCATTCCACCAATGCTCCATACTCATCTTCATCTGCATGTTGCTCTTACCTGAAGGACAAATGGTCGCAGCCTGGGAACCTTCCAAAACTGCAATTCTCTTTCTGAAAACGTGGAGCGTTGGACAGAAAGTACTTTCAGTTCTTTTCCGTCTGAAGGAAACTTGTTTGCAAATTCTTTAGCGAGAAATTTTGCAGCTAAATCTGCCTTTAATCCGGACGTAATTAACGGCATTGTAAAGTTTGTGGAAGGCATTTTGGAAAACCCTCTAATACAATGTGTAAGGTTTACAAGTTGCTGTGAAATAGAATGGCGTATCCGACACCTCCAGCTGTGTACAGCAGCCGGCCCTGTTGGGATTCAGAACTTAGTACTTCAACACTTACCAGGAACATTTCCTAAATTTATGGCCAATATGCAGTACTGAACAGGTCAATAGAGCTAAATTATTTTCCAAACACCCAGGAAAGAGACATAAGTTATTACGATCCCAACATCAGGCACCTCGCTGAATTACAGACCAATAAGATCATTGCATTCTATAGATATATTTTTTAGAAAATAATTTGGAAAAAAAAATCAATTTTCTACTTCGGAAACTCAATGTTATTAGAGACGACCAAGAACTAACTCCACAAAGCATAATCCTTCATGAAAATCTACCTGTTCCACAGCCAGTCAAGAAATTCCTCACATTGCAATCCGAAGACTCATTGCCGCATTCACAAGTGCCCGCCACCTGTCCCAATCCTGAGCCAGATCAATCCAGTCCATGCCTCGCCAACCTACTTCTTCCATTTTAATATTATCCTCCCATCTATGTCTGGGCCTTCCAAGTGGTCTCCTTCCTTCGGGTCTCCCTAACAAATCCCTGTACGTACATCTTCTGTCTCCCATACGTGCCACATACCATGACCATCTCACATTACGTGGTTTGATCACCTAAATAATATATGGCGAGTAGTACACGTCATAAAGCTCCTCTTTATATAGTCCTCTCCACTCCCCTGTTGCCTCATCCCTCTTAGACCCAAATATCTTCCTCAACACCCTATTCTGAAACACCTTCAGCCTTTAATCCTCCCTCAATGTGAGCGATCAAGTTTCAAACCCACACAAAACAACAAGCATAATTAGATTTCTCTAAATATTTATTTATATATTTTGGGGTAGAAAACTGGAAGGCAAAAGTTCTTGCCGAATGATAGCAAGTATTCCCTGGTTTCAATTTGCTCTTCATTTCTTCATGAATGGAATTCTGATTTGTTAATTTGTTCTCAAATATCTGAATTGTTCCACCTTTTCAATGTATTTATTACTTATGTTTATGTAATGCTTTTTTCCTGCATGCTAGTCTCTATATATGAACTTACACTTTTATCAGCATTTACTTCTAGACCAGTGTCCTTACTAGCAACTACTAAAGAGTCTATTTTTTTCTTTATAGCATAAAAACTTCCACCCAATACATTAACTTCGTAGCAGAGTCAACCAATACGGTTTCAAACGAGGATAGTCCACAACTCACACGACACTGCGGGGAACAGTAAACGGCTTCACTAATAACAGAACAGTAGTGGCACTATTCAAGGACACTGAGAGAGACTGTGACAAACAGTGGATTGCAGGTATAACGGTAGAATTTATAAAAACAAAACTTCCATTTCATTTACACGTATGATTTTCCGTTATCTTCTGAATCGATCCATTTCAGTAACGGTCTATCCCAATCTGCAGTTGCCCAGAGCAATCTATTCAGTCCCACACGTTCTAAAGTTTACAATAATGGCATTCCGAACATTTGCGACGACAACAATGCAATTGCGACACACGCTGACGGCATGACCGTCGGTGTTCTGTCGGGCAGCCTACCTATACCGATCAGCAAGAGGAACAAAGCAATGGCTCTGCTAGAACTTGGTTCCAGAAATGGCGAATGAAGAGCAATGCTAAACAAATCCCACACTACTTCATCTTCTGAACGACCAACTGATTAGCACAGCGCCATTCGGCCTGTCAGAAATGTAACGCGAACACTGGGGGGCAGGAAAATAAGACATCTTGTGGTGACATAAGGATTAACATTGACTTATAAACCACACATTTCCTGCCTCCTGCGTAAGGCAAAGAGCAAACTGACGCAAATTAAATAAATTAAATTAAATTAATCCTCAAGAGATAACTTTCGTGCGTCATTAGTTATACTCGTACATAAACCTCTCCTCCGGTCCGCACTGGCACGCGTACACTCACAATGTACGCATAACGTAATACTGAGGTGCGTTCACGTAACCATTGTTGCCGTAGAAAAGCAATACGTATTCTGAGTGTTCGTCTGTACTCTCAGTTTTCCAACAGAGTGCATGCGTCATATTACACAAGTATTGTCATCTGTGGCATGTCTGGTTCTACCATGTTTTCCCGCTTTATCTCATAAACGGCACGATTTTCTGGGGAGGGGGGTGGAATTTACTGAGCATAAAGTTGGGTTCTGATTTTCTCTCCAAGGTCTGTCTCAAATATTTCTCATCTTAAGAAGAATTCAGAGATATGTTGTCATAAATGTACGTAGGTCTTCACGTAAAGTACCCGTTATTCTGTCACATTCCAATGAAACTTCGATTTTTAGGATAGAGTTTAGGAAAATACTCAAATATCAAATTTCAAGAAGTTCCATATTCCATCCAGCGAGAGCCGAGTTTTTCCATGTGGACAGAATGACAGACAGACATAACAATCCTAATAGTCGCGTTTCGAAATTTTCCAAGCGCTCCTAAAAAGTATTAAAAAATATTAAAAAATGGAATTGGATATGCCAAGAGATGTTTACATATACTTATATATTTGTAGGTACATGGATACACATAAGTTGATTATCTCTTTGTTACTGATCCAAAAGAACAAAGAAAATTTCTGTACAACAGTTGTGTATCCCTACAAGGAAAGCGATTTCACACTTATGGACTGAAGTTAGGGTTCTTGTATTTCAACACCGGACTGTTGGCTAGAATTCAGTAGGCACCCTGAAGATCCTGCGACTGGCCAACATGATCAAGGATGTGTTAATGTTAAAATGGCGGTACCGGGGGCATGTATGTTTGTATGTTGTGAGTGTTATGTGTTGTCAGGTAGAGGTCTCTGTGACGAGCTGATCACTCGCCCAGAGGAGTCTTTCCGAATGTGGTGCGTCGTTGTGTGTGATCTAGAAACCTCGTGAATGAGGAGGCCCTGGCCCATTGGGGGCTGTCGCGCCAAAAAATAAGAACAAAACAAAACTGGTGGTAAATATAGTAACCACTGGGCTTTAGTGCGGCAAGCAGGAAGTTAATTTAACACGTTTACACGCAACTTTAACACTCCTAATCCACCGTCCCAATGGGACTGCAAACAAACGTTTGTTACCGCAACTTCGACGCACCACAAGAGTGTCAATACCTCCTGTAACCTCCATTTCATAACCGTGAAATCCCTCACCTTTTCCACCGTTCGATTTTTTGTTATTTTAGACGAGGACTCGCTCTCAGGGTCTGACTCATGTAGGACGTCTTTCGCAGACATGCTTTTGTCTTATACAAAATGAAGTCTATACAAAAGCGTAATCATTGGCAAGTTTGCTGTCCTCGACAGCTCCAAGACCCAAGTCATTAGAGCCGTTAAGCGCTACAGGAGTCTCAACAACGTCTGCTGTGCATAACTGAACCATATCTTACCTACATGACAGGAGTCATTCGGAAGGAGCGTAGTCAGCGGGTACATTAGAACTCTACTTATCCGAACGCTGGTTATCCAGATCGACTCGGTCCTTTGCGTAAATTTGTCCATAATTCAACAAAACTAGCTTGTCTTGAAATTACCGGTTATCGGATCAAGTACAGCACTGTGTTGCGGCCTCTAGAACTTCAAATCAGGAGTGGTCGTAAGGTTCACTAGCAGGTACATATTGTAAATACTGTATTTTCTCGCGTAATTTGCGCACTTTTTTTCTATTTTGGCCGCTGAAAAATCGGGGTGGTGCGTAAAATATGCGTTTTTTTTGTGGAGATCTTGATCTGGGTTTTATTCTAGTATAATTGAGAATATGGTACGTATAGTCAATATTTTATTGCAATTTTGTAACATAATCTTGATTTATTCATAATTAAATTTATTATAGTCCTAATGAATGCACTGTATATACCACTGTCTACTCAGTAGTCTATAATCAATGACAACACAGTAAATATTCAATTGATAGTTGATCGATGCGTCCTTGACGTAACTTCATGTTGGGGTGCCAACAGCACAACAGCTATTAAAAACAGTAAAATTAACATTACTAGGATTATTGGAACCGCGCTTGGTCATATGAATTTAAAATGCCCGCAAATCGCCATGAAATTAAACATAAATGAACAATACGATGGTGCGTGAAATACACGGAGCAAAAATAAATCCAAAATCATCCTTTAAAAATTAGGGTGCGCAAAATACGCGGGGGCGGAAATTACGCGAGCAAAAACGGTAGTAACAGTCGAACTTAAAACTTCCAATGTAGCCTATTTTCAAAGAAAAATCCAATTATCCGGATATTCTGCTTATCCGGATGGCTCGCCGTCCCAGTTTTTCCGGATAAGTGGTGTTCTACTGGGATGCAAATTTGTCCTATTGTGACGCCAGAAATTTTATTACCGAGGTTACAGAAGCTTATCATTATAACACATCATGAGCGTCCCAACATCCCATTACGTATTATAATATCACACCCCCATCATCTACACTTGGACTCAGAATTCGTTTCCTCCACTCAAGTCTTGCGATAAAAGCTGTATATGTATTTCTTATTTTCCCAATGCTTGGTTCATCACCTATAATCAGCCTCCATTTCACTGTTGCAATACGCAGTGCTTTGTCGTTTGTAGTGACCCTAAACACGGTAGTTATCACCGGATATCCGCGGATATAGGCTTTCTGTGCGTTAAAGCTGGCGTGCTATGGGACACTACACAAGTGACACCCTGTAGTTTGTGGTGTTGAATAGAAACTACGACGATATTACCAATTAGCTCTCTCCTGTTTCCTGCAACTTTCATGCACTTAGATGAAAATGCAATCCTCTACACTTCGCTCTCAAATGTAATCCGCAAGTTCTTGCCTCAACACGAGAGGCCAAGTTTCGCACCCATTCAAAACCACTTATAAAAAAAGAACTTTGTATGTTTCTCATACTCAGGTTATCAGGTAAGAGGTCAAGTTCACCCTGTAGCCTGCAATGAAGGCCAACGGGGGTCGTCAACGCCAAGCCCAGGGCCTCTTTACCTCCAGGAAAAGAGACCCGGTACCCACGGCACAGGAGGCTGCATGGGTCTCAGAGCCTGTTTTCAAGGGTGCGGAAGGTCTCACTTCCACCGGGATTCGAACTCCGGACCGTCCAGACCGAAGCGAGTCGTTATACCGACTGAGTTACCCCGGCCCCTAGTTTATCAGCCAGGAGACGAAAAATAAGCCATTCCGGAATGGGTGGTAGGGATCATTCCACGAATTTTCTTTGTATTAAATTCATCGTTAATGCAATTCTGATGTGTTACGGCCTTCCAAATTGAACACAGCCACGAGCAGCATCCAATAATTGTGCATTGTTTCGTAAAGAGGTCCATAATGCCGTGACGTAATATTGCCTGAACTGAATAAGCCACAAAATAAAATTAATTTGAAACACAGTGTTCAGTTGAACCGAAGCCCGCGTTTCTTCACGAATTCGAAAGCAAGCATACTAACATTGTGCAGTGTCATTAGCAGTCCAGTAACACTTTCTCCCCTACGAAAAGTTCATAGAGCAGGGTAGAGTTGCAGGGGGCACAGTCGCTCTCAGAGTCTGACAGATGGCGTTAATCGGCAGACGGCTTCGACATGTACATACTTTCACCTTCAAGGTACGTCCCACTAGATTTTCAACGAACCTTTCTCTCGAATAAAACGGAGACCAAATACCACAGCAAAGTCTTTAAACAAACGGATTTTAAACAGGTTTGTACTTCAAATTTTACATTAATCGGCATATATACACACACACACACACACACACACACACACACACACACACACATATGTTTAGCCCTTGTTAAAGCCCCCTTGTTTTACGCGTTCCTTGTTTAACGCCCCTTGCCAGTGTACACCGCTTCTTAATTTATGCCCTCTCATTTTCGGTTTACCGTGCGTTGCCTGGCTGCGTTCTATTACGCTTACCGCTACCTATTTCATTACAACCTACGGGAATATTATTTATGATTTAGGCACTTTTTATTGACGCCCACTTTTTCAGGAACACAGCTATTGTGTAAAACAAGGGCTTCGTGCTTACAGATCTAAGAGTTAGTTACAAATGAAATTTTTCTTCCATTCTAAGTATTCCATCTGGGTCTGTGGCCCACCACCAGTCCTATCCAAGAGCTAATGGAGATTCCTTCATTGGAGGTAAAAAGGCCGGAACATGAGGCTTGCCATCCACCTCTCTGTACTGCCGACTTTAGGAATGGCACGAGTTACATTTACACTCCTCCACATGCTTTCATGGATTGTAAAGGAAACACTTACCTCATATTCGAAACACGTAGGAGGTCATTGCATATGTAACTATAGTCATGCGTCCCTTAACGACGGGGATACTTCCTGAAAAAGGCGTCGTTTGGCGATTTCGTCGTTGTGCGAATGTCGTAGAGTGTACTTACACAAACCTAGATGGTATAGCCTACTACACACCTAGGCGGTATGTTATAGCCTATTGCTCTTACGCTAAAAACCTCTACGGAATGTTACTGTCTTGTATACTGTAGGCAATTGTAACACACGGGTAAATATTATAATATTATGGGACCACCGTCGTATATGCGGTCCGTCGTTGACCGAAACGTCGTTATGCGGCGCATGACTGTATATAATATACTTGTGTGCATTTTTTGATACTACAATGAACAAATTTACCTTTTCTTTAACAACGTACTCTACAGAGGGGGATATAAATATGCAATTTAAAGTGAGAGAGCATGTAAACTTAGGCATAGGCAACTGATTTTTCTTCATATCCTGCTTACAGCCTGCAGGCTGTGCAGTAAACATACATACGGTAGAGAGGCTTGTAACATATTAATATGCTGAAATGATGAGAAAGTCTGAAAGCACAGTCTTGCTTCCGCGCGAGTTGGCGCAGCACGCAAATCTCCATAATTTAAGACCAACACAGAATCACCGCTGTAATAACACACACAGATATTTGTACTAAAGAGCCTGTGAGTCGTGGAACAGTGCTGGTAATTGCGGTATGCATAATGACCACATCACAGTCTGATGTAATTTCGTCAGTTATGTTGCAGAGACAAATCATAAGGAAGTATCAAACAGCGACGCAAAACGCAGACTCAGCAGAGGCGAGTCGCTTCCTGGAAATAGTGCCTAAGGAAGCCATTTTGTAACTGACACCACCATCACAGTTACAAGGCTGTTGCTGGTCAAAATCACACAGACATTGTCGCCGAAGAAGTCAGGCACTATCATTGCCCACAATGTCAGAAGCTCCTGACCCAAACACACAGCGCAACGGTCCAGAAGATTTGAATTTTCAGCATCTCCTCTACGACAAACTCAAAACTCGCAAGCTTTTTAAACACAGATCACGTAGTTCTAAATTCTTATTTCTGTTATTATGGATTCGTCATTTCTTTTTTGTGGATAACTTGTTATTAATTGCGTACTGTCAGGTACAGGGCATGTTGCGCTGAATTTCGAAAGGTTTTCCCACCACCATACCAAAATAGTTGGCAAAAGTGCACACACGTGGACAGGAAACATATACGACATCCATAGACGAACCCCTTAAGAAACACCCAATGGATACCATACGTACCACCTGATTTAATATTTAGCAATACTACGTTTTGCCCACACAGTGAAGTTATGTGTTTTGTGTGGATCCAAGAAAAATAACAGTGATTATTTACCTATACGGCACTAACTTGTTAATTTTTATAATAGTGATTTAACCCTTTAAAGCCCAGTGGTTACTATATGTGCCACCTGATTTAACATTCAACAATTCTAGGTTTTGCCCACACAGTGTATTTACATGTTTTGTGTGGATCTGAGGACAAACAGCGATTATTTCACTGTACAGCATTAAGTGACTTGTTATTATAAGAGATATTTAACCCTTTACAGCCCAGTGGTTACTATATGTACCACCAGGTTTAACATTCAGTAATTCTACGTTCTACCCACACAGTGTATTTACGTGTTTTGTGTGGATCTCAGAACAAACAGCAATTATTTCCCTATATACCATTAACTGACCGGTTTATATAAACGAGAGGGAGTGTGTTTACTGCGTGGTACGGACTGGATATTTAAATATAATTTAGCTTAATATTCATCTTTAATTAGGCGAGTGGTCAGCTTCACGTTCCGATCCCTTTCATGCCGAATAAAAGCCACTCTATCTATTTAATGGGAAGCCCGATGAAGCCCAGGGCGGATCAGGAACTGTGTCGTACACACAAGTTCCTGTTACTGCTGTGAATTCAATCCTGGTCATCCATCCCAAAGATAGCGACTTACTAAACTAGAAGCTCGTAAAGTGTGTGTGTGTTGAAAGATGTTGTGGACGGCAAAGCGATCAAAGTGAGTAAGCAATGAATGAGGACAAAGGCGTTGATAGGGGCGACATGTGTTCCAAATCAAAACAAATCTTTTTGTCAAACATCCAGAATTACAGCAACAAAGAGCGTGTCAGTATGCCTTGTTGCAGACGGAGGTTGTCTTTGTATGTTTGTTTGCTTTTCTTTTTCATTTTAAGGGGGGTTCAGACGTGATTAATGTATCCGAAGAGCATGATTTCAAAACCATTCTATGTCCTTACTGTTGTCAAATCTCCATTATTTGGCAAACAGGAACGGAGTTCCCACCGTGACACAGATTCAGGGGTTTGGCGCTGCGATGTGCCTATTTCTGACTAATTAAATTTAGTTGCCATGAAATTCAGACACCACTTCACTTGCAGAGAGACGTAACGCGCGCCATTCTGACATTAGAAGATTTGATACAGCTGATTACCCTTTGTCTCCATAGAGATATTATCACAATGGATCCCTTACCATTACCAACGGCGACACGGATTGGATACAACAGCGGCACACTCCCACTCGTTTTGTCTTACAAGGGTGCTGATAAGTCCTTAGCCCGACCTACTTCCCGATGTATTGTGTTCCATGGTTAGAATATTTCGTTTATATATATATATATATTACTAATATTTTTCCAATTATGATTATAAATAGGATATATGAAACTCAAAATCTTCTGTCGCTGTAGCTTGTTTCCTGCCTGGTCGGGCTAAGGACTTATCAGCAACCCTGTACACAGGATATTATTAAAATGGACCCTTACCAGTAACAGCGGCACGGATTGGATACAGCTGGCTACGCCTCGGGATATTATCCAACTGAACCCCGTTACCAATACCAACAGCGGCACACTCCTTGCTTTTATGTTAGTAAGTTTTGGCTCCGTATTCTCCCTTCTACCTTTTCACTTGCATTGCACGCAGAGGTGGCCATTCATTGCCTCAAGTGGCGAATGGGTGAAGGTGGGTGTTGGGCGTATTGGTGGCGATGGTGGCACCCTGATGAAGGCAGCACGGAAATTGTCGAAAGCCCAAGACTTACTGAAGGTGACCATTAACTACTTATACCCTTACATCCAATTTCTTTACGATCCATTTCGATATTACCCTCTAATTTAGGCCTAGTTCTCCCAAGCAACCTTTTTGCATCGCGTTTCCGACGGAACATGTCTGACCTCTCTAGCCTCCATTGCACGTCCCACCTACTCATTATGTCAACCGAACAATAAAATCTAATTAAACGAACTCTTTTTTTTCTCTCTCTCTCCCCCCGAATCCGCGCCCCGTTTAACACCGGCTGTCCTAATAACAGAGCAAAACGTACTAAATAGTAAGCGTATATTTCTGTTTCTTTAACCATCTGGTGGTGTTACAGATGTGAAGACAGGCTCGCTGTTACAACCACCATGGAGAACGCGAAGATTTCGTCGTTATCCCGAGCATTTGTTAGCAGAAGTCACGCACTTGGCCATCTTGATTCCGTGGCCAATTTCCAATCACTATGCAAGAGAATACAAAAAGTGCGCTGTGACACGTTTCCAAAGTCCCAGAGCAGTACATAAGCACTTGACTGGTTGTTAATTAGTCTTGCAGTGTGAGGCAGCGTCGGCAGGTAGGGAAGGGACTTCAGCCGGTGGACATCTGCCCCAGGAGCTGTTAGTGGATGTTCAGACACTCAGCTGCAGGCTACCAGGCGTGCACGTGCGACACTCACTGTGAGTGTAACTCACTGTTTCATCTTTTACTCTTCCTTTGTTCCCTCTTTCTTCTTGTTTGTTCCTTATTTTCGTTCCTTCTTTCTTGCACTTCCTTATTTCATTATTTCCTTTTCCATTTACTTCTATTTTGCTTTCTTTAAAGTTTTTCATTTAATCCATTCCTTATATTTATGTCTTCTTGCTGGTTCTTCAATATTCATTTATCTGACATTCTAACTAACTGCTCTATTTATCACTTTACTCTTATTTCTGTCTCCCTTCCACGCTTAACCCGTACATCCGAGCGACAAGTAATAAGTTCTGGTATTCAGGTGCTCACTCTATTCTATCGGCTCAATTCTTTTCCCCATGGCGCAACAGTCCCAAGTGGGCCAAGGCCTCCTCATTATCGAGGCTTCACGATCACACTCAGACATACCATATTCGGTAGAATTCCTCTGGACGATCGATCAGCCTGGCCCGGTGACTTCTACTTGTATAACACACAACAGTCACAACAGTCAGATATCAATTACCACGGCGGGATTCGAAACCGCAAGCCCAACAAGCGAGCGGCCGCAGACCCACGCCCTTGAGAGCACGGCTACCGTTTGTCGGCTCATAGTCATAATAAGTATTGAACTTCCCTATTATCGTCACATCGAAACATTAATGCAGAACGAGATATAAAGTTCAGGAAAATAACTACGCTTGTAAATTAAGTTTCTTATGAAAAATATGAAATGACTTCAGGAAGACTACATTTTGTAGTATCCGTCTTTACACGAATTGGTCTACGTAATTACAATTTCTGGATCGTGTAATGCCGACAGGAATAATGCAAAAATCTGAAACATCTGCTTACTTTGATACAATTTTTCATCTTTTCTACGAGGCCGCCAGAAAATCGAAAAGAAAGTGAGTCCAGTTTTGATATCAGGTACCCATGTTCCCATGGGACATCCAAAATGCGAAAGAAGGTTGCTAACCGCGTTTCGTCACTGCACACACATACACACACAAACACACACACACAAACACAGACGCACACACCCACACACCTAAGTCAATCGTTTCAAGTTACACTCAATACACGGTACAGTCATTTATCGTGATCCCACATCTCTAATAAACAGCACTAACTTACCTACTTACTTACTTACATATTTACTTACTTACTGACTTACTCCATGGAGTAGGGTCCTTCTTGAGAAGCTAACCGGTTCTCAGCTAGTCAAGAAATTCCCTATATTTTATGTAACCCGAAGGTTCATTACCACATTCATAAGTTCCCGCCACCTGTCCCTATCCTGGGCCAGATCGATCCAGTCCATACCACCACATCCCACTTCCTGAAGATCCAACCTAATATTACCATCCCATCTACGCCTGGGTCTTCCAAGTGGTACTTACCCTCAGGTTTCCCCACCAAAACCCTGTATACACCTCACCTCTTCCCCATACGTACTACATGTCCCGCCCACCTCGTTAGTAAGTAATTAATAAGAAAAACCGTACCAAGTTACGAATTGTTCACACAGAATATACAGCACATAAAAACAATATTTAGAGACTGTATATAACTAGACTGTCTCTAAGTATTGAAAAACACAACAGGGATGCCTTACCTGAAAAAAAAAAACATGAAAACAAATTTTGTTTTCTGCTTCCTTAAATGAATTTATATTACATCAAATGGAAAGATTAAAAAAAAAAAAAAAAAAA
>JGI20166J26741_11509473_pt1 | contig 12612 bp, 11 predicted proteins | sample TergutCu122P5_FD_26741 | JGI IMG/M metagenome (IMG submission 26741) | reverse complement strand
AAATCTTCGTAAGATTTTGAACCGGCAATAGCCGGTTTTTTTCTTTTTTTCATTTGTTTGCCTCTGCAATGTTGTAGCTTATAAAGCACGCACAGTCAAATGGGGTGCGCTTTAGCGCAGGGTGGTCTTTGTAAACCCGACAGCAAACGGCAACAACGACTACCCCGTCAGAAAACGTTGTTTTCTGCCACCCCTTCACAGAAGGGGAATAACTGCTTCTTAGATTCTCATGCGTTTGTCGCGGCAGTTTAGTTGTTGAAGTTGCCGCATTATGCGCGTCTATGAGCGTAGGATTTTTGCGGATTATTCAAATCCGGATGTTTGAGCAAAACGACACTTTATGTGTCGCCCCCGAATGTCTTAATCGGGGGTCCATGTTAGCAGTCGAAAAAGACACAAGGAATAAAATATTATTTTTATCAAAAATGGATCCCCGATTAAGACATTCGGGGATGACCCTAAAGGGTCAGTTCCGGATTTGCCGCAAAAACCATAGCGAATGCGCATCCAGCGGCAGTTTTTTTGCTTACTTTTTGAACGCCTGCAAAAAGTGAGGCGGAGGTTGGGAGGCGCAGCGCTCCCCGAACAATAAAGTTAATGTGTGTGTTAAAAGCATATAATTTCAAAGTTCAATCTCTTTTAGGTTCCCCATTTTTAGAATTTTCGTGAGTGCAATTGTCAAAAAATAAACAAAGCGGGAAAGTCAGGCGCTAACATGGATACCGACTTTTGTCGATGACAAAAAACTGCAGATACCGGACAGAGACTTTCCGGTATGACAGACTTTCAAACTTCCGCGCGCATTGCGCGCATGGAAATATTTTCCGCAATTTGATTTAATGACAACTCAAATGAAAACTCCTAAATTTAACCCGAAACTTTTTAAAGCGGTTCTTTTTGACATGGACGGCGTGCTTGTCGATTCTATGCCGTACCATTTTATTTCCTGGTTTGAAGTTTTGAGAAAGTACGACATCCGCGTTACGCCCGGAGACATATTCGAGAGGGAAGGCGCGAAGTGGAACGAAGTCATTAAATTCGCTTTTAAAAGAGACCGCAGGCCGCTCAGCCCGGAAACCGAGAAAAAGATTTTTGAGGAAAGGCGCGCGCTTTTTGCCAAATATTTTAAGAGATATATTTTTGCGGGCGCTTTTATAATACTCGAAGCTCTTAAAAACCGCGGATTTTCGCTCGGTCTTGTCAGCGGCTCAAGCCTTGACGAAGCAAAAAAGATGCTTCCGGAAGAAATATACGGGCTTTTCGACGTTAAAATCACAGGCGATATGGTAAAGCGCGGAAAACCGTACCCGGACCCTTATCTTATTGCCGCAAAAAAGCTGAATATCAGTCCGTCCCAATGATTTGTCGTGGAAAACGCGCCGTACGGAGTACGGTCCGCGAAAGCGGCGAAGATGTTCTGCGCTGCCATAGCCACGAGCCTTGAAAAGAGCTACCTCAAACAAGCCGATATTGTCTTTGACAATCATGAGGAGCTTTATAAATACTTTAACGGCAGAAGCTGAGAGGCTGGGAAGCTGAGAAGCTGGGCAACGGCAACAACGGCGGAAGATTAGAAGCTTGGAGGTTTGAAAGCTGGGCAACGGCAAGAACGGCGGAAGCTGAGAAGTTGGGCAGCTGGGAAGCTGAGCAACGGATTTACGACAAAGTCTTTGTCTTTGCTCAACTTCTCAGCTTCTCAACTTCCCAGCTTCGCCGCCAAGGGCGGCTTGCTCAGCTTCTCAGCTGCCCAACTTCCAATCTTCCGCCGTATATGTTATCGTAATGCCGGTTACGGTAATGGCGGTTGCGATAATATATTCAAGCGGCGCTGTCATGCTTTAAGTTTTACGAAAATAAAAGCAGGGGTTAATTATGGCCGGAGACACTATACTGATTGACGGATGTGAAGTTGCGCGGGCGGCTTCCGAAAAATATCTTGCTGCTGAGCGGCGTGTTTCGCAGAAGACCGGCAAAGATATAAAGCTGTATTTGACTGATCCCGCGAACGTAACTGTTGGCGGAAGCTACAATAAAATTTTGTCAAAGCCGGATTCCCGCGTTAATCTTATCGTTCCGGACGATGCGAATATGCCTGCGGAGTTTACGGAGGATGAGCTTTACGCTTTGGCGCTGGCGGAATATTTTTTTGCCGACGGCTTTGATGATTCGGAGACGGATGAAAGTTCCGATGCTCCAAATTCGTATTCTTCGCAAGATGAATACATCCCGCTGGACCGCATTTTCGGCTCCGATAAAAAAGCCGAAGAATTGACCGGCAGCGCCGGCCTTTTGCTGAACGCTTTGAAAGCGGTTATGCTCTCTTTTGGAAATCAGGGGTCTATTGAATTGATTTTTAACTCTTCTGTTCCTTTAATCGAGTCGCGTATTGAATCTTTAGCGGCAAACTTTCCCGACACCGCGAAAAAGCCCGAAGCGGCGGCGCAGGAAGAAAATGACGGGGTTATTCCGGCCGGAGCTCCCGGCGCTGACGCGGAAAACACAGAGCTCGTTGACGGACCCAAAGTTATGCGGGCTGGTTCCGAAAAATATCTAGCGCTTGAGCAGCGGCTTTCGCAAAAGACAGGCAAAAAGGTAAACCTGTATTTGACCGACCCTAACAATATAGACGATTGCGGAAGTTACAACAAATTTTTATCGCGCTCCGATTCCGGCGTCAACGTTATTGTTCCGGATGACGCGGAGTTGACGGCAGAATTTTTAGAAGACGAGCTTTACGTTTTGGCGCTGGCTGAATATCTTTTCGCAGTCAGCCTAAATGATTTGATGCCCGAAGAATCTATACCTGATTCCCCTCTGTTTTCCCCGTACGACCCGTACGTTCCTCCGGAAATGGTTGCCCGCGCGGATAAAGAAGCCGTCGAATTAACTGCCGCCAAAGCCGGCTTGTTAAACGCTTTCGGACTGATAATGTATGGCGATAATTTTTTGTCCCGCAAAATATCTTTATTTTCCCGCCGCATCGAGCTGTTAGAGGCAGATTCTCATTCCGCCGCAACGCCGGAAAGTTTTACCAACCCTAACGCTTTGCCCCGGGAAGAAAATGGCGGAGATATATCGTCCGATACTAATGACGAAGATTACGAAGATACCCCGCCGGAATATGATTCGCAAGAGCCTGATGAAATGTCTGAAGAAAGAAACATACCGCAAACGCGGCCCGAGGCTTTCGACACTTCCGGCATAACAAACAACGTCGTTTCTTCAGGCTCGGATTCCGGTTTAAAAATTTTGATATTTCTATTGTTGGGTTTAATAATATTGGCAGCCGCGTTTTATTTTGGTTTTAGATAAAGTGATTGGAAAATCAGCAGGTTTTATGAAAATAAAAGCAGGGGTTAGTTATGACCAATGACGAACAAACACAAGATGTTATATACCTTGACGGCTGCGAAGCCGTTCGTGCTGATTCCGAAAAATATCTTGACGTTGAGCGGCGCATTTCTCAACTGACCGGAAAAAACATAAAGCTGTATCTTACAAACCTTGCACATATGACGGTTTTCGGAACTTACAATAAAATCTTGCGGGAGTCAGATTCAGGCATCAATATCATAGTTCCTCAAGAAACTCAAGAGTTAACTCTTTCGCAAGATGAACTTCTGGGACTGGCCGTATCCGACTATTTTTTTGGCTTTTCGCCATTGAAACCGGCATTTTCATCATCAGCCTTGTACGGAGCAGACAGCAATTTTGAAATGCTTCTGCGCGCAGATGAAAAAACATACGAGCTGACGGGTGATGTAAATTTTCTGCTAAGCGCTTTGAGAAAAATTTTATATTTTTCTGAAAATTCGACTTTTGTCGAATACTCCGCTATGGGAGGACGCGGATCCGGACGGAGACCTTATTTTGATAATTACGGTCTTATTGTTTTTATTAGAAGGCGCATTAGCGCTTTGATGGAAAAGTTTCCGAATACTGCAAAGCAGTCGGAAGGTTTTGTTGATATACTGCCAAAGCTGAAACCGCCGGTTGTTGACATTCTCAAAGAAATGCACGGCTATGAAATGCCGCTCGACACTTCGGATGCGTCAAATAATTTTATTTATTCAAACTCAAATTCCGGTTTAAAAAGCAAAATATTTTTATTTTTGTTTCTGGCAATTATTGCCGCTTTCGCTTATTTGGGTTTTGAGTACGGGTTTGACAATATTCAGGCAAAATTGTCGGAAATGAGAAGCTTTATGAGTACACAGAGCACACCTACAAATAAAGAACTTATTGAAAAATCAATGCATTTTTGACGCAATAGTTAATGTTTCACGTGAAACACAACGGCAAGTAATAAGTAAAAAACAAAAAGGCTTTCGTCGTTGCCGTAAACTTATTACTTATTACTTGTTACTTATTACTTTTATGAATAACAAAAATTCAACCATTAACAAGAAATCTGCGCTTCTAATTAATCCCCCCGTTTACGACTTTACCGCATTTGACCTTTGGTCAAAGCCGCTGGGACTTTTGTATTTGTCTTCCATACTCAAGCAGCAGAATGTTGAAGTTGAGATGCTTGACTATATGGACAGGCATTTTGCCGGGTCTGTCATCCTGAGGAGCAACAAAGTTGCGACGAAGGATCCAGGCCTGGATTCTTCGGGAACAAGGTTCCCTCAGAATGACGGGCAAAGATACGGATGCGGCCACTACTTAAAAACGCATGTGCCGAAGCCTGCGGCGTTGAAGCATGTGCCAAGACACTACTCAAGATACGGGATTCTAAAAGAAACAGCTAAAAGTAGGCTGCGCGCGCTCAAGCGCCCTGACCTTATTATTGTTACTTCGATTATGACTTATTGGTATCCGGGAGTTATAGAAGCAATTGAAAGCGTCAGAAATGTATTTCCTAATGTGCCTGTAGCATTGGGCGGAGTATATGCCACGCTTTGTCCAAAACATGCGCTAGAAACAGCAAAGCCTGACTTTTTAGTTCAGGGAGGCCTTGCCTCCTTAAACGAGGTTTTTGAACAACTTGCCATACCCGCCAGTGTACAGGCAAGCTTTGCTTGCTTTCCCGCTCCGGATTACACCTATTATAATAGGTGTAGTTACGTTGCTTTGCGAATGTCCATGGGATGCCCGTTCAACTGCAGTTACTGCGCCCAGCGCACCTTGTGCGCTGATACTTTTACGGCAAAAACACCCGAACGGGTGTTTGAGGAAATAGCGGCATTTGCTGCAAAGGGGATAGAAAACATTGTTTTCTATGATGACGCTTTGCTTTACGATGCGGATAAATACATAAAGCCGCTGCTTAGGAAAATAATTGCAAGCGGCATGAAAATAAATATCCATACCCCTAACGGCCTGCACCTCAGATATTTAGATTTAGAGCTGGCGTCGTTAATGAAAAAAGGAGGCTTTGCCTCCCCAAGATTTAGCCTTGAGAGCGCTGATGCCCGCTTGCAAAATGAAACCGGCGCAAAGATTACAAATGAAGGTTTTGAGAGGGCGGTTGCCATTCTTAAACAAGCCGGCTTTAAAAACGGGGAGTTTACGATATATCTGCTCATGGGCATGCCGGGCCAGAGCCTGAAAGACGTTGAAGAATCGATCAAATATGTGCACAGCTTTGGCGGCAGGGTATCGCTTTCGGAGTATTCTGTTGTGCCGGGGACGAAAGACTTTCAACGGCAATTACAAATTACGAATTACGAATTACAAATCAAAAACAACAAAACGGCGGCAGGCAAAAACTATGAACGGCAATTGGCTGTCTCTACAAACTCAGAGCTATTGCGAGGAGCGAAGCAACGAAGCAATCTAGACTTTCCAAACGCTGGATTGCCGCGCCCTTTCAGTGCTCGCAATGACGGCCAAGGCAGAGACTTTGCAAATGAGCCGCTGCTTCATAATAAATCGGTTTTCCCCCTCTTTGAAACAAAAGACTGGCAAGAGATAATGCGGATCAAGAACCTTGCAACGAAATTAAATGCTTTAACGGCGGAGGATTAGAAGTTCGGCAAGCCGCCTTTGGCGGCGAAGATTAGAAGATTGGATGATTGGAAGATTGGCAAAAACAAAGTCTTTAACGCCGTTGCCAACCCTCTAAACCTCTAACCTTCCGCCGTTGTCGCCGTTGCTGAACTTCCGAACTTCTGAGCTCTCTGAGCTTCGGCGCGCTCCGCGCGCCTCGCGCCTTGCAACGAAATTGAATTCTTTGCTATAATCCCAGGACGGCAATTAATAATTAACAGTGAATAGTTAATAATTATTGGGACATCGCCCCTTCGCCGCAATATTTAATCCGTGCGCAAAGCGCACTCAATAACTATTAACTATTAATTATTCACTATTACCTGCCGTTAAAGGATACAAATGCCGGAACAAATAAAAGTTAGCTTCAACCAGATCATGTTTTTTTGTGCGCAGGGCTTTTACATTGCGGACAAAAGTTCGGATGAAAAAATTTTAAGAGCCGGGCAGCTTGCTTCTGCGCTGTTAAATAAACCGCTAACCATATATACTGCCATGCCCGAAAATATAGTGGACGGCATATATTCGCAGGCAACGCTTACAAAAGGCAAACAGGCAGATATAGTTATTTCCAATTTGCTTGAAGATTCACAAGACATTGATGATGAGTCGGTTCTTGCCGCAATTCTTTCCGAATACTACGCCAAAACTTCAAAAGTTTATTATGTTTTTGCGCTGCTTCTGGCCACGGCCGCTTTTCTTGCGCTTCTTTTTTTTGGGATCGCGTCTCTCTTCAAAGTAATAGAGACAACACAGCCCATGCGTTTGGTTTTTTTGCTGTCGGCAGCAGCGCTCACTTTGCTTTTCTACTTTATATTTGGTAACTTTATCGTTGACTGCTGGACTTTGAAAGCAGATAAAGCCGCAATTCAAAAATCCGGAGTTGATTCCGTAAAGCTCGCGCTTGTATTACTTAAAGGCCTTTTTTCAACGCAAAGATTTGGAATTCCGTCTTTGAACATTAAACTGAAAGATAAAAATCTGACAAAAAGAATAGACGCTTTAAATAAAATGTCTCAAAATAATGTTTCACGTGAAACAATAACGGCAGGGAATAGTTAATAATTAATAGTTAATAGTTTTGGAGCGGCTTTGCCGCGATATCAAATTTGTGCGCTTTGCGCACTCAAAAACTATTAACTATTAATTATTAACTATTAACTATAAAACGGAGTTTTCATTATGAGCAAAGTAATCGCAATCGCCAACCAAAAAGGCGGAGTGGGGAAAACAACGACCGCAATCAATCTTGCGGCAAGCCTTGCGCATCTCGGGCAGGAGTGCCTGCTGATCGACATGGATCCGCAAAGCAATACGACAAGCGGGCTGGGCATCAATAAAAACGCTTTGGCGAAAAATATCTACAACGTGCTTATAGACGAAATCGCTCTGGAAGACATACTGCAGAGCACGGCTATGGACTGGCTGGACATTGCGCCTGCAACAACCGATTTAAGCGGCGCGGAAGTCGAGCTTGTAACCATGCCCGAGAGGGAACAAAAGCTCAAAGCCGCTTTGGAGAAGTTTCAAAAAGTTTACAAGTACATAATAATAGACTGCCCTCCGTCGCTCGGCCTTTTGACCATCAACGCGCTTGTCGCTGCAGACACCGTAATAATCCCGATGCAGTGCGAGTTTTTCGCTTTGGAAGGCCTCGGACAGCTATCAAAAACCATTTTTGCGCTCATGCAAAGCTACAATCTGGAACTCGAAGGAGTTCTGTTTACGATGTTCGATTCGAGAACCAATCTTTCGCAGCAGGTTGTAGAAGAGGTCATAAAATTCTTCGGCGAAAAAGTCTATGAGACTAAAATACCCAGAACCATAAAGCTTGCCGAAGCGCCAAGTTTCGGCAAACCCGTGTTATTGTACGATCCGCACGGCAAAGGCACGCAGGCGTACATGGATTTTGCGAAAGAATTCTTACAAAGGCAGAGTGGAGAGTGAGGAGTGAAGAGTGTAGATACGGCAGATATTGTCTTTCGTCGTATCTTCACTCCTCACTCTCCACTCTTCACTCTATTTTAAGGGGTTTTCATGGATTTTTCCAACGGACAAATATCATCTTCAGGGCGCGACGCGGTTGAACTTATCGCTGTAGATAGAAAAACGGCCGGTACAGCGTATGCCGCAATTGTAATTGCAGTTGCTCTTTTGCTGGTTTTATTTATTAAACTCAGAGCTGCCGAATCAGGAATCATGCCGGTCATTTTTTTGATAGCGTTTATATCCGTCGTTGTGATTTCGGCCAAAAAGATAATATTTTTAATGTGCAAAAAGAACAAAGCCGTGCTCGAGTTCGACGCGGATAACTTTATATTTAACGGAGAGCCTATAAAATGGGCTGACATGCGCAAAATCACCTATAAAGAATTTATAAAAAGAAGCAGATACAGCCGCTACAATATTACGGTTCATTACGAGCGCCCGATGGGCGCAAACCCTTTGGGCAGCAAAAAAGTAATAACGCCCGTAGAGCTGACCGGCGATACCGTTTTTAAAGCGGGCTCCAAAGAAACGGCGCAGCTTATCGCCGACAAATTTTACAAATATTACGGCGCGGTGCACGGCGTTATGCTTAAAAAATCTTTTTTTTCCGACACTTATGAATTAAAACAGGTTTCCGGAAAAAACGTTTTGCAAACAGAGACGCTTCCGGGCGCGGACAGTCCGGCTGAAATGCCGCAGATGTTTAGGTAAACACTAATTTTCGTTGTCATTCTGAGAGGACAGCGTCCTCGAAGAATCTAGCCAAGCCAGTCTGAAGGTCTAGATGTTTCAAGGGAACTTCATTCCCTTTCAACATGACAGGCGCAAGGATAAAATGGATTTTTCTAACGGACAAATATCATCTTCAAGGCGCGACTTGGCAGAAATTCCCGCAGTTGACAGAGAAACGGTCACCATGGGCTACGTCTCGCTTATAATGGCCGGCGCTTTTATTATGATATTGCTCGAACACGGGGTACACGCGTTTAGAATGAGACCTATAATAAGGCAATACATGGCATTATTTACAATAAGGCCTGCCATAGCATTAATAATCGCCATAGCGCTTGTGCTGTGCAGCGTGTTTTTTGGCAAATCCATAATATTTGCGCTGTGCAAAAAAGAAAGTATCCTGCTTGAGTTTGACGCCGACAAATTTATATTTAATTCCAAGGCTGTAAAATGGGAGGAACTGCGCAAAATAACTTACGCGGAACTTATAACGATAAGCAGGTCCGCCCGCTACAATATTACGGTTTACCTTCAACCTGCCGGCGAAGCGCCGCTGCCTTGCGAAATAACCGGAAATACCATATTCAAAGCAAGCTATAAAAAAATCGTGCAGCTTATCGCCGACAAATTTTACAAATATTACGGCGCGGTGCACGGCGTTATGCTTAAAAAATCATTTTTTTCCGACACGTATGAATTAAAACCGGTTTCCGGGAAAAACATTTTGCAAACAGAGACGCTTCCGGGCGCGGACAGTCCGGTTGAAATGCCGCAGATGTTCAAATGACGGCATCGCCGTCATTGCGAGGAATAAACTTTGTTTATGACGAAGCAATCCAGAAATGCCTATGTATACATTTTATTCAACAAGAGAAACGGAACTTTATATACGGGAGTAACGTCAGATCTCATAAAAAGGGTGTATGAGCATAAAAATAAATTTGTCGATGGATTCACTAAAAGATATAAAGTGGATAAATTGGCTTACTACGAAATTTTTGAGAGCATAGTAAATGCGATTTCGAGAGAAAAACAGCTGAAGGGCGGCTCCAGAAGAGACAAACTGGAGTTGATAGAAAAGATGAATCCCGATTGGAAAGATTTGTACGAGAGCATAATATAAAACCGGAAATCTAACTGAAACAACATTCTTATGTCTAGATTGCCGCGCGGGCTTTGCCCGCTCGCAATGACGGCAAAAAAGGGAGTAAAAGACAATGCAGAAAAAAGCTTTAGGAAGAGGGTTGGAATCATTGATACCGTCGCTTGCCGCTGGCAAAGCTGCGGCAGGGGAAGCGGTAATCACAATACCTTTAAACAAAATAAAACCTAACAGGTTTCAGCCGAGAAAAAAGTTCGATAAAGACAAGCTCCAAGAGCTTGCCGATTCAATAAAAAAGCACGGGCTTGCCCAGCCTATCCTTGTGGCAAATTCCATAGTTCCTGGCGAGTATGAAATTATCGCCGGCGAACGCCGGTTTCGCGCTTCTAAAATTGCCGGCAACAAAGATATACGCGCCATAGTAAAACCTGCTACCGACGACAAACAGCGCTTTGATCTCGCTTTGATAGAAAATCTCCAGCGCGAAGATTTGGATCCCGTCGAAGAAGCCAAAGCTTTTAGAAGGCTTATCGAAGAGTTCAAACACACGCATGAAGATATTGCGGAAATAGTCGGAAAAGAGAGATCGGTCATTTCAAACGCTCTCAGGCTTTTGAACCTTCCCGAAGATATCCAGTCGTTAATAACGGAGGGGAGAATCTCCTCCGGCCACGGCAGAATGCTTGCCGGACTTGAAAACGAAAAAGAGATACGCGCGCTTGTCGAGCAGATTTTAAACGAGAACCTTTCTGTTCGGAAAGTAGAAAAAATCGTCTCTAAAAATAAAATAGAAAAAGGGGGGAAGTCCCCGAAGAAACAAGAGATAGAATTAGTGCACCTGAAAGAAGAAGTGCAAAGAAAGCTAGGCACAAAGGTAAACATAAGCGGCAGCAGCAAAAAAGGCAAGATAGAAATATTTTATTATTCGCTTGAAGAGCTGGAAAGAATCGCGGCGGAAATACGTTAACAGCGGAAGATTGGAAGTTTGGAGGGTTAGAAGTTTAGCAACGGCTTTAACAACTTTGTCTTTGCCAAACCTCCAAACTTCTAAACTTCCAACCCTCTGCCGTTTATGTTGACAATTCAGTGCCTAACCGCAGATGTAAAAATGCCGTGAACGAAACTGTGCAAATAAAAATTTCGTAAAAAGCATTGAAAAATCAATCATTAAATAGAAACGGCTCGCATTATGTTAAGTTGGATATACGATTTTAAAGCCCATGTGTATAAGTTGTTTATAACTTAAGCTTTTCCGCAAAGCAAAAACTGGCGCGCTTTGCCGCATCATCCCAGAAATCAGTAATCGGGAAACCGGGTTTGTCCGTCCGTTTTCATTTTTGCGGAAATAAATACGGGAAACATCTGCAACTTGGCTCTGCTCCTGCTCCGTCAAGGGAGATATTGAAGGTGAAAGGAGAGCTTCGATGCCAAGGAAATTGTTTGTCTTGTCAATTTTGTTTATGTTTTTTGCCGCCGCGTATTCCGGCGCCAAAACGCCGGTTGAAACAAACGGCGGCCAAATCTTTATAGTTAAAAGCCGCATCCGAAATAAAAAAATAATAATAACCGATAATCTCGGACGTGAAATAGATTACAGGATAAAAGGCATTTGTTACGCTCCGGACACGGCCGGCGAAATTTTTTGCCAGACTTACACGCAGGATATTCCGCTTATACAAGCCGCGGGCGCGAACTCGATAAAAACGTACAGGCCGCTTGGATGCTATGACGAAGGCGGAAACTTTATTTATGAAAGTTCCAAAGAACTGCTTGACGCCTGTTTAAAGGCGGGCATTACGGTCAGCGCGGGATTCTGCTGCGAAGACATGGCTGAAGGCGGGTTGATGGAACAGTATCTTAAAATGTTCGGACGCCATCCCGCGCTGCTGATGATTGTGCTCGGAAACGAATACAACTATCATTACGGCGAATGGTTTACCAAAGAGGAGTGGCTTTCAAGGCTTGCCTCGGCGGTAAAAAGAGCTAGAAAATATATGCCGGACAGAATAATCGCGGTTTCCCACGGCGAAATGCCGTCCAAAGAGGAATACGGCGAATACGTGAAAGCCGGCGTTGACTATATTATGATGAATATGTACAGAGGCTCAAATTTCGGTTTTTCAAAGTCGCATTGGGATAAAATATCGCCGGCAATGCCCTGGGGAGTAAGCGAATTCGGAAGAAGCTCACTTGACGCCGCGGGGCGCGACACGTCAAAACTTCAGGCGGCGCAGCTTCAAACGCTTATTCGCTGCATGGAAAACGGCTATTTATTTACTCTCGTCGATGACCCGGGAAAAGGCGCATTTGAATTTTCGCACGTCATAGGCAGGGAAGACGGCATGGGAATTTACGATAAAGACAGAAACCCCAAACGCGCGGTCTGCGTTGTGAAAGAGGAATATGATAAAATACCGGGAGAATGCTGCCTGTTCGGAGTGCGGTAATCGTTCCGTTAATTTAGTTTAAATGAGAAAAAAATTATACTTGGGTTCATCCCGAGTAACGCCGCCGGCAAGAATGAGACGCGATTTCACATCGGCCGGCGGCGGCGATTTTTTCGTAACGCGTCGTGGCAGTTTAGCTATTGAAGTTGCCGCATTGTGCGCGTCTATGAGCGTGGGGTTTTTGCGGATTATTCAAATCCGGTTGTTTGAGCAAAACGACACTTTATGTGTCGCCCCCGAGTGTTTTTATCGGGGGTCCATGTTAGCTGTTGAAAAAGATATAAGGAACAAAATATTATTTTTAGTAAAAATGGATCCCCGATTAAGACATTCGGGGATGACCCTAAA
>JGI20166J26741_11509251_pt1 | contig 12613 bp, 16 predicted proteins | sample TergutCu122P5_FD_26741 | JGI IMG/M metagenome (IMG submission 26741) | reverse complement strand
ATATGAGCATCCTTTTTCCTGCAAATAAAAAATATTCTCAGCTTGTTTTAAGAGAAGTTCATAATCCTTATCACCAGAGAGGAAACTATAAAGAACTGCTTTGGTTAAATCTGAATGCATATAATAGACAAATGCACAATCACCTATCTTTGGTCGCTTATAATTTGCATAAAATGGACTGATTGTAACAATGCTCGAGTTTGAATTTTCTACATCTAATAGTTTAACCTTAATATAAGTTTTAAAACCTTCATGAATTAATTCCAAAACTCGGCCATAACAAAAAAGTCCATTTTTTAATATATCTAATATTTTTTTCCTTCTGGTAAAGAAGAGATTTCTATAAATAAATAAAAAAAGTATACCAGCAAAAGCCCAACCGCAAATAATTATTAAAATCGCATTAAAAAAACTTCCCATATTGATCCCTCAATTATTGTTAGCCGCATATTGTAATTTATAAAGATCGTAATAAATACCTTTTTTTTCTAGTAGCTCTTCGTGATTTCCAGATTCTATAAGTTGACCTTTATGTATGACTATTATTTTATCAGAATTCTTTATAGTAGACAACCTGTGAGCTACAATTATTGTAGTTCTTCCTTTTGTTATTTTTGAAAGAGCATCTTGAATGAGGCTTTCTGTATGGGTATCAATATTAGAAGTAGCTTCATCCAATATCAAGACAGGAGTCTTTAAAACTATTGCTCTAGCAAAGGATAAAAGTTGTCTTTCTCCTTGAGAAAACATTGCCCCTCTTTCGTTTACTATGGTGTTATACTTATAAGGAAGTTTTTCAATAAATTTATCTGCATTTACAAATTTGCAAGCCTTTACTATCTCTTCATCTGTGATATTCTTATTGTTTAGAGAAATATTATCCCTTATCTCACCGCTGAATAAAAAGACATCTTGGAGCACAGATGAGACTTTTGTCCTTAAATCCTTGAGATCTAATAGTTTAATATTAACCCCATCGAGGAGTATTTGTCCTCTTTGAATATCGTAAAGCCTTGTGATTAAACTTACTATTGACGTTTTACCGGCACCAGTTGCTCCGACAAAAGCAACGCTTTCTCCGGGTGTTATTTTAAAAGAAATATCCTTTAAAACCCAATTTTCCTCATCATAAGCAAACCAAACGTTTTGAAATTCAATCTCTCCTTTAAAATCATCAAAATGAACAGGATTATCTGGAGAGACTATTTCTAATTTCGTATCAGAAAGATCGAATATCCTTTCAGCTGAAGCTATAGCATTTTGAAGCATATCAAATTTCTCAGTTAAATCTAAAATAGGACCAAAGAACATTAAAATATAGTTTATTATAGCATATAGCATACCAAATGTTATCTTTCCGGAAATAACATCGTTAGCACCAATCCAGATAATAAAAGCCATGACAAGTGAAACTACCACTTCAATAAGTGGTCTGAATATAGAATAAACGAACACTTGATACATATTAGATTCCTTGTATTCTCTATTTGTCTTTTCAAATTTGTCAAAAATCTTATCTTCCTTTGCAAAAATCTGAATTATCCTCATTCCAGCTATATGTTCAGATAAAAAACCATTAATTTTTGCCAGGGATTCTCTGACTCTCCTATAAGCTCTTAAGTCATATTTTTTAAAGATAAGAGCAAATATATATAATAAAGGTAAAGATGCCATAGTCATGAGGGTTAATTTTACATTTTGAAATAGCATGAAAATTAAAATTGCAGCTAAGAGAACTAAATCACTTATTATATAGATCAAAACTCCAGAGTATAAATCTACTAAGTTTTGAAGGTCATTTGTAACCTTTGTGACTATTTTACCAATAGGGTTTTTATTAAAAAATGATAATGATAGGTATTCAACATGGCTTAAAAGGCTATGTCGCATGGAAGTGACTATGTTCTGCCCCATGACCATTAATAAATAGCTTTTGAAGAATCCCATTATAAATGTTAGTATGGTTATTAAAGCTATGATAAAGGTCAAATTCATTAAACCTTTTATATCGTTTTGCCTTAAACTATATAATTCATCTTTTGTAGGTATTTGAACTACATTAAATAATTCATCTCCATTTCTAATATTTTTATCTTCTTTAGTGAAAGCTTTAGAATAATCAACTTTCCCTTGAACTAAATAAGCTACTTTATCAATATATAAAAGAGAATAAATATCACCTGCAGCATTTGGGTCTTGCTTATAGAATTTTCCACCAACTCTAACACCGCTTAGTTCATCAGTCTGCACGATAGGGGTTTCATATCCATTAAAATCATTATCGATAAGAATTTGAATTAAGCTCGGCTTTAATGCTGTAAACAATGATATTATAACCACAAGTATTAAAACAAATATAAATAGTTTAAGGTGAGGTTTAACATAACTCATAATCCTCTTCATTGTGAGAAGATCAAAATTTTTTTTATCCTCCATATTAAGCCTCCACAGATAATTTTTCTTTAAGCTGTTGGTTAATGTATATATTATAATAAAACCCTTTTTTTGCGATGAGATCTTCGTGAGTACCTTTTTCTACTATTTTCCCGTTGTCAAGTACTATTATCTCATTTGCATATTGCACTGAAGATATCCTATGGGATATTATTATGGATGTTTTATTTTTCATTATTGCCTTTAAATTGTTTAAAATAGAGATTTCAGTCTTGGAATCCACAGCAGAAAGACAATCGTCTAATATTAAAATGTCAGGATTCTTTATTAAAGCCCTTGCTATAGCAATCCTCTGTTTTTGACCTCCAGATAAAGTCACAGCCCTTTCGCCGATTATTGTATCAAATTTTTCCGGGAAGTCCATGATGTTTTTATATACTTCAGCATTCTTTGAAGCTTCTATGATTTTATCCATGTCTACATTATCATATGCAAAATTTATGTTCTCGGTTACAGTATCCCTAAATAAAAAGGTATCAGAGACCACGCCAATTTTAGTCCTAAGTGTATTCAGTGGTATGCGGTTGATATCCACATTGTTTATGATTATTCTATTGTCTGGAACATTATATAATCTAATCAATAAATTAGTCAATGTAGATTTCCCACTTCCAGTCTTTCCTACTATGCCTAATATTTTACCCTTTGGCAAATTAATATTTATGTTTTTTAAACTAGGTGCTTTGTTTTTAGGATATGTAAATGTGAGATTTTTTATCTGCAATGAGCCATCTAATGAGTCGATGTCCTTTGTTTTAGAATCAAATATATCAGGTTTTTCTAGCTTAATACCTTCAAGCCTGTTAAAAGACACAATAGCCCTTTGTACTATATTTATAACCATCCCGATTGTTAGGATTGGTGTTATCATGCTCCAAAGATATGAATTAAATGCGATAAAATCTCCTAAACTGAATTGTCCAATTATAACATATGTACCACTGATGCCCAAAAATATGACATAGCATATGGTGCCTATATTTTCTAAAATAGGATTAAAAATGCTTAAAAGCCTTGCATAGCTTATATTTAAATCTTTGTATCTTACGTTCATTTTATTCAGCTTTTCAATTTCACTTTCCTCCTGGTTGTACGATTGAATAATCCTTATACCAGAGAGGTTTTCTTCTATTACATTTGATAATTTTCCAAATGCATTTTGTACTTTTAGATATCTTCTTTGCATTTTTATTCCGATTTTAAACAAAATAAATGCAGTTAAAGGAAGAGGGGATAGTGATAAAAGTGTCAAGCCCGTGTTTATTCTAAACATCTGAAATCCCGTTGCAATGATTAAAATAAATGTATCTAATAAGAGCACAAGACCTGAGCCAATACCATTTATAAATATTGGAAGGTCGTTAGTGGAAAGTGCCATTAAATTTCCTGTGCTGTTTACATTATAGAAATTTAAAGATAGCTTTTCTAAATGAAGGAAAAAATCGTTTCTATAGTCATATTCAACTTTTTTAGAAGAACCGACTATTAAATATCTCCACATCAGCCTGCCGAAAGAAATTCCAGCACCTATCAATGCAATTTGTAGTATATATCTTATTATAATATTAGTTGAATAGCTATTAGTCACAAAATAATTTGTAATGTCTCTTAATATTAAAGGAAGTATGACACTTAGAATATCAACCATTATTAAGAATAAGATACCTAGTATATATCTATATTTATATTTTTTCATATATTTAAAAATAATTTTCAAATTATGCATTTTTATACTCCCTTTGAAAGATTCACCTTTTATTTATTATACTTTGTTTAGTTCTATAATGCACGGATTTTTTAGCTATTGAATAATATAATTTAGGCCATGTGTCTACATAGCCTATATAGTATATATTATTTAACTGATACATTATATGTGATGTTCTTATTTTGTTCTAATTTTGTAAATGTGATGGTGCATTTTCCTTTAGCGATGGATCTAAAAATGAATGTTCTTTTAATTGTTTTGTTATCGCTACTTGGGATATGATTTTCAAAAATAAGCTCGAGGATACCTGGTTTTGAAATTTCATATTTTAAAGAGTCTTTAGAGCCTGATTCCGTCTCAATAGTGGTTATGAGAAGGTTATCGATTTTTATTTTGTTTGTTTTGTTTTCAGACAGGACTGTGATAGTATTATCTATATTATCATCAGGATTAAACATTTTTTTAAGAGATTCCAGTATTCCTGGTATTTTTGTGGAATTACTGATCAACATGCTATTATTGAAAGAAGAATTCATCATAAGGCTTATGATTAAAGCTAAAGTAGTTAAAAATTTCATGATTTGCCTCCTAAAACTTGAATTTTATATATTTTTTGTAATTAATGTGGATTTATGCATAGACCTTGAAGTAAAAAAAAATTAAAAAAATTAAAACACTTTGGGTGACTTGTACGTCTTAAGGATATAGAGATCATATGACAATGAGAGGGGAAGAAAAATGCTTCTTGAGATTTGCTTTAAAGATCATAAAGATGAATTCATAAAAAAATTAATTCACTATGGAAGAGACGAAGAAGCTTCTTCTGATGCTGTTCAAGAAGCATTATTAAGTTTTATCAAAGCCTTAGTTTCCATATATTGCTTTTATTTCGTCCAACCCATCAATTATTTCTTTTTTTGAAAAATCATATTTATTTAAAGTAGATTCGTCCATTTTATTTAATGTTTCATAAAATTCAAGAGCTATTTTAAAATTGGCATCTGATCTATAATTTTCAACTTCAGTAAACAATAAATCTTCAGCTTTATCGATATTACCATTTTTAACAAGTTTATTAAGTCTATATGCTAAAAAATTTTCTTCAGTAATTTCGCCTGTTTGATTTATGATATTTGATGGCAATGACTTATCATGTACTAAGCATGAAATGCTCCTTGCGATCATTTTAATTTGCTTTTCAACAAATCCTTCTTCTATATTAAACATATTAAAACCTCATTTCTAAATTTATCAGATAAAACTATGTTTAACCATAATGCATCTATCTTCAAAAATTTCTTTTTTTTAGTTTTAATGCATGTACAAAGTTAATTATAATACATATAACCATTGCAATAGCTAATCCTAAACCTATTCCTGTTATTGCGCTGAATACTATCTTAAATACACGAATAGTTGTTATCTTTGTAAATATGCGAAAAGTAATAAAAACAATCAATGAAATTACGGTATATAAAATTAAAGTCCTGACCATATTCATGTATTTAACTGATTCACTTGATTTATCAGTATATATTGGTGTAGTTCCTTTTGGTGCTTTGAAAAAATGTATCTTGTTTGCGCTAAAAATATAATTCCAACCACTGCTCTTAAAAATTTCAATATAATATTCAAATTCATCGTCTTTGCGATTTATATTTGTAAAATCTACAGAAAAGCTTACTTCTTCTGGTTTTGATGGAATGAATTTATAAAATCCAAATACATTTGCTCCTACTAGCATGTAGCCTTTCAATGCCATTTTCTCGAAAAGCTCAATATCTTTTTTTTCAAGAAAAGCATATCCATAGCCAAACTTATATTTATTCATTTATTTTCCCTCCTTAAATTCATTTAATGCTCTTAGTCCACAAGCCACCAAGCGTTTTCTCTTTTCGATATCAGCTAAGAGACTCTGCAAACCATTGTCAGTGATAAAGTATACCTTTTTCTTTTCAGAATCATCTATCAATTTAATCAGTCCAATCTCTGTAAGCCTTTTTAAAGTCGTATAGAGGGAAGCTGGTCCAATATTTATTATCCCGTCTGTTAAAGAAGTAACTTCATTCATTATTGAATAACCATGCCTTGGTTTTATAAGTGTAACCAAAATTAAATAAGCTAAATCAGTGAGTTGTCCTATTTCGTAATAGTTTTGTTTAGGCAATAGAATTACCTCCTCTTATATCATTGAACGATATAATTATTATATATCGTTCAATGATATAAGTCAAGTATTTTTTATTTAAAAGATTATCCCATTTGCATTTCGCAAATGGGATAAAATTTATTTATTTAGTTTTTTAGCATCCGCAACCGAATAAGAATAACAATGGCCAAATGCATGAAAATGAATCATTATTACATCTACAACTGTTGCATCTGCAGCAATTACAATTATTGCATCTGCAACAATTGCATCTGTTGCATTCGCATCTGTTACATCTGCAACAATTACATCTGTTTTGTCTGCAGCAACATCTGTGACATCTGCAATGGCATCTGCATTTACAGTTGCATTCACATCCTCTGTTTGGGCAGCAACATTCACAATTTCTAGAACACATCTCACTTTACCTCCATATAGTTTATTCAGTTGAATAATTTCAACTGTACAATAATAGTCTATGTTGGGGGACTAAAATGTGTTACTATTAATTGTTAAAATAAATTAATATTTTTTTTTAGAAAATTTGTAACAATTTAAATACATATTTCATAAAATATTAGTGTGCAGGCATTTTCAGCAACTTTGGTTTTATCGATTTAAGGCTACTGTATCAAATCTACAGTAGCCCTTTTTTTAAATTTAATCTTTATTTTTTTATTTGGTACATTTTGAATTTGAATATGTTACAGTGATGCTAATTGATTTTTGTACACATACTGGTGTAGGAGCACAAGTTGTTGTAACTGGTTTAGATGTACATACTGGTGTAGGAGTACAAGTTGTTGTAACTGGTTTAGATGTACATACTGGTGCAGGAGCACAAGTTGTTGTAACTGGTTTTGAAACACATGTAGGAACAGGAGCACATGGAGTACAATTTGTGCTAGCTGGAGCTGTACTTACAGGAGCTGGAGTTGGAGCCGGAGTACAAACTGGTTTTGCTACACATGTAGGAACAGGAGTACATGGAACACAATTTGTAACAGCAGGAGCTGTACTTACAGGATCTGGAGTTGAAGCTGGAGTACAAACTGGTTTTGCTACACATGTAGGAACAGGAGCACATGGAACACAATTTGTAACAGCAGGAGCTGTACTTACAGGTTCTGGAGTTGAAGCTGGAGTACAAACTGGTTTTGCTACACATGTAGGAACAGGAGCACATGGAACACAATTTGTAACAGCAGGAACTGTACTTACAGGTTCTGGAGTTGAAGCTGGAGTACAAACTGGTTTTGCTACACATGTAGGAACAGGAGCACATGGAACACAATTTGTAACAGCAGGAGCTGTACTTACAGGATCTGGAGTTGGAGCCGGAGTACAAACTGGTTTTGCTACACATGTAGGAACAGGGGCACATGGAACACAATTTGTGCTAGCTGGAGCTGTACTTACAGGAGCTGGAGTTGGAGCCGGAGTACAAACTGGTTTTGCTACACATGTAGGAACAGGAGCACATGGAACACAATTTGTAACAGCAGGAGCTGTGGTTGTAGCTGGTACACAAGTTGTAGTAACTGGTTTTGGTGTACATACTGGAGTAGTTGGTTTTTGAACTAATACACAAGTTGCCGGATGAGTAGGTATTGTGCATTTTATATTTGTAAGTACAAGAACACCAAGCATTACTTGAGTTTTACAAGTAGTACTGCAAAGAGGCGCATTAGTATCTACTGCTGGTGCAGCTACAGGCATGATTGCACTATTAACCCCTGGTACAGATACTGGCATAATTTCATTAGCATCTATTGGTGCAGATATAGGTTCAATAGCTACTTGATCTTCTGCATATGCAACAGTCATAAGTGCAATGATACTTACTATTAGCACAGTAACAAACTTCTTAGCAAATTTTAAAAACATGATGAAGTTCCTCCCTATTGTTTAAATATAAGTCTCAATTTAATTATAAATTTACTTCATTGCTTATACAAAGAAAATGATTATACAAGAAAGTTGAAATCTCTACTGATTTTGTATTTATTAAGTTTTTATATTTAATAAATTCAATAATATTTAGGATATTTATTTTAACTAAATAAATATCTAAATTGAAGTAAAAATTTAACAATTCAATGAATAAATAAAAATATTAATTTTTTGTGAATTGATTCAAAATACTAGTTTTTATGGTTATTTTTTATAAAAAATGTTGACTTTAGCTCTGTAATTTTAGAACTCTATTCAATTTTTTACTAAAATGCAGAAGTTTTATGATTTAATAAAAGTCGCAAAAGATTTGAATAACATTGATGAAAATTTAATTAATTGCTTTAAAATATTGATTTTAGGTGATATAATAATAAAGTATTAGATGTAGATAATTTAATATTGGATGATATTTTTGGGAGATACTATCAATAAATAGTAGCCGAAGGAGTAAATATTGTTTACCTGTACAATGTGAATCTCTCAGGCAAAAGGACCAAAAGTGGACAAATATCTGGAAAGCTTTATATGTTTATATATATAGATAAACCATTAAAGCACCGAAGGAGTAAACCTCTCAGGTGAATAGACAGAGGCAAGGTTAAGGGCTTTACCTCTGTTTTTTTTGAAAGGATTTGAAATATGGATGTATGAAGATGTATTTTTAATAACCAACAATCCTATGGTCAGAGATTTTCTAACGAATTTAGTATATAAATTCATTATTGGAAATACTATTGATGTGTATAAAGAAGCTAGAGATATGATCCGCATGAACTATTGTTTACTGTGTCATCCTTTAGCTTCAAGTCTTAAACCAAATGAAACTCCTTATAGGACAGTTGTTTTAAGCACAAAACCTAAAAGTACTTTAGATTTGGATTCACTTATGTACATCGAAAAAGCTATAGACATTTCAGAAAAATTTTTAAAAATAAAGCCTTTATCTATAGAAAAGTTTTCTGAAAAGCTTTTAAATGATTTTCAAGTTGTGGATTTTTCTATTATAGAAAATGCTATAAAAAAATAATAGGAGGAGATTATGGGCAAAATTTACGATACCATTATAATCGGTGGTGGACCAGCTGGACTTTCTGCAGGGCTATATGGAGCCAGATCCAGGATGAGCACTTTAGTTATAGAACAAGGTAAATTTGGCGGGCAAATTGTTACTACTGATGAGGTGGAAAATTACCCGGGATGTGAAAAAAACTCGACAGGTTCCTCTATCATTGCTAGAATGAAAGAGCAATGTGATGGATTTGGAGTGGAATTCATCAAAGAGACTGTTGTGGAAGTTTGTTTGGATGGGGATATCAAAAAAGCAGTCTGCAATAAAAATACCTATGAAGGTAAAACGATTATTATTGCGACTGGAGCATACCCAAGACAATCCGGCTTTCAAAACGAGCTTGAATTTAGAGGGAAGGGTGTTTCTTACTGTGCGACTTGCGATGCGGACTTTTTTACTGATCTTGATGTTGCAGTTATAGGTGGTGGAGATTCAGCTATTTCAGAAGCTATTTACTTAACTAAATTTTGCGAATCAGTTACGGTAATTCATAGGAGAGATGCTTTAAGGGCAGCTAAATCCTTGCAAGAAAGAGCTTTTAACAACCCTAAGATAAAATTCATCTGGAACAGCATTCCGGAAAAAGCATTTGGAGATGAAATATTAGAAGGACTGGTTATTAAAAATAAAGTGACTGGAGAGACTTCAGAGTTAAAAGTAGATGGCTGTTTTGTATTTGTAGGATATATTCCGATAACAGAACTTTTTGTAGGCAAAGTCAACTTAAGCGAAGATAAATATATCATAACCGACGACGATATGAAAACGAATATACCTGGTGTTTTTGCAGCAGGAGATGTTAGGGTAAAATCCTTAAGGCAGGTAATAACAGCAGCGGCTGATGGTGCAATTGCTGCTACTACAGCAGAGAAATATATTGAAAGCTTGGAATAGGAGGGGAAATAAATGGTAGAACTAAACGCTGAAAATTTTCAAGATGAAGTTATAAACTATAAAGATAAGCCGGTTTTCGTTGATTTTTGGGGTGATAAATGTGAAATATGCAAAGAATTAATGCCTGGAGTCCATGAGCTTGAGCATAAATATGAAAATATTAAATTTGCATCGCTAAACATTGGAAAAGCACGAAGGCTCGCTATTTCACAAAAAGTATTAGGACTTCCGACTATGATAATATATTCAAATGGTGAGAGAGTTTCCATTATAACACCTGATAAAATTAAAACGTTAACGGATGTTGAAGAATTTATTGCATCTTATATAAATTCAAAAAAATAATGAGGAGGGGAAAATTTGAAACTAGAAATAGGAAGAATATTCATTAAAGATATTCAGTTTAGTGATCGTTCAAGAATAAAAGATTCAATTCTTTATGTGAATAAAGATGAGCTTTTAGATGCAGTTTCTGATGAGGCACGAATTAAATCCATCGATTTTGATATTGCAAGACCAGGAGATAATTCGAGAATAATACCAGTTAAAGACGTTATAGAGCCAAGAGTTAAAGTCTCTGGGAAAGGCGGTATTTTCCCTGGATTTACTTCAGAGGTGGATACTGTTGGCGAAGGAAGGACTCACGCTTTAAAAGGCATTGCAGTTGTTACTACTGGTAGCATTGTAGGATTCCAGGAAGGGATCATCGACATGTCAGGGGAAGGAGCAAAATACACGCCTTTTTCATCAACTTGCAATTTGGTGGTGATCTGTGAACCTAATGAAGATATTCCTCAACACGATCATGAGGAAGCTGTTAGACTAGTAGGCTATAAAGCGGCTATTTTCCTTGGAAATTTAAGCAAAAACATGGAGCCTGATGAGATAACTTCATATGAGACCCTTCCACTATTAAAACAAATAGCAAAGTATCCAAATCTTCCAAAGGTAATTTATGTTTATATGCTTCAAAGCCAAGGACTTCTTCACGATACTTATGTGTATGGAGTAGACGCAAAGAAAATAATTCCAACCTTTATATATCCTACTGAGGTTTTTGATGGAGCTATAACCAGCGGCAACTGCGTTTCTGCCTGCGATAAAAACCCAACATATGTACACCAAAACCACCCTATCATAGAAGAACTGTATGAAAGAGATGGGAAGGATATAAACTTTTTAGGTTGTGTAATTACAAATGAAAATGTGTTCTTAGCCGATAAAAAAAGGAGCTCAGATTATACAGCAAAATTAGTTGAATTTTTAGGAGCAGATGCAGCTATAATTTCCGAAGAAGGGTTTGGAAATCCAGATGCAGATTTAGCTATGAATTGCAACAAGATACACGATAAAGGAGTTGAAACTGTTCTCATTACAGATGAATATGCAGGCCAGGATGGTAGATCCCAATCGCTTGCAGACTCGACGCCTAATGGAAAGTTTGTTGTATCAAGCGGAAATGCAAATGAAGTAATCATACTTCCTTCCATGGAAAAAATAATTGGACATATTGAAGCTTGTGATGTGATCGCTGGAGGACATGTTGGCTCTTTGAGAGAAGATGGAACCATCGAGGTTGAAATTCAAGTTATAACTGGAGCAACCAGCGAAGTAGGATTTGGATATTTAAGTGCAAAATCATATTAAATATAATTAATTGTATTAGGACCATTTTATAAGGAGGATATTAAAATGTTAAAAGATAAAAAAGTAATTGCAATTGGCGATAGGGATGGAATACCAGGACCAGCTATAGAAGAATGCGTTAAATCAGCAGGAGCAGAGATAGCTTTTGCTTCAACAGAATGCTTTGTTTGAACAGCCGCAGGTGCTATGGATCTGGAGATCCAACAAAGAGTTAAAGATTTAGCTGAAAAATTTGGAAATGAAAATGTAGTAGTTGTCATCGGTGGGGCAGAAGCAGAATCATCAGGACTTTCTGCTGAAACAGTTACAGCTGGAGATCCAACATATGCAGGGCCTCTTGCTGGTGTGGAACTTGGCCTTGCTGTTTATCATATACTGGAACCAGAGATTAAATCTGAATGTGATGCAAGTGTGTTCGACGAGCAATGTGGCATGATGGAAATGGTCCTCGATGTTGATGCGATTTGTGAAGAAGTTTCTAGAGTAAGAAAAGAGTATTCTAAATATTAAACGAAAGGAAAGGGGGATCCGTCTTGTATAAAGTAGTACATTATATCAACCAGTTCTATGCAGGAATTGGTGGAGAAGAAAAGGCTGATTTTAAGCCAGAGGTTCGTGCAGGTTTTTTGGGACCAGGCACCGGACTTAATGGACTCCTAAAAGATAAAGCGGAAATAGTTGCAACTGTCATCTGTGGAGATTCGTATTTCAGTGAAAACATGGATGAAGCTCGCAA
>JGI20166J26741_11509140_pt1 | contig 12614 bp, 12 predicted proteins | sample TergutCu122P5_FD_26741 | JGI IMG/M metagenome (IMG submission 26741) | reverse complement strand
TAACCGTGCGCTCATACTCTTCGAGAAATCGCTTACGGTTAATAACTTTACGGGCCTGGGCTACGGGTACTAACAAACGTTACTGGTCTGACCAGTAACCAAACGGCGCCATGTTCCAAATTTATGTTTGCTATAAGCGCCAATGGTTTATGTGTCATGATATCCGTACACAGGCAAATTAAATAAAAAAGCGCCCGGAACATCAGGCGCATAGATTAAGGCTTACCGTAGATTAAGGCTTACAGTGTCAGGATATCCTGACACTGTAAGCCAAAACAGTCATGATCAGTGTAAAATTGTTACTGGTCACGCGTTACTGTTCAGCATCGAGCTAGCACGCATAATTATTAACCGTGCGCTCAGGCTCTCCGAGAAGTCGCTTACGGTTAATAATTATGCGTGCCGGGGCTATGAGTACTAACAAGCACAGGGTCTGACCAGTAACGTAAAATCAGTGCAGGAGCAGCACCGACACCGGTGACCCGGGCTGCAGGGGCTGGTGCCCGGCCGGCAGTTCCACCAAGGCGTTACAGCCCACCAGGGAACGCAGCATGCTGTTCTTCTGGCCCGGCTGCAGAGTCACCTGCCACCCCGTGTCCCGGCAGGCGGCCAAGGCCCGGAGAAACCGGCGGGGTCCCCCTGAGCGGGGAAAATCGTCGATACATACGGCGGTGACACGCTCCAGGTAAGGATTAAGCCCCTGAAAGGAGCGGATGACCGGGGCCGCCAAAAGATAATAGCCCACCGCGCAGGCCGCCGGATTCCCGGAAAGAGAAAGCACCGGTTTGGAGCGCCACACAGCCGCTCCGCTGTGACTGCCCGGCTTAATATCCACACCCCAAAATAATATTTCCGTCCCGATGCCCTGCAGCTCAGCCAGGGCATGATCGCAAATGCCGAAGGCGCCGCCGCCAACGGTCAGCAATAAATCAGCCTGCTCAAGCAGCTCGCTCATCCGTTCCCTGACCCCGCCGGTGCATGAGTCTCCGGCCACCGCCACGCTAACCACTTCCGCCCCGTCGCCCATAGCCAAGGCGGCCAGCAAAGGACCGTTGCTGTCCCACAGCTGCCCCGGCAAAGGCAGCATGTGGCCGGGCACAATTTCGTTGCCCAAACTAAGTATCGCTACCTGGGGACGGCGATAGACAAACACTTCGCCAGTACCGAAAGCGGCCAACACCGCCAGCAGCCCCGGATCCAGCCTGGCGCCGGCCTTAGCCAGCAGATCTCCGGCCAGAAAATCCTCACCCGGCAGTTTGATGTTAGCGCCAAGGCGCGGCGGAACGGCTAAAAACAATTGCTCCCCCTGCACCGTAACCGATTCCTGCACCGCCACCGCTCCCGTGCCTTCCGGCAAAGGCCCCCCCGTGACGACGCCGACCGCCTGCCCCGGCAGGAGCGGGGCATCGGGCCATTCTCCGTTACGCAAGCATTTTTGCAGCGTAAAGTTATCTCTTTGGCCCAAATCATCCCCATGCAAAGCGTAACCGTCCATGGATGACTGGCGGTGGGAGGGCAAGTCCCGGGCGGCAGATAAATCCCGGGCGGCAATCCGGTTCAAAGCCTGCAGCAGGGGTACAGCTTCGCCGGCCAAGGGAGTAATCCGCTCCAGCACAGCAGCCAATCCTACTTCCAAACTTACATCGGTCAGCATTTTGTTAACCTCCGCACCATTTAATTGTTTGCCTTTCCGCGGCAGAACACTGCTTAAAAAAAATATTGTTAATTAAAAAGTTTAGCAATTATAATGCCAGTCACCATAAAGGAACATCTCAATATAACCTCAGCCACTCAGCAGCGTTCGATTCTTTGCTCCCCGGCCAATCGTTTTGCCGTCGCCGCCACCGGTTCGCCCGCCAGCCGCAGCTGACCGTTCAAATCAGCCAAAGGGACCATGACAAAGGCCCGCTGCCCCATTCGCGGGTGCGGCGCCTGCAGATTAGGCAGACTTACGGTCTCATCGCCATAAAGCAGCAGGTCCAGGTCAAGGGTGCGCGGGCCCCAATGCACGGTGCGCACCCGGCCCAACCGGTTTTCAATCCGCTGCAAGCAGGCTAAAAGAGCCTCCGGGCCCAAGCTGGTATCAATCTCCGCCACAGTGTTGATAAAGTCATCCTGCTCCAGGTAGCCCTGGGGCGCGGTGCGGTAAAGGGGCGCCACCCGGAGCACTTCAATCCCCGCCGCTTCGTTTAGCTGCGCCAGGGCTTCCTCAATGATGGCCTTGCTGTCGCCCTGATTTGAGCCCAGGCCAATATAACACCTAATCACAACTCTTCCTCCAAGGCCCCGGCAAAGCGTCTGATCTCTACGGCCATATATTTGAAGTGGCCGGGCACCGGGGCGGCCGGCTTTTTCACCCGCACCAGCACATCGCCCAACGGAAAGACCTCCAGCAGCCGGGCGGCGACTGTTTCGGCCACCGCTTCAATTAAATTGTGGGGCCGGCCGGTGACCACCCGGCGCACCACCTCGTAGACATCGGCATAGTTCACCGTCAACTCCGGATCGTCACTCTCCCCGGCCAGGCGCAAATCCAGATTAAGTTCCACATCCACCTCGAAAACCTGCCCCAAATCCCGTTCCTGGGGTAACACGCCGTGATAACCGTAGAAAAGCATGCCGCCCATTATAATTTTATCCACCGCAAACGCCTCCTTGGCCGGCGCTCAATCGCAGAGCAGCGCATCGGTCATTTTAGCCACCCGGACCATTTCCCGCACGTCGTGGACGCGCACGATGTCGGCCCCGTTAACAATGCCTAAAGTCACCGTGGCGGCCGTTCCCTCGACCCGCTGGTCGGGGGGCAAATTTAAAGTTTTGCCAATAAAAAGCTTCCGCGAGGGGCCAAGCAGCACCGGTAAGCCCAAACAGTCCAATTCCCGCATCCGGCGGATCACTTCAATATTTTGCTCCGCCGTTTTGCCAAACCCGATCCCGGGATCGATAATAATCTTGTCCCTGGACATGCCAGCGGCCAGCGCCATGTCAATGCTTTCCTCAAAAAAACGCACCATGTCGCCCATGATATCCCGGTAGTCCGTGCCCTGCTGGTTGTGCATCATCACCAGGGGCGCGCCGTACTCGGCGCACAGCTGGCCCAGCGCCGGATCCAGCCGCAGGGACCACTGATCATTGACCAGGTGGACGCCAGCCGCCAAAGCCAGGCGGGCCACTTCGGACTTAGTGGTATCAATACTGAGCGGTATTTTGATCTCCCGTAGCAGCGCCTGCAGCACCGGCAATACCCGGTTAAGTTCTTCTTCCAGCCCGATCGGGACGTGTTTGGGACGGGTGGATTCGCCGCCCACGTCAATAATATCAGCCCCGTCCGCCTCCATCTGCCGGGCATGCTGCAGAGCAATTTCCAGCTCGTTATATTGTCCCCCGTCGGAGAAAGAATCGGGCGTAATATTTAAAATGCCCATCACCAGGGTCCGCTCGCCCAAAGGAATAGTCTTATCCCGGCAGGCCAAAAGCCGTGGTTTGCGCCCCCGCAGGTTGTGCAGCACTTCCTCCAGCTGAGCGGCCAGCTTGCTCAGGCTGAAGGGCTGGGCGCGCAGCTTTCTGATTAACGCCCGGTATTGTCTTTCGGTACCCATGAGCAGGACATCTGTTTTTTCCACGCTCGCATCCACACTGCCCCGGGCCACCGCTGCCTCGCCGCCCTTGCTCAGCATTTCCTGTTTAATGATGTTGGCCTGCCTGGGCGCAAGGTCGTATACTTTAATCAAATGATGCAGCCCCTTGGTCTCCATCAGAGCGGCGCCGGCGCTGTCGGCGCCGATTTTAACCAGTTCCTGGCGCACCTCGGCCGGCTTGACTGCCGACAGGTTGTGCATATGGAAACGCAAACCGCTATCCCCCCTCTACCGATATGTAAATGAACGCCTTAATAAAGCAACTGACTAGCGGCGGGCATCCGGTGGATTTTATGGCATTCCCCCCGAACGCCGCACCTGGCGCAAGGCCGGGAGAGGTCGTCGGCCTGGCAAAGATATTGGCCCAGCGGGCTGGCTTCCTGCCCGCCGCCGCGGTGCTCCCGGATGGCGGTAACAATGAGCTCCCTTTCGGCATCGTCATAACCGGCCCGCTCCAATACCGGCCCGGCCAGCAGCGAGCCGGCCAAGGCATGATCCACACCGGTCTCATATTCCTGCCAGCGGGCTATATCGTGCAGCAGCCCCGCGGCATAAATCAATTCCTTAGCCGCGTCTGTTTCCCGCCGGCCGGCCCAAGCTGCCGGCAATGCGTCAACCGCCGCATCTTCCAGCAGCAAATCTGCCAACAGCACATCCTCCAGCACCAGTATGTAGGCAATCCTGGCTACATCCAGCATATGCTGCCAATCATGGCCGCAGAAGGGTCTTTCCTTTTCCAGGGCCACATTTTTGGCCACCCACTGGGCATATAAAGAGTCGGTTAAAATTTGCTCCACCCGGTGCAAAACAATCATTCCTTCCATTGTTAGTAAATTATTGTTAATAAATGTTAACAAATTTTAATCAATGTTAACAAAAGGGACTCCCGCAGGAGCCCCTTGATAGACAGTAAACTAAATTTTAGAACAGTCCCATCACTTTGCCGGTTGCCGTATCGACGTCAATCCGGCGATAAGCGGGGTCGGAACTGGTACCGGGCATCATGCTGATGGTACCGGTCATCGGGCACAGGAACTTGGCGCCGGCGAAGATGAGCACGTCGCGCACCGGCAGTACCCAACCTTTGGGCACACCTTTTTTGGTCGGATCGTCCGACAGGCTCAGGTGGGTTTTCACCATCATGGTGGCAAAATCTTTGTAAACGGGGTTCTCTTCGAACCGCTTGGCCTTGGCTTCGGCTTCCGCAGTCCAGGTCACGCCGTCAGCGCCGTAAACTTCCTTGGCAATAATTTCAACCCGCTGGCGCAAGGGCATCTCCAAGGGATACAGGTACTTGAATTCGAGCTTGTCGTTGCAAGCGTCAACCACGGCGTCGGCCAGTTCCAGGGCGCCGTCGCCGCCTTTGGCCCAGTGCTCGGACAGGGCGCAGCGGGCTCCGGCAGCCTCGGCGGCCCGGCGCACCGCGGCGATTTCATCTTTGGTGTCGGTATGGAAGGCGTTGATGCAAACCACCGGGTTGATGCCGGCTTTGCGGATGTTGTTGATATGGTGCACCATGTTCTCGCAGCCTTTTTCAACCAGCCCGACGTTCTCCTTGACATATTCCTCGGGCAGGGGACGGCCGGCCACCACGGCAGGTCCGCCGCCGTGCATTTTCAGCGCCCGGATGGTGGCGGTCAGCACAGAGACATTGGGGGTCAGTCCGCTGAAGCGGCACTTCACGTTCCAGAACTTTTCAAATCCGATGTCGGCGGCGAATCCGCTTTCAGTGACGTTGTAGTCAAACATCTTCAGCGCGATCCGGTCGGCGATGATGGAGGACTGGCCGATGGCGATATTGGCAAAGGGACCGGCATGAACCAGTACCGGCTGATACTCGGCGCTGCTCATCAGGGTCGGGTTAATAGCGTTGCGCATAAAAGCAGTCATGGCGCCGGCCACTTCCAGATCCTCGGTGGTTACGGGATTGCCCTTCTTATCGTAAGCCACCACGATCCTGCCAATACGGTCCCGCATATCTTTAAGATCCGTGGCTACAGCCAGGATCGCCATAATTTCGGAACTAACGGCGATATTAAATTTGGACTGCATCATGTAGCCGTCCATTTTGCCGCCGATACCAATGACAATATTGCGCAGGGCCTGAGCGCAAAAGTCGATAATCCAGTTAAACTGCACGTTGGTGGGGTCGATGTCCAGGCGGCGCAGATTGCGCTTGGCCAGCTCGGCGTCGTCGTAGTTGCGCTCGTGCTGCATCCTGGCGGTCAAGGCCACCATGCCCAGGTTATGGGCGTTCATGATATCATTCAGGTCGCCGGTGAGGCCCAGGGAGAACTCGGTCATGGGAATGGCTAAGGCATTGCCGCCGCCGGCAGCAGTACCTTTGATGTTCATGGTGGGGCCGCCGGAAGGCTGGCGGATAGCCGCGCCCACGCTCTTGCCGCGCTTGCCTAAACCTTCGATCAGACCCAAAGTGGTAGTGGTTTTACCTTCACCCAGCGGGGTGGGAGTAATGGCGGTAACATTGATGTATTTGCCGTCAGGCTTGTCCTTAAGCCGATCAATAATTTTCATGAAGTCCAGCTTGCAGATCCTGCCCATGGGGATAATCTCGTCTTTTTGCAAACCCAGTTTATCAGCCCACTCGTAGGGCATCGGCATGTTCTTCTCAGCCTGTTCGGCTATTTCAAAATCTTTCATTTTTGTTGCATCGTAAGCCATTTTACAATATCCTCTCCTCTCGTTCCGGTAAATTAGTTCCGGTAAACTACTTCTGTTAAACTGTTGACAGTTTTTCGCAACGCCCCCGTTACCCCCTGGCCAGACCCCCTTTACTTGCTGTTAGTACCGGTTAGTGTTAGTATCCGTGATTTGCTTAAACACATATTCCCCTTAAATTTCAACGCAGGCTTATTTTTTCCTGCCGCAGAAGAATTTATATTATTACTCGTAGAGCCAGGCATCAGCTTCTTTATTGTAGTCGTTAATTTCGCCGGGCGTAAAGAACAAAGCAATTTCCCGGGCCGCACTCTCGTTGGAATCGGAGCCGTGCACCACGTTCCGGCCCACATCCAGGCCAAAACTGCCTCGAATGGTGCCGGCCGCCGCTTTCAGCGGGTCGGTGGCGCCCATCATATCCCGTACCGTACTCACCACGTCTTTGGCTTCCAGCACCATGGCCACCACCGGCCCGGAAGTAATAAACTCCACCAGCGGTCCAAAAAACGGTTTACTTTGATGCTCGCCATAGTGTTTCTCGGCCAATGCCTTAGGTATGCGCATCATTTTCAGAGCGACAATTTTAATCCCTCTTTTTTCAAACCGGGAGACAATCTCTCCCACCAGATTCCTTTGCACCCCGTCTGGTTTAACCATTACATATGTCCTGTCCAAAATACATCCTCCTTATGCTTTATTGATTTCAATGCCGGCTTCACTCATCAGACGGCCTAACTCGGCCGCTTCAATGGTTTCTTTGATCATCAGCTGAGCTGCCAGCTGGTGCAGCACTTCCATGTGCTTGTTCAGCAAATCCCGGGCCCGGTTATAGTTCTTCTCGATAATGTTTTTCACTTCCCGGTCGATTAACGCGGCCACTTCCTCACCATAGTTCCGGTCCCGTGAAATATCACGGCCCAAAAATACCTGCTCCTGCTTGTGGCCCAGGGTCATCGGGCCGATTTCGTCGCTCATGCCGAACTCCATAATCATCTTGCGCACCAGTTCGGTGGAGCGTTCCAGATCATTCTGGGCGCCGGTGCTGATTTCTTTTAACACCAGGGCCTCCGCCACCCGGCCGCCCAAGAGCATCGTCACCTGATCCAGCAGCTGGGAACGGGTGGCAAAGCGCCGGTCTTCTTTAGGCAACAGCAGGGTATAACCGCCGGCCCGTCCCCGGGGGATAATGGACACTTTATGCACCGGATCGGTATTGGGCAAAAGGTATCCTACTACCGCGTGACCGGCTTCGTGATAAGAAACCAGCTTTTTTTCCTGTTCGCTGATCACCCGGGATTTCTTTTCCGGCCCGGCAATGACCCGCTCCACAGAATCCTCCAGTTCCGCCTGGCCGATTTCCTTCATATTCCGCCGGGCGGCCAAAAGCGCCGCCTCATTAACCAGGTTGGCCAAATCGGCGCCGGTAAAGCCGGGGGTGCGGCGGGCCAGCACATCCATATCCACGCTTTCCGCCAAGGGCTTGCCCCGGGAATGAACCTTCAATATTTCTTTCCGCCCCAGCACATCCGGAATATCCACCACCACTTCCCGGTCAAAACGGCCCGGTCTAAGCAGCGCCGGATCAAGAATATCGGGGCGGTTGGTGGCGGCGATAATAATGATCCCTTCATTGGCTTCGAAACCGTCCATCTCCACCAACAATTGATTCAGGGTCTGCTCACGCTCGTCGTGACCGCCGCCCAGCCCGGCGCCGCGCTGACGGCCCACGGCGTCGATTTCGTCTACAAAGACAATGCAGGGGGCGTTCTTTTTAGCCTGTTCAAACAAATCGCGCACCCGGGAGGCGCCCACGCCGACAAACATCTCCACAAAGTCGGAGCCGCTGATACTGAAAAAGGGCACTCCCGCCTCGCCGGCCACAGCCCTGGCCAGCAGGGTTTTACCGGTCCCCGGGGGACCGAACAGCAATACGCCTTTAGGAATACGCGCGCCCAATTCGTTAAATTTTTTGGGGTTTTTGAGGAACTCAACAATTTCCTCCAATTCCTCTTTAACCTCGTCGGCCCCGGCCACATCCGCAAAGGTAACCTTCTTTTTATCATCGGTGTGCAGCCTGGCCCGGCTTTTGCCAAAAGACATCACCCGGTTGCCCCCGCCCTGAGTCTGCTGCATCAGGAAGAAAAACAGCAGCACAAAAAGCATAATCGGCAGCAAAGTGCCGAGCAAACCCACCCACCAGCCGGGTTGGGGCGGATTTTCCACTTTGTAAGTCACTTTCTTGTCCAGCAGGAGTTTTTCCATCAACTCGGTGCTGGCAACGGTGCTGCGCAGCTGAAAGTCTTTCCCTTCGGCGCCGCTTTTACCGGTAATGAGAGTGGTATATTCGTTGGGCTGAATGGTCACATCATGCACTTGATCCTTATTTAAGGCCTCGTAAAACTGACTAAACTGCCATTCTTCCGGCCCCTTGGTATTAGGGGCAGTATATTTAATCAAAGCTATGGTAATCAGAACAATGAGCAGATAAATGCTCATGTTCTTGACAACTCTGTTCAAACACAGCCAACTCCTCTCGGTTCTCTAACCATACTGATTTGCGTCGGGATTGGATCTTCGTATTAGCTTATCACAAAAGCTTTCTCAGTAATCGTAAATGAATAAGTGCAAACAGCTGACCGTATTGGCGGTAACTTTCGACCGCTGTCCGGACCTGATGCCGGTCACCCAAACGATATCGGACCCGGAGACTACCAGCGGCACCCGGTCTCTTAAATACCTGGGCACCTTATGATCAATAAAAAACTTCTTTAACTTCATGCTGCCTTCCAGGCCGAGGGGCGCAAACCGATCGCCTTCCAGCCGCCGGCGCACCACCAAGGGCGTGGCGAGACTTTCGTAATCCAACAGCACTTCATCGGGGGCCAGAGCCGCCGGATCGCCGGCTTCAGCCGGCCGCAGCAGCCGCGCGCCAATGGACAGACCGGCTTCCGGAATAACAGTGATTCCCGGCACTTTTAATTGGTGCTGATAAAAAGGCCCTTCCTCCTGCTCTCCATGCAGAGTGAATTCCAGGCGGCCATAATTTTTTTTGCAGGTTACCCCTCTTGGCAGATTAACTTGCCGGTAGCCTCCCCCACCCCTTATTATTTCCATAATCTGTTCAATATGACTAAATCCCAGCTCGTCGTTACTGCCACATATTTCAAACCAAGCCCGGCGGATCACCCGGCGCAGCAAGGCCGCCGGTTGGTCCAGCAGCTTGTCCCGGTCCAGCACAAGGCTCTGGCCGTGGGAAGCGTCGCCGTTTCTAACCCGGTAAAAGATGGCGTCGGACTGTTTTTCCAAATATTCGTCTTCCTCGCGGCAGATCCTACCCAATCTGTTTAAAGCATCGGTTAAATTCGGATTATATTTTTTTTCCAAAGCCGGAACCAATTCCAATCTAATCCGGTTACGCAGATATTTGCGTTTCAAGTTGCTGGAATCCTGTCTGGCGGCCAAATGATGCTGACGGCAATAAGCTTCAATCTCCCGCTTTTTCACATCCAGCAAGGGGCGAATATAGAAATTGTCCCGGATCGGCTGCATCCCGGCCAAACCGCCAAGTCCGGCGCCCCGTAACAAATGCAGCAGGATTGTTTCGGCTTGATCGTCGGCGTGATGGCCCAGAGCCACCCGGCCGGCGCCGGTTTTTAAGGCCACTTCGCTCAGAAAGCCATACCTGATTTCCCGGGCGGCTGCTTGAGCGGAAAGGCCCAGCCGGGCGCTGTATTTAGGCACATTGCGGGTTTCAATGTAGGCCTGCAGGTGCAGCCGGCCGGCCAGTTCCTCCACAAACGCGGCGTCGGCGTCGGCTTCGGCGCCCCTGAACCCGTGGTTCAAGTGGGCCGCCACCAACTTAAAACCGAACTGACCGCGCAGCCGGTCCAGCACATGCAGCAACGCCACTGAATCCGGCCCGCCGGAAACAGCAGCCACCACTGTTTCGCCTGCTTCAATCAAGTTATAGGTTTGAATCTGTTTAGCCACCCATTTAAGCAAAGGCATGGCTCCACCCACATTATTCCTGTTTTTTTTTACTTCAACAAAGGTGAGAAAATATCCTGCTATCATAATGCAAACTATATAACTAATAAGCGATTGCATTTTTGTTTGATATAGGATACACTGTATCCTATATCAAACAAAAGAGAGGGTTCGGATGTCTAAAATACGAACAATTCGTGTAAACCGTTGGGGCAATGGCTTAGGCATACGTCTGCCCAAAGAATTTACCGACAAGGAAGGGATTACCGAAAAATCAAGCGTAGAGGTAACTGTAACCGCTAACGGATTGATCATAACTTGTGCGAAAGAGCCGCGTAAGCATATTTCTCTAGCCGAGCGTTTGCACAACTGGGATGGCCAACCTTACGAATTAACCGATGAAGACAGAGAGTGGCTGAATATGGAACCGGCGGGAGAGGAAATATGATCGGCAAGGAAATCAAACAAGGAGAGATAATTAAACTCAGTTTGCATCCAACTAAGGGCCATGAGCAAACAGGGTATCGTCCTGTTCTAGTGGTTAGTAATGCTTCTTACTCACGGGTAAGCAACATGACCATTGTTTGCCCGATTACAAACACCGACAGGCAAAACCCGGTACATGTCCGCTTGGATGGCTTGATAACCAAGGGTTTTGTAATGTGCGATCAAGTAAGGGCTATTGATGTTCGGGCGCGGGAATACAAGGTTATTGAAACCGTTGACGATGAAACACTTTGGGAAGTGTGCGATATCATTCAAGGCTCGGTTGAGGTAGAACCATAGCTGTGCAATTTCATTTATAAATCGTCAATCAACCGGAACCGGCTGGCAATTAATTATCGCGACGGGAATTTCCTTGGCGCTGGCCACCCCGCGCTTGGATACCGTAACCTGCAAAATAATGGTTTTAGCCGTCCCCTGCGGGATTTGCTTATCAAAAATAAAGTTGCCCAGACTATAGTAAATCAGGCCATCCTTATACCTTTCGGACTTTTGCAGGACATGGGGGTGGGAACCGACCACAAGCCCAGCCCCCGCGTCAACCGCGGCCCTTGCACATTCCTGCTGCATCGCGCTGATCACTTGGCTGTACTCATTGCCCCAATGAAAATAGACCACCACCAGCGCACAGGTCTGGGAAAGACGCGCGATTTGTTCCCGCATATCATCCAGATAATCCGGCCGGGCGTACATCACGGTGGCTTCGTTGGCGCCCCGGTACAATCCTTCCGGCGGCAAACAGTCGTAGGCCAGAAAGCCGATGTTAATGCCGTCTTGGCTGAAAATATACGGCGCCGCGGGAACTTGCGGGTTTGCCGTCGCTCCGACAGAGGCGATGCCCTGCTCATTTAAAGTGTTTATTGTGTCGGCCAGCCCGGCGCTCATGTAATCCATCGTATGGTTGTTGGCCAGAGAAACCAGGTCAAAGCCGGCTTGTTTCAGCAGTTTTGCCTCATCCGGAGCGGCCCGGAAGATGATCCGTTGCTCCTTCGGCACCGGATTTGTCGCGTTCGTCAACGGGCACTCCAGATTTGCCACCGTCAGGCTGTCACGCAAAAATATGTGCTTCACCTGCTCAAAGGGATAGGCGTCCCCATGCTGCTCCATCGCTTCGGCCACGCCCCGGGCAAGGAGCACGTCGCCCACAAAGGAGATGGTGACGGTTTGCGGCACATTTAATAAACCAACCGCCCAGATAACCGCCGCTATGAGCAGCGCAAAGACGCCGCTGATTATAATCGCCCGCTTCATGCCTAACACCCTATCTTAACACCCTATCTTTAGCAGCCGGTACTGTACGGTTGCACCGGTTCCGGCACGTCCCCCGTTCCTTTGACCATAAAGCTTGCCGTCCAGGGCGGACGCTCCTGGGGAGCGTGCTTAACCATTCCCTGCCACTCCTCGTCGGTCAGCCTTTTTTGAGTGACAAACTCAAAATAATCAAACACCGCCCCGCGGGTTAAATACAGCTTTCCGTTAATGGGCACGACAACATAAATTTCAGCCGCGCTGCCCACAGCCTCTTCCAGGTAATTGCCTTTGGCGGTATGGACATCGGCGACAGCAGCCATATTCCTGTCCGTTTCGGAGGTAATCTGCATCCACTTGTACGCGTCCGCAAATCCCGCCGTCATATATTCCATCCAACCGCCGTAAGTCATGATACTGTCATATTCCTCGGGAGTAAGCTCCTCGTTGTTTAATTCTTTAACGGAGCACTGCTGAAGAAAGGTCAGCATCTCCCCGAAGGTATCCATTTTTTCACTGACATTTGCGGGCAAAAGCCCCCGCTTGTTTAAATTGTCC
>JGI20166J26741_11508695_pt1 | contig 12625 bp, 10 predicted proteins | sample TergutCu122P5_FD_26741 | JGI IMG/M metagenome (IMG submission 26741) | reverse complement strand
CCCCCCCACATCCCCCGATAGCGGTCAATACCCCAACACTCCAATACTGGGAACTACCTCCACTAAAGAAACCAGGCCATCTTATAGAAGCAGCACACACACATACCCATGCACTTCCACCAAAATAACTAAACAGAGCAGTTCGACAAGTGTTCCCAATATACACTGTCAAGAGGGATTAACAGTTGTGTTGATTAGACAAGACGATATCCATACTCAAACCGGGCCTTTTAGTGGTTAACGCACTCACACATTCCCAGCCAATAGTCAGATGCTAGCACTGCTGTTAACAGTGTGGTAGTTTAGTGGTGATAGTGATTACTGATTGTACGAAGGTCGTTCGGACAGTAAAGAACGTTTTGCCATACAAAGATATTTACTGATAACAGGAAAGAAACAGAATATGCAGGTTTTATTAAACACCTTCACCTACTTCTCCACATAGTCACCATGGACATTGAGGCACTTGTCGTACCGTGACACCAGATTACTTATTCCCTCCTCGTACCAGAAGGACACCTGGCTATTTTGCGGTATTGCAAATGTTCGGTGACAATTTCATACACAACTGTACGAGACACTTCAGGACATTGTTCGTACACTTCACTAATTGTGAAATGTCGATTCCCTTGAATGATGCGGTTCACATTTTGCTTCAATGCGTCTGTGATGACAGAGGGTTGCCCTGATCTCTCAGCGCCATGAACATCTGTTCACCGATTCCTAAACATTGTGCACCATTTTCAGACCCTGGCCGCATTCATAACATGTTCGCCATAGACTGCAACAAATCTTCAGTGAATTTCAATGGGTCTAATGTTTTCTGCCTGCAAAAACCAAATCACGCCTCGCACCTCACAGTCGGTGGGATTTGATATCAGCGCGTTCATTGTCACAACCTGTTACACTCACAATGTGAAAAAGTCCGCGCACCAACTGCACTAGGTAACTATCTACACTCTACTAAACACACCACATGACTGATCTGGTACAATGAAACAACTGCGCGGGTTGTATGCGCAAACGTTCTTTACTTTCCGAACAGCCCTCATACATACAACAGCTCCCATCACTGACACCAACACCAAAAAGCAGATCTACGTATGTGTGAGTAACAATCCTACTTAGCATACCAGTTTTACGGCAAATTCCAGCCCATAGACCAATACACATTCACTAGCCACTAATTTACTTCACGTTTTATGTTTTTCACAGAAAGATGTACCACACCGCCATAATCTATAGATGTCCTTCTACAACAGGAGATTATAGAATGGCACTGGACGTATACCAGTCCACATGAAGTAATCTCTAAAACACAAAGCCCACAGCAACAAAGAACCCCACGTTCATCTGTAGATTCCACACCCAAACGATATCACGGCCTTGGCGTTGACTCCACAACACTATCCTGCCACCACCACACAAAGATGCGATACGCTATGCAAAGGGAGAGATAACCCTCCACCTGCAAGGCCATACAGTCAACAGCATACTTCACTTGAAAACTTTAATTGCTTGTTGACCTTGTTAGAATGTAGTATGTTGATATCAGATACAGTGACCTATTTATTTTGTGTCTAGTTATGTAATAAATTGAGTCCATGCCACCATCCATTCTAAGCAAGATCTCGTCCCCCTAAATACAATAAATATATTGTATAGTTACTTTGTAAAGTTGAGTACAACCAGATGATGGCCAATGTAATGGCCAAAACATGTAGTTGATAATTAGTGTACCACTTCTTGATAATATAATTGAGTTCTGACTGTATGTCTAGTACATATTTCGTTGACTCTGAACTACCAAGAACTTGCAAGATCTGAGTTCTCTCAAGAGTGTTGCTTAGCATTTACATTGAGGATGCAACAGTGCGGCCATGAGTGAGCAGTTCCTCATGTTTCAAAGGCACACGGTGCCTTAAATGTTGGTACACACACCCAATGATGTAGCATCATATTCCTGATGACCTGAATCCTAAACAAGATGTTACGTACCTTTGCACTTGTCAACTGAGATTTCTCTTGTTGTGTGTCATTACTGTGCATCTCCATGAGGGGTGAAATCTTCTCAAATGAACTGGTAGAATGTTCAGAATGAATTTTGCCACTACTATCTGCTGCTGCCCTCTTGTAGCTGTCTTCATCACTGTCAATGCAGCCAACATGTGCCACTACATGACTCATGCTTCCAGTACTTCCTTGATCAACACTTGGCCATTTAGCCTCAACATTCACAGCATCATGTTCCCCTAACACAGAGCAAGGCGATGATGCAGTGTGGAATGTATCAGCTGTGTCCAAAGAACTTGACATGGTATGTGCAGATGCAGATGCTCGTGCTGCAGTAGCCAATTTATTTGATGGCACTTCACTGGCCACCATTGTTGGTCGCCATAAATCCAGCGATAAACTGCCATAAAAAGGGATACAAACAACATTTGGTTATCAAAGATTAAAAACAGTGAGTGCTGTAAGGACCACAAACAAACAAACTGATATTTTTGGGTTACACATAAACACAAAACACATACATGATTATTTTAATGCTCATGTACAGAACATTTTATATTAACAATTCAGGATGCATACCAGAATGCGCTCACGCATTTGGCAGCTTTTGTCAAGAAATATCTGTTGTGTCCCTAGGTACAGACATTCAAAAAAATGGTCTCATATTTCAGCTTTATACTGCTTTTTAAACTATTAAAATACCTGAAAACAATATAAAAGCAAAACATGTAAAAATATGTAAGGCTGTTTCAGTACAACATTGTGCAAAGCAACATAAAACAAATAATGTAACGTTTCATTACGTCAGAAATAAAAACTTGAATCAGAACTTCTCACTAATATTAATTGTTACCACCTGTAGCCACAGCAATCCACTGTACTATACCACTTAATAATATCATAACATGAAACTTACGACTGCTTGCGTTGCCATATCTCTTGTAACTGTTCGCGTGTTCGTCGTGCCAGCAGCTCCTTTGTAGCCTCCAACTCCAAGCCACTGCTCTGGGGACACGAATGTTCAAATTCACATAAACTGTTAGAGTTTACCATATATATACCAACAACTATCGTATGTGCAATGGCAATCACCCTCTACCGTTCTGAATAAGGCACATCAGATCTCAAAACCAGTAAGAAATTTTCTACTAGCATCATACACCTCTATATGCACTCACATGTCCATACAAGGATATAAATAGAAAATAAGCAAACAACAAAATGGCATACAACTGTAACAAAAATGTAAAATATGGTTGTTCTTGCGCAACAAGCTTTTCAGCAGACCAGTGAAATAAAACTTCCTCAATGGAGAATCTTTATATGTAGAAACTGTAAAAATTATTTTAATTTTTTGGATCCACTTTTGTATTTTGACCACAATGGGTTATTTCACAATATCTCAATCATAAAGCTCACATATGTATACTGTCAGAGTAACATGGGTATACAGTTCCTTTAGTGCTTTACACAAATTCACACAGTGCAAGTCCCATGTTCATATGAACTTTTGTTCTCAGAGAATGATCATGTCACCTCCCAAAATATTGACCTGCCCTCCTGAATCAGCCCAACACAAACACATGGTCATTCCGCACAACTATACACTTATTTATTTCAGTCTTCTCGCTACATATTTTGGCTGCAAACAGTCATCTTCAGGAAGTAAGTTACATTATATGTAAATCAGTATGTCTTGGAAGTGCCAGTTCTGTAATGACAGGATCTCACAATGTTAAGCAGATGTGATACAAAACCATAAAATCTTAAAAATATACGAAGAACATAAAATAACATCACAAGTTGTATAATAAGACTTACATCAAATCCTCTACAGCATTTCATTTCTTATGTTAGTGGATGTCTGTATTCCAACTGTTTCTAACCAGAACAGCAAATTCTGTTGTTCAGTAAGATGAGTTAATTTTCTCATGAAGCTTTTAACATATTATGCTTCAGATACACCAGATGGCAGCTTAATATGAATGCTATAATCTTTGACTTCAAAAAGTAAATTTTTGCTCACAAAGGGCTAACTACACATAACTCACACTCCAATATCTTGTTTATTTAAGATTCATCTTAATATTGTTGTCACGGCAAACAATGACTGTACAATATGTGTACTCCACATCAATTCTAAAGTAAATCAATATTCAAAGTCTACATACAAAATGCTTTTAGAACAATGTAACTGTGAACATAAACATACACAACAGCAGAGCACTCACCTTCTGCAAGGAGGCAGTGACTGTAGCCAGTTGTGAATCAAGGTGATGGATGTCATATTTTCTGTCCGCCATGGATTGTACTCTGCTCCTCAATTCTGCTTCCAGTGATGCAATTTCTTGGCACTGGAAGCAATCAGAGGTCACTGATGTTTTCACACATACAAGGTAAAAGTCCATTATACAACCCACAGTAAAATCAGATACCCTCTAGGTAAAGGAGATCGTAAATTCTATCATCATGGGAAACCCGATAAGGTAATATAGTACCAACAGAAGGCATGGCTAATGAAAGGAAGAAGAAAGATGAATACACAAATAATGGAGATAATCCAGAAGTTTTTATCTTGTGTTGAAGTGATGCTGGCATTAAAATCATAATATAGGTGGTACGGACCATTACAGGGACTTCAAGACATATGAGACCAGAATGGGTCAACAAGTGGCCCAACTCCAAATTAGCTTGATGATGACAAAAATTTCTGCCAACATCTGCCATTAATTAGACTGCTGCTATAAAATTTCTGACACCATACCTGGAAAATTCACCGTGAGACATCCGACAAAATACAAACATAATTCGCAGTCAGATATCCAAAAGAATACCGAAATAATCCACCATGAGACATCGGGCAAAATATCGAAGTAATTTACTGTGAGACATCTGACAAAATACCAATATAATTCGCCGTCAGACATCTGACAGAATACCGAGAATATTCACCGTGAGACATCAAACAATATACCAACATAATGTGGTGTGAGACATCTGACAAAATATTGAGTTATTGGTCATAAGACATACAACAAAATAATGGCATAATTCGCTGTGAGACATCCAAGATAATTCACCATCAGGCATCCAACAGAATACCAAGATAATTCACTATCAGACATCCAGCAGAACACAGAGATAAATCATTGTGAGACATCCACCAGAGCACCAAAATAATTTGCCTTGAGGCATCGACACAAATCACAGTACGACTGTCCTCAATAAATCCAAGAAAAATTAGAGTGAAATGTCCCACAAAATAACAAGCCAGCTAGTTCACTGCGACCCACTTGAAAAAATATGAAGATAATTCATGGGGAGATGCCTGCCAAAATATAGAGATAATTCACTATGAGATGCCAGACAAATTATACACATACAAACTGTGAAATGTCTGACAGATTATCTATTTCATTCACTGTGATTTGTCCAAGAAAATTCCATGATACTCAGAAAAACAAGTGACAAAACTGCAATAATTGCTAGGAGATGTCCAACAAAATATTGACAATATTCAACACAAGACTTCCAAAAAATATTGATTACACTCTCCGTAAGACGCCCATCAAAATATCAATGTAATTCAAGGTGAAACACTCCAAAATACATCAAGAATAATCACTGTGAGACATCTGAAAAATATGAAGTAGGCAACAAGCATTTTCTTTCAAGTCTTTCCCAATTCATCATCCACACTCACAGCCTTAGGCATAATATGATTGTGCAGTTAAGAGAAGCATAAGGAAGGAAAACAGACAAATTTGATCCATGCACAGCTCCCAAAAACTCGAAGCCTGACACACCAGAGTATGAACAAAGCAAATGATTTTTAATTACTACACCCCTTTCAAACACATCCCAAAAAAACAATGAATCAAAATTTATGCCACACTTTTGCAATATATATGCAGTCAGTCCGCTATTTTCATACAGATATGCACCTGGAAACATGCATTTGAGTGACGTACATGAAAGTTTAACAACATACACACATTATAAGGAGGGTTACATTCCCAGTGAACTTAAAATACTACAAAATCCACAAGCATGGTATAGATGTATGGACTGACTGAGGCTGAAGATTCTATAACTTTGGTAATCCTAATTATTTCCACATTTGTCACACGTGTTAAGTTTACAAACCCTGCGTTTCTTACCACTAGTATCAGCATTTCACTTTTTCCATTTCCCACTCATTTTTATAAATATTCAAAAACTTGCACAAACAGTCCAATGGACAGACTACACTGGCGACAGTGACAAAACTAAAAGCTGATTGGCAGACGTGCTTACCAGCCAAACCACAAAGATCCAAATTCGGTGCATGAATGGCAGTTGCTTGGTGGCAATATATAATGTACAAAGGTCGAACACTGTCTGCATCTCAGAACAGCATACATATTTAGCTGAACACTCACATGTGTGCTGACAAGATCCCTAAAGGCATCAGTGCCTGGGTCACCACCTGCAGCAAGACTGAACCATGACTCAGGACTTGAGTCATCTGTCAATCTACCCTTTGCCCCACTTATCTCAAAACAGCACTCTGCAGCAAGCGCCTGCAACACAAAAATACCAACAAGGATTTATTATTTGTTTATTTAGCACCACTGTTTCAAATACACATGCTGTACAAACTGAACCAAATGGGAATATAATCATCAATGCAGACAAGAGAAAGGATTTGGATGGTGACTATGATGAACTATGCCATCATGGGTCTGGTAAGACAAAGGAATACTATGAAAAGCCTCAGGATAAATGGCAACTTCATCAAGATCCAAAACAGCTGAGAATTCAAGTCTTTTGGGTGTAGCTCCAGGTTGCTGGGCTAGAGGTTCCACACATTTCAAAGAATCATAGTGCCTTCATCTTTGGCTCAAGCACCATTCTTGGACTGCTGGACCCTTGAAGATGAAGGCCCTATGATCCCCTGAAACATTAGGAAGGGCTCATCGAATGACATGGTGCCACATCCAGGAAGATAAGAATCATCAGCACGACAGCTGTGAGAACCTCAAATCTCACATTCAGAATCACTATCTCCCAAACACATGTTCAAAACATGAGGAATATTTGTACACAAACTAACTTGCTGGGTCAGTCATATAATGGAACTGCACCATTATCAGGTGGGCAGAGATTAAATATTTTAATTTTTTAATTTTTTTGTCGGGCCATTAGTTTTAAAGCTGGTATCCTTGTGTAAACTCATGCTGGGAGTTCAGTTTGACAGCATCAGCTATAAAGATGGCATTCCACCCTACAAAACAGAGAACTGCAACTGTTCGAAGGAAGGTCTGTAAAATACAGAATATTAATTTTATGAAGACCCTGTATGAGCCACAGAAAATGTAAAGCACCAGCCAAAAAAGCTGCCAAAAAATGCCTATCAGCAAACTAAGATCAACACTACCCACATGCTGATATTTTTATGACAGAAGCTTTTATCTGTGTATGTTAAATACACAGGGTCAGACAACATGTTTCAGTTTCTCCATATGAAGTCATCTTCAGGCCTGGCCCACAAGAATACATAAAGGAATTTTTTGTTTTAGACTTAATGTGTATGAAAAATCACAATCTCAAACTTTTTCACAGCCACTGGTACAGACATACATACATACAAAACTGTTCTGCTGATAGTTGCTTGATTGCAGGACGGTCTATGTAAAAAAAAAAAAAAAGTACAAAATGGTTTAAAATCAAAGCTGTCATCTTTTTGTGTCTCTTCGCCACAAACTATAAAACAGCACGTATTTGTGTTAAGTGGTAATTCTGGTGGTATTTCACTACTCATTCTTAACCCTTTTGTGCCAAACAACAACCACAGTTGACACAAAGTGCAAGGTTTAAAATACCGAAGTTGGCTAGGTCCTCAATAATGACTTGGACAGTGATAGTGGCCATTAAAATTCTTGTCTTTTATGGTGTACCCCTGGGCACTTAATTCTGGCATAAAGGATTAATTCAGACACTAGAGAGGGGTAAGTGGTGGTTTACTGCCAACAGTTAATACAAGAATAAAACAAAATGCACAACATTTCTTGACAAAAGAATTATCCAAGTATTCTTCCTTTGCACTTCCCCAGTAAAAAAATGGATGGTTATGCAATATTTCACTACATCCCACACACAAGTTAAAACACTTACCTGGAGAGATTTGATACTGCTGCTGCCTTTCGTCAAAGTATCTACTTGCAGCAGTTTTCCAGTCACACATTCTGCTAAGTACTTCCATTTCAGCTCCAATTGTGTCTGCAGTGCTGCCAACTGACTATACTCACTGGCAACCTACACCATTCACATACACAACATCCAGAAGTGGAAGAAGCCAGCAACAAAATGTACCAACAAACAAATCAGAAGTTACTAATTATACAAAATATACAGTGGTTTCTAGTGCATTAACTTCAACAAAATGCTACTAATTATACAGCAGTATCAACCAGGTACAAACTTAAAATGTTACCACACATGATTCAAGGCTTCCACTGCCATGCAAATCACGTCTTTGCTCTTCTGGGATGTCATGCAGCGCTGACTGGTAGTTAGTTGCCTAAGTTTCAGGACAGCCCATCAGTCCCATCTTCAAGGACTGTCCTGTAACATCAGCAAATACCAGTCAACATTGTGTTACATCCCAGAAGAGCAAAGACCTCAAAATGTTGCTAATTACATGCAGTGTCTGTAGTGCAGGAACTTAAAGTTTTCCTCATTATACAGTGGTACCTATAGTGCAAATGCTTCAAAATGGTTGTTTTGCAGTGATAATCAATAAAACACCATCTCTGTGCCCTACAAAACTATAGAATTTTCCATTATTTCTTTAAAATATTACTGAAAAGGAATAGAGGAGGAGGTTTCTGTCTTCTTGGAAATGATGCTGCACTGCTGGGTCATGAAATTTCCTCTCAGACCCCTTGACTCTTGAAAACAAAGGCAATTCATACTCCACTATATCTGGAGCCATTCGCCCAGCGACGCAGGACCACATCCCAGAAGACTGGACTCGCCAATTACACTGCTGTGAAAAGCTCAATACTTATAAAAAGATGAAGGTTTAATGGAGGCCACTACCGTAGAGAAATCGTGTTTCATTAATTATCACAGCAAATTTATACAGAGTAAACATGAATAATTCTGAAGCAGTTTGGTAAAGTTCCTCAGTAACTGACCACAACAGACACATACTTCACCGTGCACTGGTCGCTACATACACCACCTGCTTTCAGACTAAAAAGTTGTGCAGTGTGCTTTGAAGTGTATTAATGAGCTCTGTATGACTCTCAGAAAAAAACACCACAATATTAAATCACCTGGTATTTGTAATGGAGGTATAATGTGTTTATCTCAGAGGTAGAAGCTTAACTTTTATGCATTATTTAGATGAACTACAGCCTTTAAAGTACGCAGGTAACCCTACATAAAAAAAAACTCTATGTGTTGCTAGATACCACCTCATATTCTTTATGGGATGAAAAATAAATGACTGAGATTCAATTTAAAAGCAATAATTACTTGAAAAAAATATAAAGACAGCTTTAGTTACCAAGATTAATTTCTTTGTACATTATTTATAAATAATGCTCTCAAATGAGTATTTACTTTTTTGTGTTCGGAAGTTTCATTTCTTAAATAAAGGCAGCAATCTTACATTCAATTAAGAAAATATTTGAATTCCAGCCTTTGAATTTAGACTTCTTTGTAAATGCACTGTGCACAGTTCAATTTTGTGGTGATACACTCCACTGCAGGTACTGCACACAAGTGTAGGGGCAGTGAGATAAGAAAACGTACTTTTATTAAATTCCAAATTTAACGAACCAACATATTTACTGAGATTAGTTACATGTTTTGAAATACACCACTCCCCCCCACACACACACGCATGCATGCACGCACACACACAAATTTTTTTGTTTAGTCTGTTCATATTAACAATGCTATCAGTGTTGATCACACAACTGTTCCATAGCCACAAAAAAATACAATGTTTTCAATGCAACGTAGTAAAATGGTATCTGTGAAGGTGGCATGCAATACACTGTGGATTGTTAACCCTTAGCCGCCAAGCGACATATATATATGTCACGCTGTGAGGTCTTTAAAAAGCTGAATGACATATATATATGTCGCAACCAGTGTGACAAAGTTTGGAGCAATTTTGTTCACTCCTGTTATGCATACTGCGGACTTCTGCTTTGCTGTGGACTTTTGAAGGTCAGGGCTCCCTTGTGTAGCCACAGTGCCCCCCCCTGCCCCCTCGACCCCTCCAACGAGCCCCCGTTTAATACGTCAACACATACCAACTGTGCATTTATCGCCGCTGACTAATACGGTTCCAGACACAGCACGTCTTGTTTATGGCTTGAACAGGAGTTGAGAGAGGCTTGAATATCAATATCAGCCTATGAAACAAGCAGGAACTGTTGAACAGAAAGTTTTCAGTGGCGTACTGTAACGCATTTTCTCAGACAAAAGTCATACACAAAAATCGGAGATATCCACAAAAATTTATGTTTACACATACAGTAGGTCCCACTGACGTGCTCTAGTAGAACTGCAGCATTCTGTAGTGGTTGTGGGGCAGTAATTTGCAACACAAACCTGCAAATTTACTAAAAATGACTTGGGCACCCCTGCATAGCTGTAATATTGTGCAGGAATCACATCGTGGCTTTAGATCTGTTTTGCTGTCACCATAGAAGTAGCCCATATTTTCATGATATTAGGTGTCTGCTGTTGGGCACAGTTACACACAGCAGTCTAACTAAGCCGGTCGGACGTTGTAAGCACTGGAAATGGCCACCAAGAACCTGAAGCTCGAGGAGGAAGCCATCACTGAAATTTTGGTTGCGGACACTGATTCAGAATGGCGGTGGCGGTGGCGGTGGCGGCGGCGGTGACGGTGGTGGTGGTAGTAGAAGAAGAAGAAGACAATGAGCAACAACAAGAACAACAACTACTACTACTACAACAAGCCTCAACAGAAGACAAACCACAGGCTGCAACAAGTGGCGGAGGATTACCATCCTGGGGACCGCCTCAAGGAAGGAACACAAATGTTCATCCTTTCGTCGGTCCAGCAAAAGGTGTGAAAAAAAGTGAGGATCCACGCATCAACAAAGACAGCTCGCCACTGTCTGTGTTGATGTTGTTTTTCACAGAAATTTTTCATCTGCTGGTCGAACAGACCAACTTATATTATGAGCAATTCTTAGACCAACAAGCTGGACCTAGCAGCTGACTACCTGACATTACGTTGCCAGACATGATGACTTTCATTGCCTTAGCTCTGCAGATGGGACACATCTTGAAAGACATAATGTATGACTACTGGTCCAGACTTAGGCAGCTACACACTCTGTTTTATGGCGAGACCATGACATGAGACAGATTTTTACACATACTACGTTTTCTGCATTTTGCGGACAATTCACATAGACCTGACCAAGGCGAAGAATATGACCGTCTGTGGAAACTAAGGACCGTCTTCGATACCTTGGATGACAATTACACTAAACTGTATAACCCCTTGGATAATTTGGCAGTGGATGAGGTAATTGTAAAATAGAGGGGCAGGGTTATCTTTAGGCACTATATTCCAAAGAAAAGAAAATGTTTCAGCATCAAAATTTACAAACTGTGTGATGAAGCAGGGTACACGTGTGCCATGAGGGTGTACTTGGGTAAAGACTTGCAATCCGCCACTGACGACATGACTACAACACACGCAACTGTTAGACATTTGACCCGCAGAGTTGAAGGCTTAGGACACAAACTATTTATGGACAATTTCTTTTCATCACCAAGACTTTTTGGTGACTTGGACGGACATAAAATAAATTCATGCGGAACAGTATGGCCTAACAGAAAAGACATGCCCCGTGACTTTGGACCAAAAAAACTGAAACTGAAAAGGGGTAACGTAAGGGTGAAGACCAGGGGAGGTTTGACTGCATTAGTTTGGAAGGACAGATGAGAAGTTTACATGCTGACTAACATAGACCCACCACCAGCAGAAGGAAATTTTTGTGACGACAGCAACCGCCCCGTGAAGCCTCACATCGTGGAACGGTATAACCGGCACATGGGTTTCGTCGACATTTCAGATCGTATGGCCAACAGCTATTCGATGAATTGACATAACTTCAAGTGGACCACGAAACTGTTTTTCCACTTTCTGGACCTAACAGTACTCAACAGTTGGATTCTGTTATCTTCATGTGGGGCTCAATATACCCACCGAGATTTCAGACTTCTTCTGGTGAGGAATTTGATCGAAGACACTGGAAAAAGCCAAGATCGCCCCACCCCCAGTTTGGTTGGAAGACCAAGTGTGGCAGCAGCAAATATTGTGCGGCTCGACAGCTGTCATAACCAACACTGGCCAGCGAAATCCACACAACTCCGCTGCCGGCTTTGTTCATCTCACAGCCAGAGAAAGACCACAGTTTACAAGTGTGCCAAGTGTGACATAGGCCTGTGCATGGTGCCTTGTTTCGCGGAATATCACACAAAAGTGAATTTGTAGACCACTGAGAATTGTTAATAGTGTGTGTTGTGATAAAATAGTGATCCAAGGTGCCACAGACCTTCTGCAGCA
>JGI20166J26741_11508584_pt1 | contig 12625 bp, 5 predicted proteins | sample TergutCu122P5_FD_26741 | JGI IMG/M metagenome (IMG submission 26741) | reverse complement strand
TTGTATTATTGTTAACCAATCTTATATGTTTTAATGTGTCTGATTGATTGTGCGGTTGTGACTGTGACCAGGAGCAGTTGTATATTGCTCTAGTATGTGTCTCTATGTCTCTGTCTATGAGAGTAAGTTGGTTTATGTTTGTGCTATATATTGACGTGTTCCATTTCCTTAAGCAGTGTTGCTGTTCGGATTGGAGGAATGAATATGTATGTATGTAACCAAAGCATGGGCTTCACCAGTAACTTGGGCACCTCACCTAATCACGATACCACATATAAGCTAACATAAACCAATGGACCATGGCAAAACGGCCCTTTGCAATCAGTTCGTTCCACCAGTTTCTTCTGGTATAATATACGCATTTGCGGTGGAATACAACTACAACTCATTACTTTTCATACAATGAACCATGTGCTTTTCCACCGCACGATTTCCCGTCTTACCTTCATATCCGCCTCCTTGGCTTTATATACACATTTTGAAAAATGCTCCAGAAGTTTATGAATGTCTCCTTCTTTAATATCTTCCATGATATATCCAAACCACCAATTACATTACAATGTATACGGTACGAATGCATTAGTTAACACCAACACACCAGCACTAACCACAACAGACTTCCACCATATACCACACAATATAGTAAGATGTAGTAATCTGTGCTATATACAAGTACCGAACCGATAGCACGCAGCTACAGGTCACCATCCAGATTGCCACACATCCGGATTTTGATGACGTACCGCCGCTCTAACAGATCTATATGACATTTTACAAATGAGTACAAATTTCCTACATGGAGTCCATTTGCAGGTGTAAATCGCCACAGCACACATTTACGCCCAAACGCAAACATTAATCCACTCACGGTGCTATACAAACACCGTGTGACTGCCGAAAAAAGTTTCGTGGTAGATTTGCGGTTTCATGTGCCATCTTTCGGGAAACAGTGAATTTAATCACGTGCCGTGGTTGATCTATGGTGGTTATTACATTCGATATGTGTGTTTTTGGGGAACAAATATTGATATTCATTTAGAGTAAACTAGTTTACAGAATACAACGAGTGATATAAAACATGTTGTTTAAATGTTGGCTTAAATATGTGGTGTCTTTTCGTACGTGATAAGATCCGGGCCGATGGTGTATTGAGTTTTTATTAGATTTTTTGAAGGTTGTTATTGCTACGATCGTTTGTATAGAAACCGTCATCGTCAGTTAAATGTCCCCGACACACGGCGTACGACGCAACAATATCAGAGCGTCGGCCGGAATGTTGGGCCGGCGTGTATCGGTCAAGCAGGAGGAAAAGAAAAAGAAAGAAAAAAAAAACTTTTTAGGGTGATTTAAACTGTTAACTGCGGACGAGAGATTTTCTCTTCTCCGAAACGTCCAGACCTCCTCTGGGAACCACCCAACTTCCTATACTCTCTTGCCAGTGGGTACAGCGGCCGGCGCCTGAGGTTAACCACATACCTACATCTAGTGTCTAGGTTAACATTGAGTGGAGCCTATACATCTGTTCCCCGAATATGCCTTCATGGCGTAGACAGGGAGAACTTTACCTTTGAGTAGTTGGTGCAAGATTGTTTAAATTTTCATTGCTACAAAATTAACTTCCTGATACCTACTGAGGTTAGTGCTGGGGTCAAGTAGGTCATAATCCATGCCTTGTGCTTATATTGTGTGTATTGTTGAATTTTTCCATGTCCACAGCAAATGGTAATTCAGGTAGTACGGACTCACTGGCAAACAAGAATATTAAACTACATAGCAGATTGTTGAGACTGTTGATGTCAGCATTTTGTACACTTCACTGATAGTATGAGAGGTTGGCAGTTGGTATGCAGGAACAGTATTTTCTGCTTATATTAACATTATACAGATCTCTGAAATAGATTTGTCAATGAATTTGCTGGTTTGGCACTAGAGACATTTTCTTTTGTACATATAATACCATTTTTATATTGGATGAATCCTCCCAATCTCCACATTGTCCCATGCTTCACTGCAGAGTGAAAATGGTGAAATAAATTGATTATCTGCAGATGCCTGTGACAGTATTTCCATGGTGAATAAAAACTGTATGCAAGGGCAGAATTCCAGATGAGACTGTGGAAATGGGCTTAGAACAACTAATATTAATTCGAGTCTTTGATATTTGCATAATTACCCCCAAAAATGATGTGTTGACAGTGTATTTCTTTACAACTATTTGCACATGTTTGTGTGCATGTATATACATATGAGTGAGCACTTCGCAAATCCAACATCCATGACCCATGGGCTTCATATGAAGTCTAGCTCAGATGGTGATAAATGAGCTCCAGTATACAGTACCATTGGGCACTGTGACTTGCATAGCAAGAAGGAGAAAAATCGAAGGTACAGTTACCATATGTCAACAACTTATTCCTTTCGCACCTTACTAAGCTGAAGTTACCTCTACACCTTGGAAAGTGACTAGTCATTTCATTGTGATTTTATGGGTGTGGGTAAAATATTAAAGAATTAGTGTGCCCTAAAGGCATTACAATGGAAGAAATACCATCCAAACTAAAACAAGGATGATAGAAGTTAATGTGTGTGAAACAAAGCTTAAAGTCTCCAATGTGGCAGAAATTCAGTCACATTTTCTGTCGTGACAAGAAAGTGAAATATATAGCTAGTTATATCATTTCTAAGAAAGTGTATTCACACACATGACACAAATGAAGAAGTTCAAATCTCATCAAACACAAATGCAAAATTGGCCAAACCACCATCACCAGTTTCATCTCAGTTAAAGTAGAAATTAAAAAAAAAACAGAAGTTTCTTCAGATTTGAAGTTACTTGCAACAAAGCAGCTGGTAAAGTTTGTGTCAAAGGATATTACACCTTTCGCAATTGCAGCTGGAGATGGTTTCATTGAAATGGCATTGTTTCTCATTCATATGAGAGCCCAGCATGGAGCTAAGTGCTAAGTGCTGCTACTTCCCCCAACAAATATATCATGGAAGTAAAGTAAAGCGGCAACTGCTATCTGACCTAGTGTTTTGAAGGAAATAAAAGACTTGCAGTGGATTTGATGGAGCAATGACATGGGATTTGTGGAGTGATTTGTACACAAGAATAAATTACATGAGTGTTCCAATGCATCATATTGCCAATAGAAAACTCAAAGACCATGTTATGTGCATGACAGAATTACAAACTGATGTGCAAAAAATTGGAGATGGACATTAACATTGAGATTACAAGAATATTAATATCATTTGACTTGTACAACGTTATTGACAAACTTGTGTTCATGACATACAGACGGGTGTAAACACTGTAGTGCCACTTCATCAGTTTACAAGGCATGTACATTCTGAACACTGTATTGGTACACATGACATGGGAAGACAGTGGGGAAGAAAGTAGTGACTTGGAAGGGTTAATATGTTCTTACTAAGCTGTTACTACATTTTCCAAAACACCTAGATGCTAAACATTATAAATAAATTCCTGAAAGGAGATGAAGTTACTGAAAGAATAGCAAACTTCAGATATTTGACTTGCTGATTTCACATTAGTATAGAATACTTGAGGTTCTTATCTCAACTGATTTGGTATACAAAAGAGTGGTGGAGGATTGCATTGATTTTTTGACTACTTTAGAAGATGCCACCAATGAAATGCAGGACGTGATGGTACCTGCTCTGTGTCTAACAACATTGTGGAACTGCAGTTGTTATCCCTTGTGAACACAAAACCAAATGACTCTGAGGTTGTTCACAAATTGAAGCAGAAGGCAAAACCACTTACACTAGACAAGTGGACATTACTGCACCCCAAGTGCAAGAGCTTATTAATTCTTCAATGATGGTATGTTTAATTATCCACTGCATATTGTAACTTCCAAGAAGACTAGTATCCTCAACATCAACAATGTAGAAACCCCCAATCCTCACACAACACATTGAAATGGTTCAACGGAAGCCACAACTAAGAGCATATAATTTCTCTGCCTGGAATAAAGCAGTAACAATTGGCCTTTGTGCATCAATGATCCTTTTGTTACCATCATCCAGTACAAATAATGACAGTATCAAGAAGATTATAATTGATATTTTTTAAAATGAAACATACACAGTTTGTGATTTTATTTCTTCATTTATTGTCTGTTGTATTAATGGCAGAATTTACTATTTATTTACGAATCGAGATTAAAAGTTGGGTGTGAAATTATAAGGTAAATAAACACATTTATTAAAAGGCTTAATGTGGAGGGCAGTTCGGGGTGGTGGTATGTCTCCAGTGAATCTTCATGGGTTATATGAATACTTTATTATTCTGTTTGTGTACTGTACTTGGATATAAAGTTTGAATGTGAACTGTGTCAATGAAGTGACTGTTATTACTGACTGAATTTCTTAACCTTTGTTTAAGAATATATTGCAAGTTACATATTTCCTGCCAGACTTGCTGATAATTAACTGAACATCATATTCAGAATATTTTTTATATAAACAAACAGGAAATTGCATTACTATATATCACTTTAATAATTTTTCTTTTGATGTACAGTTTAACGAGAATTGTAGGTGAGATTTGAAGTTCTCAAAGTGGAAACTGTGAGGATGGGGCTGGGACACCATCATCACCAGATGCTGGCAGCAGCAGATTCCTTTGAAACCAGAGGCGCTGGCAGCAGGGTGCAAGGTGGTGCACTTGCACCACCTTGGGATTTTGATACAATTTGCTTTTTTGTGTAACAATTTATTAAATCAATCAATAAAAATTATACAAAAACAAAAGTAAATTTTGTACATTTCCTACAGTTTTACTCTAAGGAGTAATTAAGGATTTTAATTACACAACAACTATATTAGTATACTGTCCAGCTTTCATCATGAAAAAAATCTGGTCACTTTGCATGTATGTAATGTGCACCACCTTGCAAAAAAGACTGCTGGTACTGATGTTTGAAATGTTGGTACATATATTTCAGACTGCAAGGCATCTCAGAAGATGGTTACCTTTATAATTTTATATGTTTGGCATTTATACCTCCCTTGAATCATTATTTTTAAAGTAAGCTTTGTGCTGTAAATTTGCACTTGATTTAGGTTGTATTAAATTACTTCGAGTAAGAGAATCACAACTCATCCTACACAGGCGAGGAAACATGGTAAGTTTTCAGTCAAACACATCATATTTTAACACTAAAATATACTGCTTCTGCAGACTGAGCACGGTCTGTGCCAAATACACTGCCCAGACAAGAGGTTTCCTCCTAGTATATCACATTATAAGTCACTTCTAGACCCATTTTCAAACACAGAGTGAGTTGATGTAACATATATTATGAAAGAAATTAAATTGTTTCATTATCCATCCGATTACCACCGTAAACAAATACATATTTATTTAGGAATAATAATATTGTAGGATGGCAGATTGGAAGTGCATTTCAAAGCTTGTATGCCAGAACACAAGTAATGGTTTGTATGCCACATGATATACCAATGCAACACATTCACAATAATGAATGGATTTGGCAATTAACATTTACTTAGTAGTACACAAAATTTTCAACAAAACAAGAACAAGCAGTGGGAATCTCAAAAACATCCACAATTGGGCGATGGTGGGGATTGAAGGGATCCACACATAACATTTTAATGTAGGCATAACGTTGCACACACAAAGATTTGTAACATGGTGGAAGGTATTCACATCGCTTCCCACCATACCTACAAGAAAAGAGGAGTTCTTAAATGAACATTTATTCCTTCTCATTGTTAGGTAGAAATATTATGCCTAAGCTGTTAAACATATTATTTACATTGTTGGCAAGCAATGTATCAACTACCCAGAAAAAATTATTTTTTTTATATATTGCTAAAAGCACCAATCTCTGATTTCATGAAAAACAAATCCAGAATAATTTTCTTAGTGCCAAAGGCAGTTTCAGGATTACATTACATTGTAAATAAGAAATAATCAATTACAGTATAAAGACAGAAAACTTTTATGAAATTTTAAATTAATTTATTCATTGTATGATAACATTCTACATAAATACAGTTTTTAAAAATTTGCGTACACCTGTGGATGAGGTAAGCAACACTTCTCAGTACTGTTGGAAGTACTTCCATATTTGGCACTATTTTTTTAGCTTATTTCCCTGATCACTGGCATTCACAAACATTTGACATAATCATTTTTCATGTTCGTGGTCAAGAAATTGGTATGACTGCACATCTGTCTATGACTGACTCACCAAAACTGTCTCAGTAATTTTAAGCCTCAATAATAAACAGATTCTCTGATATGCAGGATATGCCATGATATAGTTGCCTGACTTGAGTAGCATGTTCAACAGATCATTTGGATTACAGAATGTAGTTTGTTTCAACACCATTACTGTGTGGCACTAATGAAGCGAGTTGGCAATGCTATAACTTGATGTAGTGTTGCTTCTGTACTGTCTTGGCTAATGGCTGTGCTGTGGCTGTGTGCTTGGTGGCAGTATGATGGGGTTTGCAAAATGCCTAACATGTTTACAAGTGAGAAATATTCCAACATGTGTTCCATATATCGTTGCTACAATGGAAAATGTGAGGCTAAAGTTATGGAACACTAGAAAAAATCTGCAACTCATAGAATTCCACATCGAAAAATGCTTGACAATGTACACAGCAGTCTGAGACAGACTGATTCCTTCCCTTAAGCAAATAAAAATCACAAAATCCATGGCATGAAAAAGGCGATGTTCTGGCACAGGTCCCGCAAAGCCAAAGTACAAGTATTTGCAGAATTTTTAGGGAAGCTGGTTTAGCACAGATACAGGTGTGGAGAATTTTGCACCATAATGATTTTTATTCATGTAATCTTCAAAGCATAATATGACTCTTACCAAGAGATGACACCAAACAAATACAATTTTGTAAGTGGCTGCAACCATGTGGCTAAAATTTGTTGCTGACATTCTGATCATGGATGAGGCTCAATTTAACTGCAGTGGTATTACAAGCGTAAGAAACGTGCATTCTTTGGCACAGGGAAATCCACATGAGGTAGCACACTGCCATTTTCAACACTGCCTGTACTCATGAAATATGCCAGCCATTACTTACTTGCATCCTATACAGTAGCATCAACAGTTTTCTGACACAGTATCCTAAGCTTCAGAGGAGAAAAAACTGCCTCTACTTATATGAAATATGCAAACTTTACTTACTTGCATAACTCAACACGTATACTTTGTGGATATTTTTCACTGTTGACAACTGCTACCCATTTATTGTTCCAGTTTTTGGCCCAGCCTGGTCGAATGTATGTCACATCTGACTCACACACAAAGTTGCCTTTGTGTCTGAAATACCCAAAATTAAATCAAGACAGAATTCCTTCGTATCAAGTAAAGAATAAAATGGATTGTGTTTGGCAAACCTATTACTTTTGGAAGTTTGGGAATTCATGCTACATATAATTTGCAAACTGCAAGATTGAGCCCTTTGTAATATTATTTTAGGCTAGATCATTTCTGCAAGAAATACTTAAAAATTAATGTTTTCGTGCCTTCTATAAGGAGAGAGTCGTTATACATAACTTACATGGAATCTTTCTTGTACGGCCTGAAGAAATGGGTTAAGCACAAAAATGTATTTGATTTTTTAAATGTTTGTATTTATTGGAGAAAGTATTCAGGCACAAGCACACAGTGAAAGGCACATTTTTGTGTATGTCTAGTCAGGTCTACAAAATATGAACCTACCTGTACCCATGAGTGTAATTATCATGTGTCATATACTCCTGTTGCGAGTAATGATTCAATCCATGGTACATATGATGAATGTCATCATGGTAATTATTGATGATGTCATGCACTGCATCTCTGGAAATTGATATTGTGTTACTTCTCTTTCTAAAGGTAAAATAGCAATCCAGTTAAAGTTAAGAAAGACAACATTTGGTAACTTAGCATTTTATGTAGTAAATTACAAATTTTTTATTTTTTACCACCTTCTTATATACTGACCTGTACTTTTCATACTTAAATATGTGAACTTCAAAATAAACTAAAATTCCTTTTTACCAACAAATGCACTCTTTATTAAACCTATAAAATGTTAAAATTTACATTAAAATATCCTACATTCTCTCCTACATGTTTCGGTCCACCTGGACCATCCTCAGGGAGCTCGTATGGAGCCTGAATAAAGTTACACTTTTGTATAAGTAATCAGTAGAAATACATTGTTATAAGTTGTGCAGTATTGTGTCAGCATGTGTTTCAAGCTATGGTGTGTGTACTGTGTGCCGGGCAGCTGCCCGGTACGCAGTACACACACCATAGCTTGAAACACATGCTGACACAATACTGCACACCTTATAACAATGTATTTCTACTGATTACTTCTACAAAAATGTAACTTTATTCAGGCTTAATATGAGCTCCCTGAGGATGGTCCGGGTGAACCGAAACATGTAGGAGCGAATGTAGGATATTTTAATGTAAATCTTAACATTTTATATGATTAATAAAGAGTGCATTTGCTGGTAAAAAGGAATTTTACATTATCAAGATGCACAGTACAACGATAAAAATTCAAAATAAACTGTTTGTTTTACTACCATTTAGTAAAAACGATGTGCACTCACGTGGGATAATCATTGTCATACAGGCAAAAAGGGAGTTCCTGTGCACAACCAGGTTTTCGACCTCCATGTTTGTGATGACTGTGACCAGCATCCAATCCCTGGAAACTTGGGACATGGTTCAGAATTCTGCTAGAACTCTCAGGGTAATCTGGCTCAAAAATGAACAATCAACATTTTTAAACTGTGTGATATGAAATGGTAACTCATAAACGGGGTACTGCTTATGACAGCATATGATACATCACTCATGTGAAATAGGCTGCACTGAATAATCACTGCATATAAACTTGTTTCAAAGGAGTCTGTTTTTCCTACTTCAGTATCCTTAGAGCAGTCGCCCACTTGACAAGCCATTGCTGATAACACGTTATCAAGCTTTAAGTAGACTTAATTTTGCTAAGCACCATGGACATGTTAAGTGTGTATGACTGAGTTGTTGCTTTTTTTTGTTTTGTGTAATATAATCTGATATCCCATATGTCCCACTTTCTCCAGGACATTTCCAGTTTTATGGTTGCTGTCCCATTGTCCAAAAAATTTGATTTGAGATTCCAATGTCATGCATTTTTATGAATCATAGAAATGTGGTATTCCTGGAAATGTGCACAAACGTTTTGACCTTTCCACAGTGGGGGGAAACATCTGTAGGAATAGGACAGCCATCAACAAGCCAGTAACAGCAACAAGCAGGAGAGAGGGAGGAAGGTGTTTAGATTAATGATTGCATAGTCTGGATTGAGATCACAAAGGACGAACAAATATGTACATGTACCATCCATGAGTGAACTATATCATCATCATCATTTTTCATTTTTTATCTGAATGTAATAAATTTGTTATTAACATTCTCTTATTCATGTAATATTAATAAATTACTCTGTGCTTTCATTTCATGATGATTTAGAAATGTTGCCTCGACCCATCTCCATTTTACTAAGCATCCCAGTTTTTAGTTTTTAAAAAAATTGGATACCTTGATACATTGGATTTTCAGGCTGTTGTCGCTGAATGATTTATTTATCAGTATGAGTTTAAATACAGCAACAGTTCCAGATATCTCATTTGCACAAAACAAAGTTTGGGAAATTTCAGTTTGTGTTAAAAGTCCATTTTTTATAGTATGAGATTCAGATTGTGAGTATCTGCACACAAAATATTCTATATCTCTGTGCTGTTTGTACAATATTGTTTTTATCCTCATTGTTCTCCAATCCAAGCAAAACTGTGATTTTAGCACTAACTGAAATTTTCTCAAATATTATTTGCTGTGAATTTAGTGTAGTTACTGTATTGAAATGGAAAATATGCAAATAGTTAATGTAGATAACAACACATGTTTTGTGTTTGTCTTTTAAGTTTAGGTAGGTTTATTGATTTGTCTCCACAATTCATAATTACCATGACAAGGATAAGAAAGAGTCATTCTTGGCTGTTGTATGGCTGTTTGATGTATCTAGATAAATAATGATGACAAATGCTGATATCACATTATTTGATATTTAAAAATAACTATGTTGTACCTAATTTTAGATATGGTATGCGGCAACCATATGTATGGTGAGAATATTGAGTAATTTTCATATATTTGCCCTTCAGTTATGTCCGTGGTGGAAGCAAGTTACAATATTTATAAATACAGCAAATTTCCATTAATTTGACTCACAGGGGACTAGATATGTGCCAAGTTATTGAATATTCTGGATTATCAGACAGAACCTATACTGATCTAGATTCTTACAGTTAAGTTTTTGTTACTGCTCCTATGCTTGGGCTGTACAACTAATCACAGTATTCAATTTGGATATCTCCTTCAACCGCTTGTTTAGGGTTACCAGGGTCCTCTTTTGTGTTTTCTGGGTCTTCATAGCTGAAGCAAGTGGAATAGGAGACAGGAGGATGGGGCACAATAATGGTTGATGTACAGACCCTCTTGGAGGCCTTTCTGAACATGTCTGTGAGATAGGCCTGTTTCACCAATAAAGCTTTTTTTCTGGTAACAAACAAAATTTCTGGTCTTGGTACTGCTGTTCTCAAGTGCTGGACTATCAAAATTTCCAAATTGTTGGAAGTCAGATTAAAAGAAGTATGCTGTATTTACATATAGAATTCAAGTACGAAGAGAACTAACTTACTGACATGGTTAACCTAAAAAAGGCACTTCTAATATGCCATATATGTGGTTTGTGTTGATATTTGTATATACACTACACTCAGAGACATAATTGGAAGCAACGTATGTGAAACTAGTGAAACTTGGCTAATATTGCTGATACAGCAACATACAATTGTACAGAATGGCAAAATACAATCAAAACACAACTATATTTATTTGCTAAGAGAGGGAGGGTGGATCACATAGCAGTTTACAACTACATGTTTCAGTCTCTATTGGCCATCGTCAGGTTGTACTACTTCCTGTTATAAAGTAAAACTATACAATATGCAAGGCACCTGTTATTGGTGACGAGATCTCATCACCAATAATAGGCGCCTTGCATATTGTATAGTTTTACTTTATAACAGGACGTAGTACAACCTGACGATGGCCGATAGAGGCCGAAACATGTAGTTGTAAACTGCTATGTGATCCACCCTCTCTTAGCGAATAAATATAGTTGTGTTTTGACTTATTTTGCCATTTTGTAATTCTGGTTCAACACAACAGGGATGTCTCACCTCAAAAACATACAATTTGTTGAATAATGAATGTGATGTAATAAATGTAATTTTAACCTTAATTTAAATACTAACTTCTGCCAATAAAGTATGAATTTGTAAGGAAATGTTCAGGCAAAGAATTAATGATCATTCAGTTCATTTTAATATGTAGGAAACACAACACCTTTAAGAAATAAATCATATTTTAGTGATTTTTTAAACTTCTGAGCCACACATCAAAATACGTTTATGATGCAATGGGCCAGTAACATACATTAAGCTAAATCTATATACTTTCAGGATTACCCATGAACAAATGCATACAATAAAACGGCATTGACAGGCATGTCAGCTAGTTTAGTGTAATGTATTTCAAATGTAATATGTTTCAAAACACAGTCACAAAATGGCTATATGTCATACATGTGTTTTTTGGTGGTTCTTTTTTCAAAGGTAATGCATGTGAAATACTCAGCTGCATATAATGATGAAATGTTTACATTGCAGTACTGAAATATGGAATGTATTAGAGGTGTGAATGCCATTAGAAAGACTATTTATTGCCTAAACTTTGAATATGTTTAAATGCAAAGAAACATATCTGTGGATGTACTACCCAATATGTTTTTCTCATGCTCCTGATGATTGCTTATAGCCAGGGGTATGAATTTGTTAAGGTTGTTATCCTATGGGGCGGGGAGGCACGGTGGCGCAGTTGGTTGAAGCAATGTGCTACAAACTGGAAGGTCGCGGGTTCGATTCCCGATTGGATGAGTAGGATTTTTTATCGACCTAATCCTTCCAGCCACACTATGGCTCTGGAGTCGACTCTGCCTCTAACATAGATGAATACCGCCAGTAAGGCGGCCGTTGCGTAGGGCTGAAAAACTTGCCACATTCATGTGCCGTGTGTGGGAGCCGCGACCTCCTGGAGCCTTAAGGGCCTGTACTGGTATTACGTACTTTATTATCCTCTGCGATATGACACCGTGTTATCTGACAAATTTATCACCATGTCAGAGCAACGCAGTGTCTCCATCGACCCATTCTAAAACGTCAGTTAATTTTCACTAAACTAACCGCTTCACATCCAATTGACGGTCATCTTCATAGTCAGTGCAATCAGAAATTCAAAGTAGTTAATAATGGCGTTTCACCACGTCTGGGATTTACAGTGCATCGTGTGACGTCATAAGCCGTCGCTGGCGTCCTGTTCCGGACAGTCTGATGTTTGGTACTTGACGGCCTTGAAGGGTGAATGACCTTCAGGCCCTTTTATTGAAGGACGGATCTTTGCATGAAAGAAACAGGTCTGACCTTCGAAGGTTGTCT
>JGI20166J26741_11508473_pt1 | contig 12627 bp, 5 predicted proteins | sample TergutCu122P5_FD_26741 | JGI IMG/M metagenome (IMG submission 26741) | reverse complement strand
CCCAGCCACACATTACTAGCATATTTGTTCTTTTCCCAAATCTGACACAATCATACCATTTTCTTTGTCATACTGAAAGACAATATTCAGAGCTCCCGTCTTATGAGACTATAATGTAATATTGCAGCCTGTTTGAAATATTTAACCAATTCAAATTCCTGTGTGGCAGTGAAAATTTTTTCTCATCTTCCTGGCTGTGTACTCAGATTCAGGATTGGTCTCTTGTTCTTGTAACTTCACCAAATGATGGCTTAGAGTACTTTTGAAATTCCAAAATCGTGTGCCACCATTCTTACTTTTGTATTGTTACTAATTACATCTTTTATGGCTCATTCTATGGCTGCTGAATCTACCTTTTGTCTACATTTGTACATACATACATACATACATGTCCACATTCCATGGATCCATTAGTGTGTCATAAAGACAGTAGAATGTGGAGCAAGTCATGAATACACAAATATACAAATTTTCAGTGTAAAATACTGCAAACATTTTACAAAAAACAGTATTATAAATCATCTTTACACGTAAACAATTCATTTACAGAGTAAAAGGAACGTGTGTGTAGGTATTTGATACTCAAGAAAAATCTTCAACATTTCTGCTTACAATTATTATACATGTGTGTCATCAGGAAAAAATATTGGTTCCGATATGAAATTTAAACTCAGGGGGGTCATTTATATATATATATATATAGAACAACAGAGGCCCTATAATTGATCCTTGGAGAACTCCATGTTTCAATGTACCCCAGTCAGAGAAAAAAATTTTGAGTTTTAATAGGCAATTTTACTTCAGCCTTTTGTCTTCTGTTAGTTAAATAGGACCTGAACCAATCTCCAGATACTCTTCAAATTCCACAGAAATGTAATTTAGGCAACAAAGTTTCATGATTCACACAATCAAAAGTCTTTGCCATATCTCATAAAATTCCTCCAACATTCACTGTTTGTTAATAGATCTGAATACACTATCTGTTTGTCTGAAGGCAGCGCCTTCGGTTGGTATCCCTTTCCTGAAACCGGTCTGTTCTGTGACCAGTGTGTTGTTAGTATGCTGGTGTTAGCTTAAAATATTATGCTTAGCTTTCTAGAGAACCTTAGAAAAAAATATATGAAATACAGTATAATGAAATTTGTCCGTAATTTGTCGTATTACTTTGTCTCCTTTCTTGTAAAGTCATTGTCATTTCAATAAAGCGACTCGTTATGGGAGAGGCGTTTCGGGGATCGAAGCCGGGTAAGGTGTAGATTTTCCGCACCCGTCCAGACCGAAAGTGGAGCCCCACCCAGCCTACAGTAAAATGGGTACCGGGTCTCTATTCTGGGAGTAAAGCAGGCGGGTCGTGGCGTTGACCTACCACCCCTTCTAGCGCCTGGCTTAAACAAATAGCTACACCTCTAATTCTCCTCTGGGTGTGAAGTTTACTTTGACTGTATTTTACGTTTCAATAAAACGCTTACCTGAACATGAAATAATTTTGACAAAACTTTCGCACGTAACACTTGCTTTATTGTCTTTTTATCTAGAAAGCTGATACAAAATGCCATCATATTAAAAATATGTGTCGGTGTATAACTACGTGTTTTGCCGTAACATCAAGAAGCATCAGGTCTGATAACCCACGCTAAAAAATGTCATTTAATGTTTGTATTTCGTTTTCATTTAAGATTTATTACCGTAAGAAAGTAAGTGCAAAACATTTCTCGTGTAGCATACAGCAAACATTCAACAAACACACTTAGCACCGTCACAGAACTAATGATAAGAAAATATTTGAAACTACAAAAAAATGTATTTCAGTAGAAGAGCTGTCCGCTTCAGCGGGTGAAATACAAGACCCGTAAACACGTATCTTCTAAACAGTCGTTGGGGCGCGTAACACCCTGGTTCATACTCCACTGGTCACCTGCTCGAATAGTCAGTTCATACATTCGTAATACTAGCCGCTTTTTCCGTGGTATTCCTCTGTTTCTCGATAAAGTGGCTCCAGAAATTCTTCCATCCACATTCCTTCCGCTTATTCAGTAATCATCCTGTAACACTCTAGACTGGCATACGGAGCTGGTGGAGAAGCCGTCAAAGGAATGGACAAGGCAGGTTATGTAGGTATAATGTAACGATGAGGCGCATACGTCAAACCATTGTTGCAGTGGAAAAGCAAAAATTACTACATAATTTGACTGGCCGTTTTTAGGCTCAGGTGTCCAGCATGCAAAGCACATGCGTAATTGGTGGCCTCTCTGGCTCTACAATATTGTTCCACCTTATCTCATTAACGGCACGACTTCCGGAAAAAAGGTAATGGCCATAAAAATGTTTCAAATATTTCTCATTCTAAAAAGAACTGAGCGAGGTATGATAAAGAACGTATATTGGTCTTCATGTAAAGTACCATTTATCCTTACCAGATTTTAATTAAACTTTTATATTCATGACATTTTTACGAAAAATACACCAATACCAAATTTCATGAAAATCCGTCCAGTGCGAGCAAAGTTGTTCCATGCAGACAGGCAAAACTGACAGACAAGACAGACTTGACGAAACCAATAGCAGCATTTCGAAATTTTGCGAAAGCGTTTACTTAAGGAAGTAAGAACAATTGTGAAGAGTAAATCAGATACGCCGTAAAGAATTCGCTGAATTACTTGTAATTCCAAACTCTGTCTATTTAAATTTAAAAACTTTACAGCTTAATTCGGATAATTTTGGGTTACTTTCTTCAGCTTTGATTAGGTTCTCTGGTCTATTCGAGCACTGAAATAATTCCTTATCCTTCTTCCGATTCGAGGATTGACAACTACAAACCAGATACGATGTTTAGAAATTTTAAATCTGATTTTTCACTCTACTTCTGGTTCTTCGCACTTTTATCTCTCTTTTGAGAGAATATAGGATTTTAATTTCCTTACTATTTACATAAACTTAAGTATAAAAAACATTAATTTTTCTTAATTTCTCACACCATACTCTCAGTATATGTAATATCGCCCCATCTGACATTCTTTCACCTTAACAGGTACATACAGCAGTGACAACAAACATTTCGTATTGTTTTTTATTCAAGACCACAAATTTAGTGTAGCCGTTGTAATGTGCACTTGTAATGCAACTGGTCTTCCGAGCTCAACTTCTGAGGGTAAGAATCGTTCAGACATTTGGTAGCAGTCAAAGGCGGACCATAAGCCCACTGCAATACCTTTACCTACTGTAAGCAAGAGGCACGCAAAAGAACGCAGCCATTTTAAGGAAGCATTGGAAGACAGCACATGTCTTAAGCTACAAGTATACTGGCACTAATATACTGCCAAACATTAGTGGTTTTATCAAGTACCATTAATGTTCACGAGAAATTATGTCATAAAACGTAATTCTTTGATCCATGGAATAAAATGTTTCAGTTTTGTAAAGTCTTGTCATAAGCAACACTGTATATTTCGATGCAAACAAAGCTAGGCTACCATAAAATTCGGAACTGATCGTTGCATATAACAAAAAATTTCCGCATTCCTTCTTTTATTGGGAATACGCAGTACAAGCGCAAGAATCGGATTTGTATTATAATCCCGGAAAACAATCCAAACTGAAAGTTGCCAAACCATTTTCGTTGGACCGTAAATTAGGAGAATATTATAATCAAAAGCCGACACCCTAACGATCTATAAAAAACGAATTTCATAATTAAAGTTATGAACATGGTGCACCTTGTGATGATATAAATAATAAATAATATTTTCAAAATAGTGTTTTGGTTCTTCAATTTCATGAAAAAACCAGAAAAACATAAATCACTTTTTCATTGTATTAGCATTATTTACAACGAACCCCTAAACCAAAGCAACACCTGGACACAGTCTACAGCTGCTTCGAACTTAACAGATAATTCGCTCATGGTGGAAAATAAAAAAAAACTGATTACAGATTAATCATTGAACATATAAAAATTATCATACATATTTCAAAATTCTCAGGAGCACACACAAAACCTTTACAGGGCACCAGTTATCCCAAGGGCATACGGTAGGAGTTGCACTTTAACCAGCATTTTACAGCAGCTTTAATGTTCAAAACATTTGGGCCTTTCACGTGCTTTATACCATGTAATGAAACTGGGAATGGTTATACGTGCTAGCTGAAAGCAACACGGTACGTTAACTAGATTGTGTTGTTCACGTGAGAACCGCGGTTTGTGACAGAGCCATGTGATGATAAACATGAGCACAATGTAACAGAACACAGCAAGAAGCACAGTAACCGATAAAGCGTGTTCAGCATCCGTATCGCAACAGCGACATGGCAACAAACAAGATAGAAATTATACACCAAAAGGGGGAAACAGACTCACAGGAGAAAGCAAACAAGTGTGGGTAAGACGCGAGAAGTTGCAATTCGACAGCTGTAAGTCAACACAATTTGTATTCATGACTGCAGCTTGGAATTATACTGCGTTATCACCTTATACTGAAACTGCATATTAAGGAGTTAAAACACAAATTTTTAAAAAATTAAGACTCTGCTCTTTGAATACAGACCCAAAGGAAAATACGAAAAAGACCATACCTACTAAATTCAAAAAAGTGCTGTCTGAGAAGCCGACATTCACTCACACAGGCTCTGAAAATCAAGGATTTTGTTTCCTCAAACCGATTTTTATAAGTTCTCTTTTAATATTATCCTCCCAGCTACGTCAATGTCTTCCACGTGCTTCTGCCTTTGTTTTCTCCTATCAAACGTTTTTACTCGTTTTCTATTTCTACCATGTGTGCTACATGCCCGCCAATCTCACCCTGCTTGATTACAGTGCCCAAATAATACCGGATGAAGATCAAATTTCATGTAGTTCTTCATAAAGCAGTTTTGTCCTTGCCGCTGTTATTTCGTCTCTTTTGGCTAAACGTATCCGATTAGCCACCTTTATACCGGTACTATTAACCACTGAAAGCCCAGGGGTTATTTTACATACCATCAAGTTTAACGTTCAAAAGTTCTACATTCTGCTTGAACACACAGTGTGTTTACGTGCTTTGAAAGGTCCTCAGAACAAAGAGCAATTAGGCTTATTTCCTTGTTCAGCATCAACTGATTAGTTTTTATACTGCAGACAGAATGAGTAATGTGCGCTACGAAGCGAATCTTTAAATACCGGTTTGTGCACGTTAATGTTCGTCTCTAAAGTGTAATGCATGTTAATTGTCCAAAAGTAGAGTTACTGCATCTTTCAAAGAAGACATAACACTGTATCTTAATATCTACCAGTGTATGCTCCATACATTACTTTCCATAAAAAAGCTTGTCACCGTGATATTATGCTGTGTAGACTGGTACACATCAGTTCCGACGTTTCGGAGAAAAATTCTGCATCCTTTCAGAGGGTAAGCCACTACTCTTGAATAGCCTGAGGTAAAGGCAGACATTTCATTTTAAATGTCGGTATATACATATTTTTCATTAGCACTTATGTCAGAAGCTCAAGTCTCACTTGTTAAAATGAATATATGCAGAAAATATATAAATTCGAAATACCTACTTTCTCGTTTTCTGCTACGTCGACAGTCACACTTCCCATGTGACCTTCCATAACACTTAAACCGATTCCTCGAAGTTAAATAACGTCATTTAAGATACCATTTCTGGAAGCAACAAATTTTTCAAACCTTTCCCCTTGTCCCATATAATTGCAACAATGAACAAGAAGCAAAGCGGAAGGGGACGTGTTATATTTACAGCGGAACATTTATGAAGAGGAAATCAAATTAACCTTTGACTCCAAGAGATGAAGAAAGAAACTAAATTACAGGCAGCCTTCAAAGACTTAAACAAGGAAATGAGGAAGCTATGGTTTTGTTCCATGGGGATTTCTTCCTTCCTTCTAACCTGCACTGGTAGAAAGGCATACACTCTTCGTGGGAGCTAGTTAAAGAAATCTATTGCTGATAAATGTGTAATGAATTGTGAAAACTGGAAAATTTTATATGAGCTTTCGTTATTGATGTACCAGGTTATGTTAGCTACCATAAGTTAGAGGAGAGGTGGCTTTCTGTTCGACAGTTCCGTACACTGTACAGAATGCCAGAGCAGACATTTTTCGCATACCGTGATTTCTCTAATTAACCCAACGTTACGAAGTAATTGTCCTCACTCTCACAACTTACGTTCTGTTATATATTACATACAGACCGTCTCAGAGTTCGTTTTGGCGAAGAAGGAATTTCTAATGAAGTGTTTGAAAAATTTTTGGCTTTATTTTGTACAAGTTAAGTCGTGCTGAATGTGATTGAACTTTTACACCTCATTTGGTGTTCTCCGCTTTGCAACTGGGCACTTTTGGGTAATAATATTTGAACAATTAATTAATGCCTAAATTCTAAATTTCTGTACTGCCTTGGGTTGTAGGGGAATCAGGGAAAGACAATTATTTTATTTTATTTTATTTTATTTTATTTTAACTGCACCAATTTTAACGTTTATGAAAATTTGTACAACTTTAAATTAATTATAAATTATGTTCCTTATTTGTATAGCTTAACTCTTTGCAGTCAGTAAGCACCTAGTAAACCAGACTATACCATTTTTACAGGGCAGTTAGAAATTTGAGTCAGCATTAGGGAAGTGATGCCCGCATAAAAACGCCCTTAAGTTCCCGAGTAGTAACGTGGCTTCAGAGAATTTTCAACGTACTCTAAAAACTGTCAACAGATATTCTTTGGATGTACTGACGACGTTTTTGTCGCAGGAGATGTCAGTGATTTCCTTTAAAAATCCAAAACTGTACAGAGGCAGCACAATCGAGATCGTTGAGGCTAAGACGACACTAGTGCCAGCCTACAAAAATACTACATTTGCAGCCTCTTTGGGTAGTGACCAAGTTTAAGCTAGAACCCTTGCCCCGGGAGGCATATTACGTAAGGTCATAATTTCAGGAGCCAATTTCTGTCAGGTAGCATCTCATGTGGGTACGAACGAAGAGAGAATGACAGTGTTCACGCAGGGAACAATTACACAAACTCTAATGTACGCTAGAGTTCTTCACGGAACAAATGATAATCAAGAGCACTCAGCTCCTCTGGGATATCACACGGCGTCACTGGGAAATCTGTAATCGACTTTTCGATAAAACGTATTGGCGTCATCGTCAAGGGTCGAAATATCTTACTTTTGGATATTCCTACACTTGGAAATGAGGCAAAAGTGTTGAATCGAAAGTCGGGTACTGATAATCCAGTGACACCGCGTCACATGAGAGGAAAATTTGAATTCTTGGCTACAACCTTGCAAAAATGTCAAAATCCCCCAAAATAACGATTTTAAATTCCGTAATTATCATTCCTGTGTCGTACAAGCAAGGTGCCGATTCGAATCGCGGCTCTATTATGATATTGTTTTGTGATATTACTTATTATGTTACTGCAGGGTACTGAGTCCAAGTTAAGATTATTTCTTATTTGGCAGTTGAGACGAAGAACAATTGTACTGCATATCTACAACTGAATATAAATGGAAATTCTTGAAATACTAAGGAGAATGAAATGCGTTGTCCATACTGCACCTCGGTTATGCACCAGATTATTCACTTTGCGACAGGTCCTTCATACCTGTGCACACAAAATGTTCTTAAGTTTTTTTCACGCCCAACTAATGTACACTGATTGTAACTGAACCGACAGATTTATTTTGACATTTATAACAACAGTTGGATAATAACCCAAAATCCTGCAACTTTACACTTGACAGAAGAGTAAGTGTTTCTCTTGATGGGCACTGTCCAGCGTGTGATAAATGGCAAAGGTATTGTTAATCAGTGATATAAAAAATTGTAATACCTTTTACGCGCGTTCGCAAAATTGCGTAAAGCGACCGTTAGCTTCGTCATGTTTTTCTGTCTGTCGGTCTGTCTGTCCGTCCTCATGCAACAACTTGACTCTCAATGGACAGATTTTAAATAAATTGGTTTTTGAGTATTTTTCGAAAATCTGTCGACAAAATACAAGTTTCTTTAAAATCCGATAACAATAACGGATAATTCACATGAAGACCAATCTACACATCTCGCTCAATTCTTCTCAGAATGAGAAATGTTTCAGACAAATTATGTACAGAAAATCAAAACATATATTTTATGTTCAATACTTTTTCCGAAAGTCCTGCCGTTTAAGAGATAATGTGGAGAAAATATTGTACAGCCGGAAATGCCGCAGATGACAATAGGATGCATGTTCTTTGCATCCTGGATAAAAATACAAAATCAGAATATGTAATTATAATTGCTTTTCCAAGGCAACATTGCTTACATCAAACAGCCTTCATGTTACTCGTACTTTTATAAGTACCTTGCCTGTCTTGTTTAACCTAAGGAACATTACATAAAAGCAAACAATTTGACACTTATGTACTGGCTATATAAACCAGCATAGCTAAACAAAATGACTAGTAAAGCTACCAATGTTCAATTCCCTGTAAAGTTAAGGATTTTGTGTCTGCCGCCATGGTCAAGCGTTGAACAGTTCTAGAGTCCACCTAGTTTCCAATTCCAAAGGAACTATAGGCGTTTCCTTTGGGATAAATAAGCCGAAGCATCATAGTAAAGGGTGACATATATAGTGACGAATTTAAAATACATGGGTCTATACATAAAATTTTTCACGCTTTACAGCTAATGGGACAAAACATTGTTATGTGTAAGTACATAGATATAAGACAAAGAAATGGAAAGATGTGTCACATAACAGTGACAGCATTCTCATCAGTTGGATGTTTCTTACAACGCTGCACTTCGAAGGTACATTTCATCGAATGGACGCTTTAGACAACCGATATGGATAGCTGATATGACTACACAGATTGGGGGTCTAAAGCTGTCCATTCCGTATTGGAGATGGTCCTTTAATGTATGTATGTATATCGGGTTCAAAACGTTTTTCTACGTTGTCCGACACCTAGAATCCAATGCTTCCTATCTTCCCACTTGCCTTCGTTTAGGTTTCTTTCGTTCATGGCCTTCTTTATTCTTTCCATCCAGTTTTTCGTCGGTCTTCCTCGTGCTCTCTTTTGTTTCGGCATCCACTTTCCTTTAATACTTGAATTAATTTAGACTGAGTTGGTGTTATAAACGGTATACTTTGATGTAGATATTGGTGTTTAAGTTAATTGTAATTTCTTTACCGTTAAAGGCGAAAACGTAGACTTTATGAACTGTATTCACAGCGTAATGGTTCTAACGTCCGCTCCGGGTTTTTAATCATCTAGACAAATCGTAAAATTACGCGAAGTTTCTTCGGGATTAAATGTCTTCTAAAGTTTCTGTACAACGTCTGACAAAAATATTCTTCACTCCTTCAAATAGCACTTATCAAATTACGCGTGAACTATGCTTCAAATCCATTCAGAAATACATGTAGGTCTTTCGTTAGATTTAAGAAAATATTAAAACATTTCGATAATTTTGGAAAAAACGCCTCTCTATTAAATTTCACGAGAATCAGTTCAATAGTTTCCGCCACATTCAGACCTATGGACGCATAGACAGACATAACGATGTTACCAGCACATTATCGCAACTTTAAGTTTCGCGCCTAACATGCGAGAGAACATGACGTCGGAAGCTGGTTGAGAAAAGTTTCATTTCTTTTCACACGCGACGCCAACCTTCCACATGCGGAAACTGGAGTATAGAGCTGTACTAAAATAACACCAGACTGTGACTTTAACAGCTGTTCAAGAAAACTGCATACACGGCTTCCAAATAATACAGCACATTGCTTAGTAAAGTGATACTACAAACGCTAAACAGCAAAGGGTTTCTTCTGCTTCAATACGTCCCACGTTATAAAGATACACAATGTGGATATATATATTCAAACATTAGAGACCTAGATAATGGATGGTTATGAATAGTCAGCTTCAAGCATCAGGGAAAAATCTCCCACGTAACCTTGGATAAAAGGCTGAGTTTGAGTCAATTCCTGCCCGGACGTACTGGCGAAGAGAAGTACCGGATGGCTTGTCGGAAATCTAACTCCGCGCGTGTGTATTCCGTAAGCTCGAAAAGGCATTGACTGAGATACCTAGATCCTGGATGCATAACATTTACAATATCTGAAGTAGCGCTGTGAAAGAGAGAAGGCGGTTAAGGAGCAAGCACAAATATGAAGAAGAGAAAAAGGAATTAAACAACTTTTTACAATTTCCTATGACGAAGAAGCTTGACTTCAGGCAAGAAACCCACCTTGATAAAATTTTAGTACTTATGTAGATAAGGCCACGGTTTATATAACAAGAACCACGAAGACACGGGGAACATTATACTTTACGCTCTCTGGCGCTTCCCCTCTTTTACACCAAAAAGCTAAGCTTACAAAAAACGAATGAAAAAGCGAGGGAAATGGCACGACAAATATAAGGTTGAAGGTTAAAAATTTTAAAGTTTGCTTTAGCAAGGAGAGTGTGTCCTTCTCGTATATACACTTATAAGAAAGGGGAACGCATAACTTTATACACATGCATCATACTCCATGGGAAAGGACACACAAAACGGCATCACACTCCATGGGAAAGGACATACAAACGGCATCACACTCCATGGGAAAGGACATACAAACCGCATCACACACCATGGCAAATTCAGTATAAACAGGCAACAACCAAAATGACAAAGACTTACCATGAGCAGGCTTCATACAACAAGACAATGGACACATAAACAAGTACGAAACATCATGGAAAGAGTACCCATTAACACGTACCTTAGATCATCACAAAAGATACCTCTAAAACACGGCGTCTTATATCAGATTAAAAGACACTTTTATAAATAAATATATGTATATGTATTATAAAATTTAAAACAATAAATAAGCATTAAACACCATAGGACAGGACACTATTTTGCTTACATATAATACTCGTAGATCCTAATTGTCTCGTTAGATGGTTTATTCAGCAATTAAAACTTTCTCTACAAAATTACTTCACAAACTGGCTAATTGCTGTGTACTATGGTACATTTTACAGTTGATACTGATTTGTTTCAAACTTCCGAAGCACGCACGTAATGTACAAACCTTGAATTTGTACCTCACAGTAAACAAAGGGTCTCTCCATGGGATTACTCTATACTGTTTGGGGAAATAATTGCTGTTTATTCCTTGTAATATAAAACACAAACATTGTGTGAGTGAATGTGTGTTTGTGTGTGTTGGTGTGCGCGGGAGGGCAGGTGCAATGGACACAGCTGCGTAATGTTACAGAAGGTGCAGGTCGCATATCTGATGTGCTTTCAAGGAATGAATTACATATGCATATTTAAACATATACAAGTTCCAGGTCAGCCTGTGGCATCTAAAATGGGTCCCTGGTATCTCTGTATTAGACTAACTCTACCGTATTAGCGAGAAATTCTAGCATATACTTACGAATGTTTAGTTTCTTCCTTAGGTGAGAAAACACGGTTACAATTACAATAACAGACATCTTTTGGCAAACCAAATCTATAAATAGTTTCAGCTGTCAGGTATTTCCACTTCGTTAACCCCTCGAAGACTTAAGGGAAGAGAGAAGCACAAGACAGGCAAAATACGTATAAAGTAACAGTGAAGCCCGTTCGAGTAACTATCATTGCCGTTAAAATGCAACACGTATTGCATATTCTGATTGTGTGTCTGTGGTCTGAATTACCCAGCATGCAAAGACTATACGCCGTACTATAGTGTCATATGTGGCATGTCCATTTCTACCACATTTTTTCGTATCACCTCCTAAAAGACATGATTTTCGGGGGAAAAAAAATTGTATATTTAATGGTTGTTTTGATTTCATTTACAAAATTTTTCACTCCTAGAAGAATACAGGGAGATAAATAAATGTGCTTACGTCTTCATATAAAGTGTCCGTTATTTTTTGTCAGATTTTAATGAAACATGAATTTTCTCGACAGAATTTCGAAAAAACTCACCTATAAAATTTCATGAAACTCACTCCAGTGGAAGCCGAGTTGTTCCATGCGGACGGACAGACAGATGCACATACAGACATGACGAAGCTAATACTAGCTTTTCACAACTTAGCGAACGCTCCTAAAAAAAATTAAGGTTGTGTAGTGACACACCTAAAAAGTATTATAGAGGGAGTGGTGGACTCCTTGAGTATGCACCAGACGATAGCAGTTAAAAATTTCAGCAGCATTTTTAATTTAGTATTTGGAAGGCTTCTTTATGCAAAGAGGGCTGGGTTTTGCCTGAATTTCTGAAGGTTATTTTTACAAAGCACCTTCTATATGTTTCGAGCCTTAAAGACTCATATTCAGGACGTTAGTTGTAAAATTATAGTTCACTCTCCTAACCAACAGACTGCTTCTACTACTGTGTATCCACACACTGATGACTCGTCATATATCATATATGTGGACATACATTGTACCATAAAGGCGGTAATTTTACAACTAACTTCCTGAAGATGAACCTTTAAATTTCGAAACATGTAGAAGATACTTTATAAAAATAAAAAATTGTAGCAGGTGTGCTTTTGGTTGGTTTAACATTATAACAGCTGTAACACAGTGCACGGTATAAAAAATGTAACATGTCGACGGTTAGATTTATACAAAATAACAAACCCACCATGTGG
>JGI20166J26741_11508251_pt1 | contig 12630 bp, 4 predicted proteins | sample TergutCu122P5_FD_26741 | JGI IMG/M metagenome (IMG submission 26741) | reverse complement strand
AGCATTTGTGACTCACTTAATCAGATGTTGTTTTCCTGGTCTGTAACAGTTATTTCAAAACTTGAGACTGATTTATCTTCATTTTTCAATTCTTTGGTAACATATATTTATATGAGGATACATTTATGTGCCTGTAGAAAAAGGAGGAGGAGAAGCTAAGAAAGCAGCTGGAAGAGGAGCGTCGGAATCAGGAGGAGGTAGAAAGATTCCAAAAAAAGTTCCAGGCACGCAAGAAATACCGTGAACGTCGTCAATATGAAGAAAGAGACTCAGGTTCCTTTCTTACTCACTATTGGTGGTTGTTAGTTGGTGTCTTAGGATTACTGTTGGCTCTTTACTACAAAATCTTTTTGTAGTTCTTGTTGATATGAAAATGCAGATTGGCTTGAATGGTTGTAACTTACACAACCATTTTCAGTGAGAGTAATATATATATATATAACAGAATTCTACAAGAAAACATACAGTGTATAGTGGGATATGGATATAGGTGTTGAATTTTTCATGTGATGGTATATTAAACAGACAGCACTAAAAAATAAGAGACAAATATTTATTATTCGTAATTCTCAGTAAATGATCTATGTTAATAACCATTCTCATCATCATTGAGATATATATGTATGTGTGCTTGTGTGTGTATATATACACATACGCACACACACATACAGTACATACTTGTGAATATTTACAGTAACACTTGTTGCTCAGATGACTGTACATTCGGTTGATTTATTGTTAGAAAATGCTCACAGGCTGATGAGTTATGTATTTACAGGAATGTACACATCAAACAAGCATTCTGCTCAATCAACTAGACATGACTATGGCAGTTTTCCAGATGTGAAACAATATTACTACATAATATGTACAAATGTGGCTTACATTTCATACACATTTTGTAGAAACAGTGCAGGGATACTTTAAAATCTAAAATATGACTTCACATTGCACAAATTGACACATTCTTACACACACATGCATGCACACACACACACACACATTTTCATATGTACCCACAGAATAAAAGAAGTGTTTATGTATTAGACTGTATTGTTCTTTGTACTCAAGTATGGGTAAAGTGAATAAGTGTGACCAATTAAGATTTTTAAACTTGCATCTGCATAATGTGCACATCATGTGCATCTGCTTTACAAATAAAGAGATGATCTTGAATGTTCAAATAAAGATTACATGTATTACTTTAAATAACCTTTATTTGTAAGACTTAAAAAGAATCCTTCTGCCTGGTCACATCAAGTACCTTTTTTGTCGAGACATGGAAGAAGCATACCATTAACATGGTAGCAATTAGAGATGGTCTGTAATAAAGTTTTATTACATTTACATATCTGTTTCTCAGTTATCCTTCTTTTTTCAAGTTGTCAAATGTGTGAAGATCCATGCTTGGCTTCAGTATTCCACATTTTATTCAGATTCTGGTGTCACATTTCATATTATCACACTGACTGAACTGCAGCAGAAATGGTTTTCAGGTGTGCTGTAGTGTTGTGAATTAATATTGCAGAAGGTATTATACAAATTTCTTTGACACATATTCAAAACTGTTCCATATAACACATCCACAGTAAAAGTGATTGAATAATTTACTTACAGAAGTTTCTTTTCCTTTAACTTAAAATGTTTCATACATGCCTGTATGTAACTTCAGACTGCACTCATAGCTGCCTAGCTGGTACTTTAAATATTATCCACCACTCTGCTTGAACGTCTCCCAAGAGGACCCTTACCTTCATTATTCTGTCCTCCCATGTGTGCTATTCGTACTATCCTTTCCCTCCTCCTTAACCTGATCACCCTAACATGTGGTGAAAAGTACAAATTATGTAGGAGCTCCTCATTGTTCTCCAGCCTCCTGTTTCTTCCTCTTAGTTCCAAATATTCTGCTCAGCACCCTGTTCTCAAAGACCTTTAATTTAGGACGAGATTAAATTGCACCCCATGTAAAACAAAAATTTACACTCATATATTTTAATTTTTGTTTCTTAGGTAGTAGGTCAGAAGATATATAATTCTGAACTAAAGGATAACATACATTCCTCAAATTTCAACTGTTCCTAACTTTTTATGAATATAATTTTGATTTGTTTCTACTCTTTCCAAATACAGTGTTAGAACTTTGTCACACACTCAAAGGATTGATTAACTATCACTGTATTATGATTCTGTCTTTCAGTGTGGTCATAAGACATGAACATACATGTTTGTTTACAGTAAGAAAACTAGTCCATTATTCCATTCAGGTTTGATGTACTGATTTTGTGTCAGATGAGAAACTATGTGATTAAGAAGTGGAATGGCACTTCTCAAGATACTATGCCGTAAGTTGTACGGAGTGAAAGAGCTCAGAATAAGCAAGACACCTGGCTGACACAACCAAATGAAGTTAATTCCAAACGCATGGCAGGAGCTTCAACTCAGCAAAATCTACCTCACAAAATAAATGTACTACAATTAACAATGTTTATATACAATCATTTACAATAAAATGAACTTCATTTTTTAACATCTACAATGTGAGACCTGGAGTTCACACTGCAATGACTATAAACAATTCTGTCTTCTGGGTTGTGATAATTTATTGCTTGTAGAAATGCACCATCACTTCAGAGGAACATGCTGTCTCCAGTTTCAAGAATGCTCCTAGTAACAGAGGCAGCACATTCCTCTGCAGTATTGGCATATTTCTACCAGTCTACAATGTCACAGCCTATAAGACAGTGTTCTTAATCTCAGGTAATAATGTAATTCCTGTGTAACAATTTAGCTTTCAGAGGTATAAAATTCTTGCCTCTTGTTATCTTCCAAAGTTTGCTCAAGTTCCTTAACCACCACTGCTGCATTAGCTGCTTTTTAGCTTTCATAATTGTGTTGTTGAACAAATGGCATGGGAGACAAACTGCAAGTACACTTCCCTACCTAAATTCCGAAATAATTTTGTTCTTAACAAATAGGCATTGCTACTGCAAGCAGAAGCAGAACTGAGTCCTTGAATCACTTCAAGAATCCTTTTTTATGGTAGAAAAGGCACAAAATGTCTAAGCTCGGAAAGCTTCTTGTGCTGAATATTGACCGAATCACAATAGGACATGCACTGTGTGTTGTATTTATGTATCTGCACCACAAAAACTTAAATATCAACAGGCGGGATGTCAACTGCTATATGTACAGAAGTGTATACTCTATGTGCGACAGAAACCATACCCAGAATTCATCTGACACTTTTTCCAGTTGACTGCACACATAGCTTTTATTCCTCCAAGGCAGTGTTTCCCAAACTTTTTTTGCTCACGGACCCCTTCTAGCTTCAAAAAATAACCACGGATCCTCACATCCTTGGACACATAAGTACAGCGTCCAGATGTTAGGTATCAAAAATTAAAAATTTACATCTCAACTGATTTTAGATAGCCATGAATAAATATCAGTAGCATACATAACAATGCATTGCATGATATGACCTTAATTAAACTGACTCACTTGCTTCATGGGTACAGGTGGTTTCTTAATTAGATATTCTAATGGCCATACAACATAATCACATCACCAATTAAAGAAGTTCTTCAACCATTTTTAACACATTTTTCCTTTAATTAAAAATAATTAGACTTCACAGTAACCATTATAGAAATGTATCCACGGATCCTCTGGGAACTGGCTGTGGACCCCTTGGGATGTGCAGAGCAAACTCTGGAAGCCACTGCTCCCAGCTTTATGTTAGTTACTAGCGCATAAGTCTGTACCTTGGCTCTTTATCACCAACACTAAATTAATGCTTTGTGTTTGTAATGTTGCTCTTAAACTGATTTGAGATTTAAAGTTTCATTCCAGGACCAAGAAGTTCCTCACTACTATGGGAATTATATCTCATTCCTGGCAGAAGCTACCACTGACACTGTCATAAGCAGGGTGCTGAGGAAAATATTGTACCTTAGAAGGAAGTAAAAGGAGGCTGGTAAAAATAGCATAATGAGGAGATTCTTGATTTACACCCCTTGCCAAATATTACAGTGATCAAGTGAAGGAGAATGAGATAGGCAGGACAGTGGGCAGTTGTGGTTGGAAAATTAAGTAATAATGCCATTTGGAAGACCCAAACATAGATGGTTAGACAATACTGAAATGGACATCCAGTAAACAGAATGAGAGGGTGTGGGTTGGATACATATGGCCAGGACAGAGATCAGAGGCAGGCTCTTGTGAACATTAAAACAAACCTTGAATTTCAGTTAAAAGCAAAAAATGCCTTGATTAGCTGACTAACCATTAATTTCTCGAAAAAGACTGTTTCACAGTGGTGGTTTTCTAGTTAATGGATTCTGACACGAACAAACTCACCTTAACCTGTTATTGTATCTGAAACTAATGTGCAAATGACACAACATGAATACTATACAATGGCACTCAGGATTAAAGTGCTAACTACAATTTCATCATTTCTTTCAAATTTGGAAAAGAAAATTCATCTTCTTCTTGGGAGATTTGCAGTTCTCACACCAGTGTTGTTGAAGATTCATTTCCTCTGGGATATGTCATGTCAAGTGGCTGACATGCACAACATCACAGAAGCCTTGAATTTTTATCCTGTTTATTTCAAATGGGCTCCTACTGGTCTATAATAAAAATATATATTCGACTAATAAAATACACTTATATAGACATATATATATATATAAAAAACAATTTAACATTTTTTTAAACATTTATATCAAACAAATTAAAATTTTAAATTGAAGATTTTGTAAAACAATATTATGGAATACAAATTCTTCAAATTATAAAATAAAACTGAGCTTCCCATATACAGCTATTAATTCCCCCAATACAAAATCTGGCTGCCTAAGGCAAGAAGCATTTTTATGTCAAAGATAAACTAACAATTTTAATAGGTTTTGTAGCGACAGGACCAGCAAGTGTAAAAAGTTTAAAAGCGGCAAAATGTACAGTGTATTAGTGTGTGTGTGTGTGTGTGTGTGTGTTTTTCAAAGAAAATAAATGCTTCTACAATTCACACAATTCAACCGTATAAAATACGCGCACTTGCTCCCGCACACTCACAGAACCATGCTGTAACATACAAGAGAGCTCACATTACATTCTTGGGTTGTGGGAAAACAAAACATATCACGCACTGCACAAATTTTTCTAACCAAATTAATGGCTAATGAACACATGTTCTTGCTTGCACACTTCCTATCTGATGAAAGTAACTGCAGAAAAATGCAGATGAAAAGTTGCATTTAAAAATACAGAGAAGTAGCATTAAAATAGAAGCACAACTAAAATTAGTTGCATTTGGATGCTGTGGCCCAATGCAAAGTGTACAGCTCTACTGGTGTTTGCTGGTTTGCGTGGGAACAACAATTTCCACGCACAAAAGGAAATCATACAACAATACAAAAAAGTTCACTTTTATGAGATATAGTATCTTTGGTATTTTAGTTCAACATGCAGCAGATGTTTTGCAGTTAAGTTCTCTGGCAATACATATGGACTACTACTTAATGTTCCATTACATTTAATTAAAACACCATAAAATAGGTGTGAGCAAAAATTGAGTGACGTATGACAAAACTGTGCAGTTACACAGATATGGTAGTCCTAACTGAATACACAGTTTGCATGTACAATTAATAACAGATATACAGCACTGTTGATGCTGGTCCATTGAAACAAACAAAGTGGGCTGGTTTTTCATTATGGAATAGCACTTGAACTCTGTAACCCAATAACAGGAGATTTTAATTTTTTTTTATAATATTGGCCCAGCAGCCACTTTTTAACTAAGGGTAACAGTTTATTGTCCAAGAATATGGAAATTTAAATTGCCTATTACTAAACGGACTGGTGGCCATATTTTAACTTTAAATAATGATACCGATACTTAAAATGCTATGATAAGCCAACTGATCACTCACATGCACCAATGTAATAATGCACTGCACAGCCCATCATGATTAAAAATGGCACAAATTTGTGACATGAGTGCATGTTTTTGTGAGGCATACTGTACAATTCTTTGGTTTAAAATTGACATGCTCATTGTTAGGTGTGTTACAACGTAATAATAATAATAATAAAAAAAGGAATGTCTTATGTGGAGAACCTGTCTGTCCATCTGTGACCTAGTATCAGCAACTAAACCATGTGTACAATTTTAATGAGATTCAGCATAGCATTTCTTTCCAAAAATTTGTTGAGCAACCATGAGTTGTGTGAAAATCACCTCAGCAACACTCATGCTTTATGTAAGGGCATAAATAAACTTCTACCTTATTTTATGTAGTTCCTGACCAATTTGGGTGAAATTTGATGCAGATTTCGACTTTATGCTGTGCAGCTTTTGTGAGATTCACGAAAATCAATGCAATGAAAGCCCTGCTATATGTACGTGCATAAATGCAATTCTGCCACATTTGCTACATTTTTCTTATCCTGTCTGTTTAAAATTCACTACAGAAGATGTCCCAGAAAATTTACATATTTTGAGTTTTGTGACAACAGGTGGAGTGACTGCCATACTTTTTTGCATGGCATAAATGAATTTCAATCCATATTTTCCACCTTTACTGTCCAATTTAGATGAAAATCAGTCCAAGAGGTCTGCATATAATGCTGTTGAGCACTACTGAGTTTCACAACATTCACCTCAGCAAAGACCATTCTTTCCTTGTGGGTGTCAATGAAATTATATTCATGTATGTACAGTGCTACTGTATGACACTTTCAAGGTAAATAATGCCTTGGTGAAGTCATACACTATGTAATAGAGTGCATTTATTTACATTCTTATTTCACTTTCAAGAAAGATGTTGCTCCTTACACTTTCTTGCAACAGAACTCTGCAAAACACGCTGCATGCTATAAAGAGTTTAATTTTCACAGAGGATGTATCACAGCCAGGAGGGGCGATTTAGAGCATCAAAGGGCTGGCGAATGCCCAGTGCGGGATGGTAGCCAGGTGGATAGCCAGAGGTGGGTGCCAGAAGCCCTTGGTGGAGCACCATAGGGGTATTAGCTGCTGAATGACGCAACAGCTCCTCCTGGTGGCGCTGCAGGTACTGCTGATATAATGGTGAGGTAGCCCCAGATGCATCCATCAAAGCAGACTGGTGATTAATAAATGCTGGTGCCAGCTGGGGATAGGCAGGAGGTGGTCGTTGCTGTGGGTGGCCTAGAAAAGGAAATGGAGGAGCAGGTGGGGCAGGGGTCTGTTTGTCACGGCCAGGATCTGTCCCAGAGGGTATGTAATAGCTGGTAGGTGGACCTCGATATTCATCAAGAAAACTTGCAGCATCACCATATAAGCCAAGTCCAGATGTTGCTGGGCCAAAGTTGAAGGCACTGCCAGGAACCACACTAGTCTGCACTGTCTTAAGTGAAATGGCTGAGGGTTCAGAGACATACTGCTGAAATGCAGTTGTAGAGCTAGAAGAGACTGATGTGTCACTACTGCTTGTCACCTGTTGCTGTTGTTGCTGCTGCTGTTTGGTTTTGCGCTTACGAGATGGTTTTGATGTAGATGTGGCCACAGTAGATGCTGATAAAGGAGAAACGTCCACAAGAGGTGGCACTTTGGTCGGCACCATGGAGAAGTCTGTCACAACTACAGACCTGCTGTAGGGTGGCGCAGCAACATTAATGGCTGTGGATGGGGGCACTTTGTTGGTCAACATGGAAGGAAGGTCAGTCACTGAATGGTTGTAACTTGTTTGTCCATCCACAGAGGGAGCCACCTTATTTGGTAAGCTGGTGGCAATTTCCATAGTTTGGCGACCATAACTTGAGAGCTCTGACACTGCTCTGTCATATGATGGTGGCCGAACATTACCAATAGGTGGAGCTGACTTACCAGGAAGCACAGAAGAGAGTTCGGGCACAGTTCTACAGTACACAGACTGCACATCAGAGACTTTGCCAGATAAGACTGATGACAGCTCAGGCACAGAGCGGTTATATGAAATGGTAGGAGCAGGCTGTGGAAACATGGCCATAGCTGCAGCTGCAGAAGAAATGGGAGGTTGTACTGATGCATGGCCAAATAAGCCACTTTTGTCTCCACCTGTTGTATAAAAGGAAGACCCCTCACCAGAGAAACAATCCACAATGTGGGACAGATTGGTCAAATTGCTGATGGATGAGGGTGCTGTAGGTGAAAATGGGCCCCTGTGGAAAGTAATATCATTTCCTACACGCACTGTAGTTGGACTTTGTCGAAGCTGATCTATAGATGGTTGCTTACTTGACACCTGGTGGGATGATGTATCAATAGGTTGCTGGACATTCAATGATGACACTGATGATATCTGATGGTTTCCAATAGGAGATGTGACAGATCGATGCAACCTTCCTGATGGTTGTATTACTTCCTCGCTATAGAGCCTTTCTGTTACATGTGGGCTCATGAGCTTATGGGATTTTTCAGTTGCCTGCAACATAGAATCCGGATGCTGAGCTCCATCTATTTCCCTTACAGCATTGGCTTGAGTCCTTTCTGACACAGTTGGCTCCTTTGAAGTTGGAAGCTGCCTTTCAGTGGCTTGAGATGCAGATGTTTGAGTACTACTTACTGGTATGGAGACTGGAGATGTGCATACTCGTTCTATCACTGCAGAATGCGGGGCTTGGGGTATGTTCACAGGAGAGGTTTGATCCAATCTTCCGCCTATGTTTTGATTGCTGAGTGTGGAGTTAGGTAGCCTGTTACCTGATGTATGTGGAGGGAGGCCTATAGGCTGTGAAATCCCTACAGGTAAAGGTGATGTTGCTGATACTGTTGTGACAGGACTTGGAGGAGATGGATGCAATCGACTAGCAGTTTGATGATGAAGATGCTGATGCCCACTACTAGACTCAATGTCACTATACAAGCGCTTCTTTACAGGAAATACAGTAGCAGGAGTCTTTGTGCTGGGGCGTAGTAATGATGTTTCACATACTTGATGCCTATCACATGAAAACGGTAGTGCAGTGCTAGAAGCCGTCACTACTGAAGCTGGAGAAGTCTTGTTCATTGAACTAGGATGTGGAACTGAAATTTCATATCCCTGTTGTTGACTTGTACTAAATGGTAGAGAGCTAGTGACAGCTGAGGGTGATGATCTGTGAAGAGCACTTGGTCTTGGCACAGATATGTCATAGCCTTGCTGCTGACTACAAGTATATTGGAAGGTCCCAAGAAGTCCTGAACTTGTAGCAGGCACAGGTGGTGACCTACGTGCAGAGTTAGGTCGTGGGACAGACAATGGAAATCCAGACTGTCGATCTGAAGTGTATGACAGAGAGCTAGTAGAAGCAGACACTGGAGATGGGTAGCCCTGCTGCTGGCCACTGGAGTATGACAGGGACAGACCTCCAGGAATGTATTCCTCTGATGCCTGCGTACGTGCTGCCCGGTACTGGTCAGTGAATGGCTTACTGGTATCATAGTATTGCATTACAGGGCTATAAGGAGGAACTGGCAAACCATCGTAAGTTTGTGGTGGGCCGGGTGTGGGATTTCGGTACATTAAATAGCCAGTGGTGTCATGTGGAGGAGGAAAACGGGGAGGATAGATGGACTGCTGGAAAGGTGATGGTGACTGTGGGCTGCAACTGCTGTTGCTTTTCTCTGGGCTGCTCTTCTGGAGGCTAGATGAGGTGTCTTGATAGAACCCAACACGTATAGTGCCATTTAGTGGTGGATATGAGGTAGTGGGTTTTGGAGTGTCTTCTGGTCGTGGGGAAGCCATAACAGGAGAAGGTGCCATGGGAGAACGGTGCAGAGGTGATGGATAGGGAGCAGGATACCCATCCAGTGGATCCATTGGATCCTGACTGAAAGACGACCGTTCAGACATGCTACTACCTGTACTGACTTTTCTTTGACGCTGTGCTGGTGCTATTGATGGCTGTGTGGGGCTTGGCGCATCATCCATCTTTCTGTCTAAATCTTCCTGTGTGGGTGGTCTCAGTCCCGTGTCACCCACAATTTGTGACCTGTCTGCTGTCCCACTACAAGAAGGCACATCCGTTAGAATTGGACTTGGACTTCGAACAGTTTCCAACCTTCTATCATCTGTACATGTATCCATCTCCTGCTGTGATGAAACTTCTGATTTTCGTTGTTTCTGTACAGAAGTTGTTTTGGGGGCCCCAAAAGCTTTAAACCAGGCACTGAGGTTAGGTGTAACTTTCGCATGTTTGACATCTTTGCTTACTGATATCCCTTCTTCAGCCACAGTTTTCTCATCTTCCTTCTTGATTCCTGGACTCTGTGAGCTTCCTGGCAGTGACTGCTTTTGTTTTTCGGCTAACAGTTTGATGTGTATGTCTCGTGGAGAAGCTCTGCCACCCTCAGTATCAGTCAACAACACGGGTGGCTTTTTGTCTTCTATGAGTGCTCCTCCTAAAGAGTCAAAGTTGTGATTGTTATGTCCAGCCACACCAAAACCTAGCACATCACTTGCCAAAACAGTGCCCAGACTCAGCTTAGGTGTGGCCTCATTTGTCTTCACCAATAAAGAGTTCCTATTATCCTTGGGTTTATTACTTAGCCCTAGCACCCCACTACTACTACCTCCCACTTCATCTGCTGTTTTATTTGCACTCTGAATGTTTGAGATCAGATTTCCTTTACTTTTACCAGGCTGGAGTCGTTCAATAGTTCTCTGAATCTCACGACGGCGATGTTGGTGTTGTTTCGAAGAGTCCTTCATTGAACGCCGCTTGCTGACTAAGTCCTGTAACAAATTACAAAAAGAAAATATATGCTTCAAGAGTCCACAGATTTTTAAAAAATCTAAGCGCTACCTCCAAATTCCAGGTACTAGAAGGGTAACATGAATTCCATAATGAGGATCCACAATTCTGGTGTGACCTGTGAACCTCACTGTTATCTGGCACTTTCTACCTGGAGTGTGTGAACTGGTACACATTTTCATATGTGTAAAAAAAAAAAACCTGCAATAATTATCCTGGAAATATTACACACGACAGTAACAAACTTGGTTGCCTGGGATTTGTGCACCCTGACTTTGTTGTGTACTACACCGATTACTTCCAGTACTCAACAGGCCTGTAAGTCTGCACCACAGTGAATATGGTACAACAAATACAGTTAAACCTCAACAGAGTGCCATTATTTGCTCACTGAAATTTGTTGTGGCATATTTTGGGTGGCAGTAAACCAAAATACCGCAAAAACAGAATTTCTGTTCACAGATATTCAGAGGTGCTAAGTGAGGGTGGTACCAGATCTGAGTTTGACCGTAGTCACAATAAAGACATTTGACACAATTTGAGTATGTACAAACGACTGTATCAATATAAGAACTGTTCTCATAAAATGGACAAATAGTACAAACAATTTTGCAGAATTTCACCATTAATTACAATAAAATTTCACATACAAATAAAGAAAATGAAAGTTAGAAGTATTTCATACTATTGTATATTTCAGTATAAACTATATGTTTTACTAACATTACTGGACATTAACATGCCAAAAGTGACCGTCATGTCTATGAAATATTTACCAGGTGAATTTTGGATCTTTGTCGTAAGACGATAGCCAACTGCTGGCTAAAAGATAACATGGTAAGAGAATTACTGAGGAAACAGGCTGCTGTACAAGTAGAAAAACATGCTTCTGCTTCCAAGCACACTGTCTTCAAACATGTCTAAACAGACTGAAATCATTTATGACATGAACATATTTATATTTTTAAGTGTATTTAAGACCAGTGTCTGCAGCTCAGACTAAAGTAACTGTGGTCTAAATGGAGGTACTGTCAGGCATTTGTCTGTAAGGAATGAGGAAACCAACCAATAAACCTCAGTCAGAACAGATGGACTCTGGGATGTCCCAAATACACAGTAGGAGTGCTACCCAAGCAACTGAAAGTTCAGTATGATGTGGAAAAATTGTCATAATTTTAACATAACATTACTAAAGACAAAGTTACTTAACTAAGTTACACAAGCAGTGGCAGCTGGGGTTTGAGTTTATTTCATTTCTCTAAACTACACAGGCCACAACACACCTAGTGAAAGGATTACAACATGCTATTCCACTACTTGCCTGGAGGTACTGTGGAAAACTACAAAAAACTCAACTGCTGTATTCAGCCTTGGCACTCCTAAACACAAAGCAGTGGTGCTGACTACTCAAATGTATGTTTACCACTGACTGGTGACAATATGAAAGGTCTATACATACAAAGAAGAATGTAAACTGTTAAGAAACTATAAAAAATGATTATTAAACATAGATCTGCCTGGTACATTACTGTAGTTATGTGATGAATATGACCAATATTCTAAATTCCATATTCTTGACAATCTCACAAAAAAAGGAAATGCCTAGTAATTTACAAATAACATGTAGTACTGTATGATACACACAAACAACAATGAATGGTAATGTCTGAATTTATCCTTGATTTCTGTTCTACTTCCATTAATGAGAATGTAAATTATAAGAACAAGAAATGCAAGATATATATTAATTATAATTTGTTCGTAGTTCGAAAATGCAGCACGGTCCGTTGAAAATAGTAATATGTGGAAGGTGGCAGCACTGTTCCAAGGTCATTCGCTGACCTGGTGTTTGCTACTGCGCAGTTTTGT
>JGI20166J26741_11508140_pt1 | contig 12631 bp, 9 predicted proteins | sample TergutCu122P5_FD_26741 | JGI IMG/M metagenome (IMG submission 26741) | reverse complement strand
GGACTTATGAATAACCCTGTATTTGTAGAGGAAGAGACCAATCAGTATGGTTTAACATCCCAGAAAATTTGAATCCCCATCAGCACCATCATGAGAACCTCAAATCTATGAGTATTGGAATTGTAATTTGTGTGGGATGGCTCTGTTATGTAGGAAGTAGGCTACAGGTTATATGGTTGAATAATTGGGTTTCAGTTCCTGCCACGGTGAGATACTTTCACCTTTCTAAAGCATCCAGACCACCCCCTATCCAGTAGGTATTGGGGGCTCTACAGTTTTGGGAAAGGAATGGTATATGTTCTTCTGTATATGTGTTAGATATGTGTGTGTGCTTTTTTTTTTTTCCAGAAAGAATTCAAGAATTTAAAGAATTTGGACCTTTTCAACAATGAAGCAACGTCAATTGACAATTATCGAGAGAAGGTCTTCCATATGATTCCCAGTCTGAAATATTTGGATGGGTGAGAACATATTTTTGTAACAGTTGTGCAGCTACTCCCTTACTTATGTTATAGGTTCTGAAAGGTTGTGTAAGTTGAATTTTTGCTCTCAAGTCAGAGGAGAGTATTTGGTCAGTTGTATTTGTGTATATGTACTGTATACTGTATGTATATACATTTGCTGTACATACTACACACATAACATATATATATATATATAAAAGGGAGTATTGAAAATGGCACCCTGATTCAGTGGCCTTACATTTCCTCATATAGTATACATAATACAAAATTATTTACTGCATGTTAAAGTATATGATGGAAATGTGGTATGAGATTCTTATCTAGAAATTGCAAATAGTGCACAGCAAGTTTAAAGGCAGCTGTTTGAGTCACATGCTTCCAGTTCTGTCACTGAATGTGTGGTACATTGCATCACTGAAGTTACATATTCACATTTAATCTGGTGTATGTAACAGATGTCCGAAGCTCAGTGTCACTTTTTTTTTTTTTGAATGTGCACTACAGTTTAGTACAGAGGATATTCATTGTGGAGATTGATATGAGGAAATTACAGTACGAAACATTTCACAGGAAATTTACTCTGAAATCAAGCTTTTCTGAGGGATGTAGGAGGTCATTAACACTTAATGGGTGGTATATACATGTTGAAACATAAGGCCACTAAGCTTGCCTTGCATGGGTGTTTGGTGTGCATTTGAACTCCCTGTGTACACTACAGTTACCTGTTGTTGTATAGAGAAGTAAACTTTTACTGTGGAAAAAGCATTATTTTTTGGAAAATTTTGCTAGTGTGTAATTATATAAATAAGAGTGTGTGTATCTGCATTATGGGCTTAACAGTTTATTAAGCCACAGTTGTTCCAAAGTATCACTCTGCATGCAGTTTGACATTTTAAATAGTCTGAAAGATAATATCTGGAAAAAGTTAAAAGGAGTCACACTTGTGGTTTAGCAACTGGTATATTGACAGTTTGTCTAGTGTCCATTTAAGTGGAGCATTTTGTCTTTGTGGATGAATTTTTACCACTCATGTACAAAGTATATTCATGAGACCTCTGTGTTTTAGTTTACTTTATTCTCCTTTATGTCATGAGATTGTCGATGAGTTAGCGCAGTGTTATCCCATGTCATCCTTTTGTTTGTTGGGAACACTTTATCTTGGACTTGCAAATTTGCAAAATCTAGCTGCAGGATTTGGGCATGTGGCATGTAAGGGACACAGAAGAGTTGCACACACGTTTTGGTGGGGAGACCCGAGGGCATGAGACCACTTGGAAGACCCAGTGATAAGTTGGAGGATAATATTAAAATGGCTCTTCAAGAAGTGGGGTGGGTAGGCATATACTGGATTGATCTGGCTTAGGATAGGGACAGGTGGTCGGCGCTTGTGAATGCGGTAGTAACCTTTGTGTTCCATAAAATGTGGGGAATTTATTAACTAGCTGAGGATCGGTTATCTTCAGAGGAGGGACTCTGGTCCATGGGGTGGGTGGGTGGGTGGGCGGCTTTATCTGTTAGTAATTTCTTCACTGTAGTCTGTCATCGTTTTCTTGTTCTGCATCAGAAGTTGCTTTAAGTTGTAAAGACGACTCTGGTAAGAATTGTCATAATGAACTCTGTCCTCTTTTTCATAGATTTTGCTGTTTGTAAGTCATAATTTTGAGATCTTTAATATCCCTGTTTTAGGTTTGACATGGAAGACAAAGAGGCTGAAGACAGTGAAGTGGAAGATGATGAAATAAATGGTAATGGGAGTGAAGGTAAGAACATGTACTGATTAGTGAGAGCGTAGAAGTAAAGCTTTACAAGCATCTTTGTATAATTTTATGCTGAGAGCTGTTTCACGTTTTTTACAATTGAAAAACAATATTCTTGCAACATTTTTTTTGAAGAAGTGTGCTGATAGATTCAGATACCTTGATACCTCAGTTTCCTAACACTGAACACATGTCTGCTGGCAGAATGGCCAGGCAACATTGTGATGGGAGTACATTGTCTATTGCATTGTGATGCTGATTCCATTATCAGATTGCTGTGAGAGTTGATAAAGCAAGGGAGACTGCATGTCAAACTCCATTCCCTCCCTCCTGTAAAAGCACCTGAAGAGTAATGGGATTTTTATGTTAATTTTTGTGAGATTGAGACAACTGTAGGTGCTGTGTACATTGTGTTCTACCTTTCCCAGCTTGCCTCTTCACCTTCCCATCCCCCTTCCCACAACTTGGAGGAATAAAAGTTAACTGCTGAAAAGAGTACTTTGAATACCACTGAATATGAATTAACCTGTCCTCCTCGGTGCTGCCTCTTGCCAATTGTGACATGAAAGCTTTTGCTTGCAATTTAGAAAATCACTAGAAATTTTGTACATGAGTATAATGTGGTAAGTAACGGTCTTCTGCAGAATATTAGATCGTAGTACACTTCAAGTATGAAAGAATTGAGTTTTGATGGCAAGTTAATAGAATTCACAGAGGGTGTGACTTGAAATAAATTCCTTGATTTAAAAATGGATTTAATGACATGCTGAAGACAGAACTCATAAACTGTGACATGCCAAATGCTCAGTTTGCACATTATTCAGTATTTCTGCAGTTCACAAAGACAGCTCTGTCCGAACAGAAATATACTGGTATTATAACAACTTGTGAGTGTATTGTGAATTTTGTTAAAGTGAAGATGTGAATGCATTCTGGAAATGGTCTTCTGAATTGGCTCAGACCTGGTAGTCGTCTTGCAGATGAACAGGTTAGACAAGCTGTAGTAAAGTGCTGTCCAGTGATGAAACATTCCTCTTCCAGTGGATGAGTTGAATGTGTTCATTGTTTAGATGGCAGTGTTAAACATATCCATAGTTGTGGCTTGCAGGTTGAAATGATTGAGGATGATATGGTTGTAATTTGAGGTTGGGTCCACATGCGTGGTGGTGATTTATGGTAATTTGAAAGAAAACTGTTTCAGAAGAGAATCTCAGGTTGTAATCTTCCCATTGTGCTTGATAGCAGAGCATCATTGGCTACAGTTTCTGGCTGTGAACGTTGATTTCAGGACTTGTGCCTCCCTTCACATGTACACTTTTGGAAAGATAGTGCCATCCTTGTCAATAAGCATAATGCTACAGAATGATTCATTTGGAGGAGGCCTTGAATTAAAATTATAAATCTTGTAATAGTTTATTGGTGAAAGTGAAACCTGGTGAGTACATACTGATTTATTCATGTGGGGTCTGATGAAGAGTAGGTGTTAAAAATCAAACTTCAGACTGTTGATTTTAACACACTCATGACTATTGAAATTGCTTCACTTCAGCCATTCTGGCTGCACTATTTGTGCAGTGTCTTGTCTGCATGTGTCTCCAGTTGAGGGGAAACCACCTGCAGCATCTTCAACACAGTTCCTCCTGCCCCTCCCCTCTGCCAACATATATACTCACCAAGTTTCGCTTTGGTGATTTATGAATCATTTTGTACAAGAATGTGTTAAAACACCAACCGATTGAGATGCTGTTTGTGTGATTTTCCCCTACATGACATTGTTTTATAGAATTTATTTCTTGTGGACTCCTACCAGATAAGCAGTACACACAGCAGTCATACAGTAATTTTTATGATTTCATTTTATAGTCTGTCGTTTTATTTGCAGCTTCCTTGATATTTGCTTTTTCTCTCATGTGATGTCCCAGAACAAGTTTTGCTATGTACATGCTACCAGTGTGATGTGTTTTTAAATTGCAGAAGCGTGGAAGTCATTCATGCTTATGTTACTTGTGTTGTAAAATTGTGTGAATTATTGTCATTCGGGCAGTTTTTATGTTCATGTTAAGCTCTGACTTGAGTGAACTCTGTGCATACAACCATTTGTATATAGTGTCCATTTGGTTGGAGCCTGTGAGTTATGTGTTGGATGCATGGATATAGCTGGCACACAGATGAGACAAAACATAACCAGTTGTGTACAGCAGCAGGATTATAACGTTTATTCCCACCTTCACTGCTGTACTTAATGCTTTTGGTCTGCCATTGGAACATTCAATGTGGATTTCTTAGCTGGGCTTTGTTCATAGCTTGAATGTAACATAGGTTTTTCAAAGCTTGTTGCTAGTCTGGTGTTCTTCAAATGACATCAGCATATTGAGTTCCTTGGAACTCATTTTTATTTATGTCTGGCATGTAGTAGTTTCCATTAAATGCCTTGAAAGAGTATTGTAATAATCACATTTGGTGGTGCTGAAGTGTAATATTAATTAGTTGTGATGTTGCAATCTCTGGCATACTTGAATTGCAGATCTGAAGGCACTGACAGTATTCCCTTTTCATGCTGACAGTATTCAGCAAGTTGCAAACTTTCAGTGACCTGTGAATCAGGCCTAAGTTGTAGTTTTCATTTCTGAGCACGACGACAAATTTTGCAACTAAACGCAGGTTGCAGTGCAGTTGCCACTCTGTAGTCGATGTGCATTGTGTGGTGGTCTTGTTAATGCCACACCATTGATGTACTGACCCTTTAAAATACACAGTACATGTTTTCAGTAAAGTATTTTTAACATGTTGGTGTATTTGGTTGATATGACAAGTAATTGAAGTTCTGTGAGTAATCAAAGTTGCCTGCCTGAATCATTTCTACATTCTTTCCTTTTTGGATAGTTGGAGTTTATATTAGTATTTAAAATTCTGTGCAGTGTCTTGGCATGGGCTATACTGGTGAGCAGCAGAGATCAGCAGTCCTGTGGTTTCAGTGATTGATTGTTGTGGGTTACTGTAATTTTAATCATTAACAGCGAACAGTGGTGTGGATAGTCACAGTGCAACAAGCTAAGAGGAAGGGGTTCAAGAGGGATGAAGCTTTACTGTTCATAAAAGCAACAGATTTTTGCTGCTTTTTGTATGGAAAGGGGAATTTTCTGTATTTAATTTTATGGCTATTAATAGTTTTTAATAGTTTTTATTTATTGTTGATGTAAGTGAAGAAAGAAAGTTTTTGATATTTTGATTGAAAGAGTCAAAACAGTTCTCTGGTACAGTCAGTTTGGCTACAGTGCAGTAGTTCTGGTCATACCTTATGTTGTAGAAAATTGTGTAAGAAAAATAGGGTTTGGTTAATAAGAATTTGACCCTTGTATCTTCACATTGGTTACTGAAATCGCAGGATGGCCAACACGCATATGCAAACATTCACATTATACAAACAGTGTTCACCTATTCATCATGTGAATTATTGTCAGTTCTCATTAACAAAACATGCTTAGTAGCAGAACTGACTGTACACAACTTCTTTTGCCCATTTTTAATGCTGGTTTGCTTCAGCATTTTTCTCTTTGGTTGTGTGTTGGCAGACATGGGTATGTGGCTGCATAGATGTTGCATACTTAAGAACTATATCTCAAAAGTAGATACGTATAAATTGTTTTGTGTGCAAGTACAGAATGGAATAAATATGCCACAGTTGTTGGTTACATACTTGTTATTTTATATATTGTAGAGTCATCGACATTGATTTGTAAATACTACCAGTGGAAGGGGACGTGCATTGTTGTACATGTTGTGACATGTGTTACAGTGATTGTAACAGTATGATCTTGTGCTTTGAAGATTTTCAAGCATTGATTGACATTTTCATTTTTGTAAAGATACAGATGCATTACATAGGTAATATGTTACTGGATTGTCTTTAGATGAAGATGAAGAGGGTCTCGAGGATGAAGAAGATGAAGACGACGACGAAGATTTAGAAGATGAAGATGTAGGGCTAGATGCTGTCTACAAAGAACATCTTGAGGTAAGATCTGTAATACTGTGTGTTGAGGATTAAACCAAACCCAATTTTTGGCTCGAATAGTATGTTGTAAGTGTTATTCTGGTGGGAATTATTCATTTCGGTATGAAATGGTACTTAGTCATTACAGTTGTATTGCCTTTTTTAACATTCAGAGATTGAATTTTGCTCGCAGATTGTGTTTTTGCTGATCTTGTGATGAGCAGAGGTAACTGTTTTTAGGAGTGTAGGAGTTCTTTCTGTTAGGAACTAAACTGTGAAGTGTCATGTAGATGAACGTCAGTCTTTTCACACACGAGTTACTAAAATGGTTTGCATCTTGGGGGCAGTTGGGTTTCCTTCTCCTCCTCTTTCTCCTCCTCCTCCTCCTTACTCTTCCCCCCCCCCAGCAGATCTACAACAAGGAATGCCAGAATGTGCTGGGTTTTTCCTGACATTAGTTGTTACATCTTCAGTATTTTTTCTGCTTGCCATTTTAACACATCACTCCCAGCAGCTTTGCCTCTGGGTTACCTTGCAGCCTAACCATTTATACTCTGTAGACAATTAAGAAGCTGTGATGAAAGGTGGAATGGCAGGCTGTTTATGTTCAAGAAATCTTGGCCACTGCATCATGTAGTGACACTAACCGATATGCATGAAGCATGTTCTAAGAGAGAAATAATGGCAGGTGTCATTTTACACTATTTATTTTGTGCGATTTCACTTCAACTCGACTTGAAAATTTACACCACTTTTAAAATTCAGGTGATAATTTTCAGTTTAATGTGATTTGGCATAGATGATCTGTGGCCACACTTATCTTCTGTAAGAGGCTAGCAGAAAGTGACATAACTGTCACCATCGGTCACTTGTATGGATTGATTACAGTCATGATATAAGCATGTGACTTACGTAGTTTTCTCTTCAGCATCATTGGCTTTTTTACCAACATGAGTGAGGAACATAAATCTAAATAACCTAGTGCAATCCAAGTAAAAAATTAGGGAAAAACATCCAATACTAAAGAGGAATTAGACATAATAAACTGACTTGAAACAGATGATTGAATTGATGTACACTTGTAGTAGGTTACATACAATTCGTGATAATGCTGATAGCATTAAAGAAAGTACTAAGTCAGGAACTAAAGTGTTTGTGTAGCAAAACTACCACAGTCCTATTGGAATGAACTGTACCACATGGTATGGATGAGAGGATTATATTGTTACTGCATTTGAAATAAATAAATATGTTGTATAGTAATGTATGTATGCTTTTTAGAAATGTATATATACTGTATGTACAGTTGATGTTTACGGGTTTGTGTCCACTAGTGGTATAGTCATATACTATATAGGATGAGTTCATCAGTCCTCTAACTCCCAGGAAATACACTAATTTAAATGGGAGTTTTTGGTCGATTTGTCCGGCATTTTTGAGGAACGTAACCCTGCCACAAAACGAGACCTACCTTTAATTGGCCTTGTCCCCTCTGTATTACTCTGTGATCAGGGTTGGATTTGGTAGTTTGTATATATGCTTATTGAGGGGAAATTAAGTTTTAAAATGTGCACATTTTGTAGGAGGAAAGTGAGGGTGAAGACTATGAAGGAGAGGGTGTAGATGATGATGAGGATGAAGATGAACTTGTGGAAGAAGAGGAAGATGGTGAAGATGAAGATGGAGAGGATGGTGAGTGACTTCAAGCGGTATTGATTAGGCTGTAGGCCATATGCTGTAAGAGAGTGCAGTACAGTTAGGGATTGGATTTTGTTTTGAATTATTAATGGGTTTCCATCCAGTGTAGCTTAAATGTCATTGCTGGTAGTGCACCAAACCTTAGTGACATGTGGTACAAAATCATAAAACTCGGTGAAAAGTATTGGTGAATATGAGTCAGTTTTGACTACTGGTTCTTGTCATGGTACTTTCATAGGAAATGTAGCCAGTTCTACTTATAATGGGTGCCATTATATTTTGAAGAAATTTTTTGCAGCAGACACGCCTCATACACTGCACCGTGTGGTGCATGAGTAAATGCAATTCATGCATTACTCCAAAAACAGGTTGTTTTGTCTGTATTGCAGTTAGCTTGTCCGGTATTTCTGTGTTTGGAATGCTTATGTTGTTAACATACTGATCACATATAGAATGGCTTGGCATATTTGAATAGTATGTTACCTCCAATTTAAATGTTATAACTTTACTGGACACATTTCTTGCAGAGTCAGCGCCACGAGGGAAGAAGAGAAAGCATGAGGATGGTGAAGGCAACTAAAGTGGGTGGCCAGCAGGAAGTGATAAGCACTGTGATGCTCTCAGACCAAACAGACCGAGCACAGTGTGCACAGGCCTGCTTGCAATGTTGACTTGTTTTTGTTATAGTGGGTGAATTCAATGAGCGGTCCGATCCAAGCATGTGCCCGCCCTGCCTCGATGACTAAAACATATATGCGAGTGTGGTTGGTTAGGTTTTGTTGGTTGATCATCTTGTGTGTCGTGGATAGTGGCAGCATGGCCAATCTTTATCTTCTCATCGCGTTTTAATTGGCATCTGGAGTGTGGCTCAAGTTCATGCGCCGTGCCACATGTCTCCTTGTCCCCTTTGTGATTTGGATGCCAACTTGTACGTCAGATGAACAGATGGCCAGCTGGCCAGCTGTCATCTACCTGCCTGGCCTGCCTACCCATACCTGACCATTGTCACTTTGAACAAAGGATGGAAACATCTTTTTTGTACAGGAAAATCTCAGAAGCATTATTAACTATATATATATTCTTTGCACTTGTACTCTAGCACATTTAAAACTATTAACATTAGCAATTTAGTTGTTTTAAGAAGTTGTAGATTGTAAGTGAGGAAGGGAATGGTCTGGATTGTGAACACTCTAGAGAAACCAGTACCATTTTGGGTTCAAGATGCCTTATCAGGTTAGGAATGACATTGAGACATTGACATGACCTAGAATTGGTCCTTTTCTGTGCAGGAGTTTTTAAAGAGATGCCTTTCTTTTTTTCATTGTAGAGATGAGAATTGTTTTAAAACATGACTCATCCTTCTTTATAAGGAAAGGGCTTCTATTCCTGCAGTTTATTCTGGCAAAACAGTTTGTTTAGCAACTTAATGGCCATGAAAAGTACAAATTGTCTTGAAATTTTTGTAACAAAAGAGTCTTATATTATGAAGAACTGTTGGAATACAGCTTTTACATCAGCTTCCTTTGATTGAGAATGCTGGTACATAGTTTTGTCTGTCAGTTCTGTTGTTAAAGGGAATTTTTATGAAAAGCCATGTTTTGCTTCGTTTTGAACCCAGTGTCTGGTTAGTTATAGTGAATTGTTTCCTTCCCTTATTTTCCGATATTTAAGAGAGAGAAGTATACACCACGAAGATGAAGTTTAACAGAGACATAGGTTGAAAATTTGTAATCTTTGTTCATGTATTACGAACATTGTGATGATGTGCTGTCACATAAGCATTGCCTGGTTGTGTCAGTTTAAAGTATCTGAGACTAATTTATATCAAGTTCAAAAAATAAGTTTGTAATTGTGAAATGATTCTTGATACCAATTTTCTTCCTATGTTTACCTGTTTAGCATATAATATTTTAAATAAATGAATAGATATTGAGGTGCAGTTATGTCATTTTATGGCTGTCTCTTACGGATTGGAGTAATTTTTTTTACAGTATTTTGAATGAGGAGGGGGCAGGGAAAATGAAAAATTGATTTTTTACAAACCAAGGTGTTTTGTGCCATTTAGGGGAACTGCAGCTTAAATAATTCTGTTTTGGGGTAGAATAATTCATACATTTGGCATTATACATTGCAAATTCTCTTTGGTCAGTGATGTAATAAATTCACGTTTTGGTGGTAGTTTCAATTTAGAACCTCTATTGATGGATAGGGAGGGGTATTTTGGACATTTCAGTAACCCACTGTGTTGACTTCAGAGTAGCATTTTATTCATGGTATTAATGCAAGTATTTCATTCTGGTAAATAGTAACAGGGTGGGAAACTTAACAGACTGGAAAGATTTAATTATTTTGTGGATGATCCAGTTTTAATTAAACTGTGTATTGACATTGGTGTGTTGAAAATAATTTGAGAAATAATCGGTTTATTTGCATTTGAAAAGGAAAGTGCTCCAATGAAGTAACAGCCCCTGTGTGAACAGGTTGAAAATTCAAATAAGTATGTTTTCCCCTCTGCTTTTCCTTTGGTATGCCATCAGGACCAACCAAGCACAGGGATGTGATTTAATGTACTGCTCTTCAAATTGCCTGAGGTGATGGAGTCGGTGTACACATACAGCAGAACTTCTGGAGACCCACATTGAAGTTTGTTTTAATAAAAGCTTTGAATTGATAGGACTTTTTTGTAGTTTCAATACCTGTGCACCACGCAGCTTGTTCAAGAGTCTGTTGTATTTCAGCTATTTTGTGTGTGTGTGTGTGTGTGTGTGTGTGCGCGTGCGCGTGTGTGCCTTCATCAAAGTTACACTTTCCTATGTACAGTGTTTCCATTGTGTAGAAAGGGAAACTTGTGTATAGCCAGTAAAAGGTTTTCCTAACGGTTTATTGACTTTCCGTGTAGATTTGAGCATTTTTGTCACATTGCACTTGGAAAAGGGTTGAGATCGTGTAAGTTGTCCTCATAAGGTGGACACGGCATTTAGCATGTGGAGGGAAAGGGAGATGTATACAGGGTTTTGGTATGGAATCCTGAGGGAAAGAACAACTTGGAAGACTCAGACATGGGGGAGGATATTATTAAAATGGATCTTCTGGAAGTGGGATGGTGGGGCATGGACTGGATTGACCTGGCTGAGATGGTCAGGTGGTGGGCACTTGAAAATGCGGTACTGAACCTTCGGTTTCCATTAAATGTGGAGAATATCTTGCCTAGCTGAGAACCCATTAGCTTCTCAAGGAAGACTCTGATCCATGGAGTGAGTAAGTAAGTGGGGAAACATAACGGGGCTGTATGAAATGTTTTAGCTGTTGGCTTGGTGACTGGTGTGTGAAATTTGGCGTGGAAATAATCCAGAACAGAGTACAAATTGTAGAACTTCATTATATTTGGACCATTACGAACATGGCATTGTTTTAAGTTTCAAAGGTTAATAACTTTCAGGTACCACATAGTTGGAGACTTGCTGATGACCTGTCCTCTTTCATGTTCTTGAATTGGTTTGAGGAAAGTTAAAATTTAAAGTGGATACTGCTGACAGAGTACCCTGGTCAAAGTTATTATCCTTTTATGTGGTGCTGTAGCAAGTACATAAATGAGTGACAGTGATGGGCAACAAATTCATGCTTTGTTGAAACTGATTATGTATTGATTGAGGGCTGGGAATGGAGGGGTTTTTGCTAGGTTTCAAAAAGGATGGCTTGCTGTGTCTGCGGCTGTTGGCAACAAGTCATATAGACATGAGGGTTAAGGCACATTTTGACGATTGCATCCCATGTTTTTCATGTAATGTGTTCATAATTCCTTGACTATTTCAATTGATGCTTGAGCATCTTTTTAAGTTATGATATGTGTACTCCTTGTATTAATTGAAAGTTTGTGTGTGATTTTATGTTACACTTGGCATTTATAGGACTGAAAACCTTTGCATTGTGGAATTAGGCTGTATGTTGGGTGCTGCCAAGATTTTTTTTATGTGGACAAATCGATACATGCTTAGGTTTTGTAAATTTTGGTTTCCCTAGAAATTGAATGGGGTTGTGTGCAGAAGGGGGAGTTTAGTTCTCTTGGCCGTTGCCTGTGGTGAATTCTGCCAAAAGCTCCTTATTGTTTGCTGTAATGTGTGGTTTAGCTGTGCTCTGAAGGAGGCTTGCACCAATGCATTATTAGATGGGAATTTATGGATAACTACAAAGTTATTCCACGGTAAGTGGGTACCTGTCAGGATGGCATGGTGTGTCGCAAGGTAGATGAACAGCCACCACCATTGCGCAGCAGTGGACAGCTGACATGGTCCTCAGGCTTGAGGGTTGGGAAAGATGTAAAAACTCCTTACTGTAAAAACTTAATCATGTAATGAACATTTCATACTGGGCTGATCCCTTGGCATGATAGCAATTGTAAAAGAATGAGGTCATGAATGTGAGGACATACTGGCTAGGGGCACAAATGACAGTGGCCAGGGAATTAGTGAGTTATAAATTAGATTTAGTGGGTTTTGCAGGAGGTTGGAAGAAGCAGCAGAGGATTGTACTTTTTTGTGTGGTAAGGGGAGTGAAAATCATCAATTAGGAGCTGTAGTATTAGCAGTGAAAGGAGTTTTGGGGTTAGAGATAGGATGTCATATACATATACAGGGTGTCCCAGGAGGAATGTGAAATACTTCGGGAGAGTGTTCCTTGAGTTAAACTATACCGATATAACCCAAAACACCTATATCCAA
>JGI20166J26741_11508029_pt1 | contig 12632 bp, 9 predicted proteins | sample TergutCu122P5_FD_26741 | JGI IMG/M metagenome (IMG submission 26741) | reverse complement strand
TTTTATGTATTTTAATGAAATCAACATTCTAGACTAATATAGTGTTGAATGAAAAAGTGCATGTGTTGGTGTTTATCAATTACTGAATTGAAAAATGCATGGAGAAACATTGAAATTACGTAAGAAGATTCAGCAAGTTTACTCTTACATACCCTGAACATAAGTGGTTGAGTGGCTGTGCTGAATCGCACTATTAGACCATCTCAACAATCATACAATCCGAGCCTCAGCCCTATCATTAGAAAGTCCCACGAGCCGCCACTGCTTCGAATACGCTGAAGCTCCTGTCACCTTCCGTGGAATGGAATATGATGAAACGGACAAGTGGTTATCAGTGCACGTCTTCCAAGTTACGGCGGTACCTACTCGGTCGCATCTGAATTCCCTTTAAGGATTCAAACAAATTCTATGGCGATTCGAAGGCCCACACGCGGGGCGTGTACCCTTGCTGTGGTACCATGTGACCCCAGTCCTCTTGGACTCCAGTTTTTTTTAAACTGTCACGAATACTGAGATCGCCTTTTACGTATTTTTTCGTAAGGCCTTCCTAACAATGTCACACACATTCGCTAGTTTTTGTCTTTCCGTTTATTTTTTATTTATGTTTATTTCCGCTTGGGGACAAATGGACCCCATAGTACCTTCCATGTAATATAGATCATTTTTTTCTTTTGTGAGGTTCTGTGACGTGCGGAGCGTAACATAATGGCAAGACGACGGGGACTGTCGTGCAACGACGTTCTGGAGTCTTTAGATGTGTTAAGTGACGTCGATAGTGAACATGAGGACGATATTGAAGATAGCCTGAGCTGGGATGAAAGCGACCGCGAGTCCAACGAAGTGTCAGATTCCTACGGTGAAATAAGTGCAAGTGAATCTGATTCGGAAGAGAAGCAAGATGGTGACAGTCGTGAAATTCTTGGAAAAGACGGATATGTGTGGTCACAGAAGCCAAAAGCTGTCAGAAGAACACCAATGCGAAATATATTCAAAGAGAAACCAGGACCGAAAGGGAATGGATGTCAAGCAGACACACCCTTGAAATCATTTGAATTATTTTTCGATGACGCCATGATAACACAGGTTGTGACATGGACTAACCAGAAGACTGAAAATGTGAAAACCAGTTACACAAGCAAACCTGGATTTCTGTACAATACAAGCGTGACAGAAATTCGCGCACTCATAGGCATCCTGCTGTTCTTGGGCGCTACAAAGAGCTCCAAAGAAAGTACTGCAAGCATTTGGGCGAAAGATGGTATTGGCAAGCCAATTTGCATAGCAGCGATGAGTCAGAAGCGTTTTTTGTTTCTTGTGTATTGCTTACGCTTTGACGATTCAACCACGAGGGCCCAGCGAAGAGCCGATGACAAGTTGGTACCTATTCGCAACATATACGACAAATTTGTCGCAGCTTGTGAAGCAAACTACACTCCAGGAACTGGCTGCACAGTTGATTAATCTCTCCATGGATTCAGAGGAAGGTGTAGTTTCAAGCAATACATACCAAACAAACCGAGTAAATACGGCATCAAAGTATATATTCTGGCTGATAGCAAAACCTTCTACTCGGTTTCTGCTTCTATATATTCGAATGTTCCTAAGACCAAGTCGTGTCTGTTTGTCGATATCTGAGTACAAACCCGTGTTGTAAAATTTATCTGGAGGAAAAAAAAAAACATGGTAATAAACTGTTTTTATTCTGGAAGCGTAGTACGTCTTTTACAATGGGGTCAAATTGACCCCATAACGTAACTTTTTCATGGTACCACAGCAGAGTTAAACAGGGGTAACTTTATGCACGCACACATACACTGTACATGTCTACAATTTCCGGTGTTTTAAACGGTAAGAACACTACACTGGCATTCTTGTGCATACGGCATTTGAAGTTCTAATTACAGGTCTAAACAGGAGCGTTGTTAATGCATTCCTCGGCCGGTATTCCGTTATTATTGCGGTACCGAAAAATTTGCAACACGAACGAACCAGCGCTTTTAGCCTTTTTCCTTATTTTATAAAGCCTATGACATTACGTCCCGGGGCCTGTACTCTCGAATACCTAGCAAACCAACGGGCAGTTTTTGTGTTTCGCCACTACGGAACGCCCCAAGTTTGCACCTGTAAAATCTGTCACCAGCAACAATCGACTCGGAAACTGTATCGTCATTTACAAAGGTCTTCATCACACCTCATCTAAGACTTACGCACCTTCAGCAGCTGATGCCAAGTAATGAAGATCAACGCGGTTCGCGCAGTATACTGGGCCAGCTGCTGTTAATGTTAGTTTACAGTACTGACAGAGGAACTTCTGTCACTTTGTGAACACCTTCTTCGAAAACGCAAATACACGAATAGTCGCTTGTCTCATTCAAACACCTTCCTGGCATCATCAATAAGCTAAGGCAGCTGGCTTCCAAAAGATATTCCATTTCCGAAAGTACAGTTGGTGGCCAACGTGGATGTGTATTAAAAAAACCAACGAAAAATAAACCTGCAATTGCCACTACATTAATTTATTGCCAGTGTCTTTTAATACCGACACAAAATTCGCCAATATGCGTTCGCAAACCTCTTTGGGGAGCCACAGATTGGCACACTGTTTTACAGGACGGAATGGCAACGACGCCCTGCCGATATCCATTTCTGGAGTTGGAAGGCACTCCAGCCCCCTCCGCCGCCTACAACACACACACAATTATACCGGCGCACAGCAGTAACAGCTGTGTATCAGCTGACTGCACTCTCTCTCTCTCTCGCCCACGATCAGGAAACTACGTGAAAAAAGGCAACCCAGACCTCGCCAGGGTGTGGCGTAACCTAGGTCGTAATAGACCAATAACAAGCCAGCGCAGCAGACTGATGACACTACACAGTTACGGTGACCTCGAAAATATACTTGGTGCTCAGCCCCCCCACCCCCCAAAAAAAATAATGGCCCCCAAAAGTTCGCTACCGTGTTAACAACAGCACACCACTCAACCCTATCGCAAGCCAGAATAATGCAGTACACGCCCTCCTATACGGTTACAGATACATTTTAATATCCTCCCCATCTATATCTACATCTTCCATCTAGTCACTTCTCTTCTGATATCCCGACCAAAACGTAATTCCACGACTGATAACTCGAAACCCGGAAAGAACCTGAAGCACCAACTGCATACCCCCCTCCTCCTTGCCCTGCTTCCACACTCCGCAAACTCCACAGTCCCAGCCATTTTCTAACCTCCAAACGTACTTCGCGAATTTCAACAGATGACTGCATTGCGTCTAGTGATAAAAGTAAATGGCCGAGTTGTTTATTTGTGGTTTATTTAACGACTAAACCAGGTGCCCAGCATTTGAGTGGTAAGACTATGGAAGACCCAGGAATAAATGGGAGGATAATATTAAGGTGCATCTTCCCGGAAGTTGGATGTGGGGGCATGGACTGGTTCGATCTGGCTCAGGATACGGACAGGTGACGGGCACTTGTAAACGCGGTAACGAACTTTCGGGTTCCATAAAATGTGGGAAATTTCTTGACTAGCTGAGAACCGGTTAGCTTCTCTGGAAGGACTCTGTTCCGAGGAGTAAAGTACAGTAACGTAAAAAGACTACTGAATAATTAGTTGGCAAGGATAGGGACAGAGATATACCACTATTCCCTTGTAAGCGTGCATGGCATGGACAGGGACTAGTACTATATCTTACTACTTGTCTGTCTCATTTTAAAGCGTAACTCTGGCATAAACGGAAGTACAGTGACCAACTATATTCAGTCTCACCCCAGATTATGGACTGATGAAGAACTGGCCTAAATATGGTCTAACTAGCGCCGGACAACAGCCTGGCGAGACTACAGCAGGGGGAGCACATATGTTCCAAAAATCTAGGGGCCACTTCTAGATACAGGGTGGCAGAAGGGTGACATGGAGCAAGTTCCATACTGATTGCCCATAAATATTATGCGCCACCGATCAAAATTTCCTCGGGATTTTTGCACCCCTGAAATAGGGGAAACAGCGCAAACTCACGAATCGCATCATGGAACGTTCCGATCGCAATACACTCGCAGAATTAGCTCTCGACATGACGGATTATTCTTAAACAGCAAATACCTTCATTACATTACCTGTAGCCAGAAGACAGTGCGAACAACTTTGGCTGATTCTGATCAGAACAAGTGCGTCGTGACTTGTAGCACAACATTATTTCCTAACTGGGCCACTCATATGTTTTGGTCCCTCTTCCAACTGAATGGCACCAGACGTATTATGTAGCTTATCATTAGCACACAACCTGTCATCTGGCTTATCGCTAATCCTCGCAAGCAGTGCGTTCCAGATAGTCAAGAAAATGTCAGTGATACAAGCCTGCCAAAAGAACTACACAACCAGCCGTTGCTGAAATAGGGCATCTAAAGAGGTAAAAATGAAGCTGTCCCAGCGGACGACGTGAAGCCATTCAGAGTAAAGGACGTGTAGCTCTACTCATTCTTAACCTCGGCACTTGAAGGTGAGTACTCAGTTTCACGCTCCAGCTGGTTTACCCCCAAGGAAAAGTGCCCCCACTATACACTGAATAGGAGGCTGTGGGCACCAGGGCCGATCTGGACGTTTTGGAGAAGACAGTAACTCCCGGCGGGAATCGAACCATGATAAGTCGACCGTCCAACGCATAGCCTTGTCATTAAACTCAGTGCGCTACGGTTCTGTGTGACACCAGCGATCTGATGGTCTCAGATTGGTTCTGGAATGACACTTTGCAATCCGGTAAATGGGTACGAACGCAGGATCCTCTTGCCTCCATCAACTTAAGATTCTGCAGTCTGCAAAGGGACGCCTCTGCTACATACTGGACTATGCTTACACATCCATCCTTACTGAACAACTGGCGTGCAAGTCACTGTCGTCTTCGTAACTTTCGTACATGAACTAAGAACTATTCAGAAACAGATGAAGATAATGGCCTACCCAGCGTACTGCGAACTGCTTATGGCCAGAAGGACGAGAAGGCATGCAGTTACCAAGGAATTCTCTCCAAGGCATCACAATCATAATCATCATCATCGTGCTGAAGCCCCGTTTTAATGTCATATTAGACATACAGACCCAGAGACAAAAAGAAACGGCACAAGGCCGAGTAACAGCCTTTACATATGTACCACCTCAACTACTCAACTGAAAGGAAAAACACTTTGACGTCACTATTTGCCTCAGCAGGGTTATGTAAGAGCAGAACTTCGGTTTCTCTGGTGAACGACACAGTGTTCTGTTGGGCGTAACCGCGCGTTGGGGAAAGTAACACACAGTTAAGGCAGCAGATCGTCACACAAAAAGCCCATGCGCGTATTCACCTGGACTAGGACCGAAAACTGACTGAGTATCCAGTTTTTCTTTCCCAATTAAATACAAAAAACACCACGCCTACTCACGAACAAGAACACGCAAAAAGGATTATCAACCTAAAGGTACAAAAGAAAAGGTAACTGTACTTTTATTTCTAATGCGACTGATTTCTGGAACAGCATTTGTTTTATGTACTGACTTCCAGGATTCGCCCGCTCGTCCTTATAACACGAGCGGCATGAAGATAAAACGTGTGTATTCAGCACTCGTAGAACAGTGCTGAAAGGAGAAAAGAGAATTACTGTGAGATAAACCTTCCCAGTACCACACTGTCCACGATAAATCTCAAATATACTTACCTCAGATCAAACCCAAGTCTCTGCGGTAAGAGGTTGCCGTGATTTTAAAGGTAAAATTATTCGAAATTACATACACATATTTAGTTCGTTAACTTTTAGAAGTCCAAACAAAATTGTAACAAAAGATACAAAAATTTCAAATAATATATTTTTTTTCTGCATCTTATCATACCCGGGATGTCTTGGTTGGCGTGTCATATTTATCTATGACGTACCAACTCGAGTGGTTATATCGCGTCGTGTAAGACGAGGCTCCATAAAATGGGGGGTGATAGGAGCCAGTGAGGATAAATGTCAAAAACTGCCGTCACAACAGGTGACATCCAGACAGACGCGTTTCCGCTGAGCTAACTTCTTCAATGAAAGTCTCAGCACGTAACATTCCTCTGCAAGGAACGCAACTCCTGTGCCCTAGTCGGGAGGTAATGAAGCCATGCCACGAAAATGATCCCCGTGACACTACTTCAGCATAGGTGAAGAACTTCCTGAATCACCCTTCCACGTAGTTAGCATTCATTCAGTTACTTAAGTCGGCACCACACAAACAACTTGCAACTGATACATCACCCTTAAATGTTAAATCAAAACACCTGGTCCAACCTCAAAACTGAAAGTTTTTAAGACGAATTATTTGAACCTACGTCAAGGGAATGCTATTACTGGTAAAAGTGTACGGTTAAGATGTCCCTAGGAGGACATACAGAGTGGAAAGATGTAGCGACACGTATGCACCTCGGAACCAGGTCAGTTACACACCCCAGCTGCGTTAGCCTCAGGTAAAGAACCTTCCTTCTTCATTCAATTGGAAGCTGAGTGGAACCCAGAACCGCCGTAGATGTTCTGGGGAAGAGAAAAATCTTCTTTTGCTGCCAGGAATCGAACTCCGGTCTCTCGGTTGGACAAACCCGTATAAGTCACTACACCGACCGATCTGCTTCGACCACACAGTTAAAATGGATTAAAACACCAATTCTCATACGTCTGATGTGTGCAAGTACAACTGGATGAAAACTCAATGCAGAGGTCTTTCTTCAGAAGTTCGTTGTATACATTCAATAATTGCTGGGATTGTGGGTCTGAATCTCGCCAGGGGCATAGATGTCTGACTCTTGTGAGTGTTGTGTGTTGTCAGGCGACCACTCGTCCAGAGGAGTCCTACCGAGCGTGGTGTGTCTGTGATCGTGCAGCCTCGATAATGAGAAGACCCTTGTCCACTATGGGCTGTTGCACCATGGAAAGAAAAGTTCAAATGTTCACCAACGCAATCCGTCCGTTACACCCTACCAGTCGCAATGTCATATTCTTCACACTCGCAGTTACATCATCTCCCACACATTCGCTGTGGAATGTCAGGTGTTCACTTCGCATGACGCCGTTCAAAGTGGACAAATAGTGTCCGACAATGAGTACATCAATGAATTATAAATGTGTGAACAGAAAACCGGAAACTTCCAAAAATTTCAGGGGGCGTACCACTGACCCAAATCAACCCGCTGCTTTTCCTGTTCGTAGAAGGAACCCACACTCACCAAAGCGCGCCTGCGTGCGAACTTATCAATATGAGACGCCCGAACTCGTTTTCTTAGAAATGGTCAGTCAAAATGTTTCCAGTATCGAATATTCAGTTGTGGGGGAGTACTGTAAGAAGAACTTGACCTCATTTAGGCCTACTTTCGATCGAACAGGGAAATGCCGCAGAGCATGCCAACAAAATGCCTTTCTAAGAACCACTCATGCTACCTGAATGTATATTCGACAGAAACAACACGAGAACCTGTAAGGAGGCACGAGAAGTTGGAACACGTCTTGGAGCTATGCGCAGGCTGGGGTCGCTAGTTGGAGTCTCGCTCTGCACACCGGCACCTGTCGCCGATCATGTGATGCTTTACCCAATTCCTACTAAAAGATTCCTGCCTTAACACAGAAAGCAAATCTATCCGTCTCAAGCGGAGCAGTTCGTTATGCCAGAGAACGCTGTGGCAACAGAATAAGATAATTCCGACAGAGGCAACAGACTGGTCCCTTCACTACAGAGTCAAGACCTACAGTGGGGCGCGCACAGCTTCCTTCTACTCACTGAGCAAGTAGGTTCTTTCCTTAGGGATACGCGGCCCGGGCATGAAGTTTCCCACTCGACTCCACCTAGTCCCGACGATAAGAATGAGTGGAGCTGTATCTCCACCCCTTAAGGCCGATTCACATATAGCATGCCGTGCCCATGCCGTTCCATGAGGTTCCCCTGCCATACCGTGTGTTAATTCACACATGCCATGCCGCGCCCCTGCCAGGCTCCGACAGTGCCGTGTCCTTCGTGAAAGTCCGCGTGGTAGCTGGAAATATCCGAACTGCTAGCGCAACACTTTAACAGGTCGTCTTTTTTGTAGTGTGCTACTACCACTCTTTACAGTCGTATGTATGGATCGTTGTGAGGAGGACTGGTATGCTTCTGATAACAATCTTTGTGTAACTCCGCATGGTAGTCGGAAGAAGCCGAACGCGGGCAGGTAGCCCACAGGCCGTCTCTCAACGGCCGTGCTGTGCCGTTGCTTTAAGAACGGCATGGTCAGAGCATGGCAAGTGTGAATCAGTCACGGCCGCACTGTGTAAATCAAATGGGAAAGACACATTCTAAACCCTCAGCGGCACGGCATGGCAGGGGAAAGGCATGGGCGCGGCATGGGCACAGCATGCTACGTGTGAATCGGCCTTTACATGCCTTCATGGTGTGGAGAAGGAAAACTTCTTGCGAGGAAGGTTTGTGCCAAGAACCGATTATTTATATGGGACAATGTCTACTGGCGGTTAATGTGATACCGGGGCACCGTCCAACAGTAGGGTATACTCTACAGGTGACCAGGTATCATACTGAAGTAGACCGTATTTCCCGCCTCATAAGACGCAACAAGTGATAGGCCCCCTATATGAGCAAGGCATTTTTGCGGATTTAATATCCTACAATACCTTCCGATGTTAAGAGGCAGGCTGGTTCTTGGGGGGGGGGATTTTCAGGGGGTGGCATTTTCAGGGGGGGAGTGCGTCTCGAGTCGAAAAATGCGGTATTTTATCCTTATTTTATGAAATGTAGCAGTGGTTGGAATACGAAACCTTCCGATCACTGGGTTTCCCTTCTTCGCTTACCACCGGACAATAAATCAGACCTGTCAGCAGAATGACTACCAATCAGCTTAAGACGTAAAAGTAGCGAACTGAGGAAATATCGTGTACGGCTGACAAATACCTGATGTAAGTATGAAATAACGCCAACACAATACAGGTACAGATAATCTGGTGGTGTAGAATGCATACATCTAAACATTACAAAATAACAATGAAGCAAAGCGTGTGTTATTTTGTTGAAAATGTATGTGATTATACAACGTAGGCGATGCATGATTGAATGAGCATGAAGCAATGGTGGAATGACGAGAGACGAAAACCTAAGTACTCGCAGAAAACATGTCCCAGTGCTACTCTGTGCACCATAAATCCCAAGGGGGCTGGCCTGGGATTCGGCCCAAGAATAAAGATGAAAGGTAAGCTAATGCTTAATAAAGAACCTCATCATGAAAGACACATCAACTAGTGAAGGTATAGTTCCATGCACTCTTCCATCGATACTAGAATGAGAATCTGAAATCTTGGTTCACTTAACGAAACATGTGGTATTTATGTTTGATAAAAACAAAAATACTCCAACAGGAAGATGTGTACATTCCGGAAGCCAGATTTACGTGTCATCAATCCGTCTTCTGCAGTAGAATTCTAAATGTACGAAGCTAACCTTGACTTGAACTAAATAAACATAAAATGGGAATCATCTTCTAGTTTATGCACATACTATCAATCTCGGGTCGTAAAACTCCGTTTATAATAGTAGTAATTTCCCTCAATTTCCTTAGTCAACTGTGCAATAAATCGTGACTGTCCAGCTGACGAATAATATATGTCATCGAGAGAGCTGCCAGCCTATAACGCAGTCAAACGTATAGTTTAAATGGCACGAAGGATAAAGTACAGACTGAGGAAATGGGCAGCCACCTAGAACTCTCAACGAACAGCTGTGTATTTATTTATTTATTTATTCTTTTATTGTTAACTGAATGAGGCTCGTTACAATGTAATATTCGTTAATGAGGCTATCAGCAACTCACAATTCATAACGTCAACTGGTAGCATACCTAATGAATGAGGCAATGCGAGGTCTATGGAGGCAAGAAGTAGTGGTGCAGTTTAGGCTACTTCAAGGCATATGTCTTAAAAAGAAAAAGAACTAGGAACGCCAAGATGACCTGTTTGGAGATACAAAACCTCACCTTATGAAATACAGCGCCTGAATGAGGCGAGTGATCTGTTGAACAGCAGGACAGTAGAGGAAGCCGACTCGCCAGCCATGTGACCTCATCCCGGTTCATCGGAACCAGTCACGAAGGGATGAAACAATATTTGTAATGAATGCTCACGGAAGGTCGAAATCACGAATATCGAGGTTCACAAGCTTCGACACTACCGTCCTTGCCACTCAACAAATGGTTAAATTATCTGAATTCTGCCAACCCGGTTAAAGACAAAGTAAGATGAGAGCAAAACTATTCGCTAAGCGTACTTCCATTCCAGTTTATATCCTCACGCCTGCATCGTGTTTGAGAATAATGACAACACTATACGATCCGTCACGGATCTTTGGTTACAGAACAGCTGTCCATAAGGCAGTAAGCATGGACACGACAGGGTTTAATATAGTAAAACTTGCGAGCCATTTACAGTCGACCGAGCTATCGATCTGTTTCTACCTACGCCACGCCAACATAAGCTGTGTACTCTCACTAGACAACACACAACACCGACACACCTCCACTACGAGTCGTACATAGCAGTGTAACAGGCCCAGCGCTGTGCATCACGGATATTAACGGTAAAAACTGATGTGTTTACGTTAGCTGTCTGGTCACGTTTATTGTGGTTCATTTGGCAGACTTTCGGGTCACCAGATATCTTACAAGCTATGCATGAGACCTGTGTGTACAACGTAAAAGGTTACATGCTTGTAACCTTAGACGAAATGTCAGTCCAAATACCATGCAGTTTCCGTGCCTTGCAGGGGAGTTCGCACAGAAGTGAAAAGCGCCTATTAGCTTCGTCACGTCTGTCCGTCCCGTCCGCCTGCCCGCATGTATCAACTCGGCTCCCATAGACCGGATTTACGCCAAATTTGATAGGGAGACTTTCTGTCAAGAAAATCCAAATCTGGTTCAAATCGGGCAAATTACAAGACGAAGTAAGTATGTTCATCTTGTTGGCGACATAAAATCACAATAAACCTTTTTTTAATACTGCTGACAGTCATACACGTTAGTACATCACAAAGTGTGGGCACTGATGCATTTAATAACAGCGACTGCGCAAAACGCACCACAATGTTACGTTATAAGCACAACGACTTGTCTTATTTTAATTTTCCATCATCGACAGCACCAAAATGCGAAACTGAAGTATCAATACCTGTAACAACGCTCAGTCTATATCTATTCATTCTTAGTTTACTCACTGAGGATTTCAATAAGTGCATTTCGACAGCGTTGAATAAGACGATTAATTTCTAACATATTGGAAGAAAATATAAAACGCAGCTACCACATACTGACTTTTGTCTGGAGGAACGGAAAAGCCCCAAAGCAAACCCGATATTACCGTCGGTCTCTGGCATAGTTGGAACCTGGTAACTCGATACTGTTACCTACTGGATACGGACGTTCGATACACTTGACGTTAATGTAACACAGTTCTGGATAATGACATATTTTTTTAAAACATGTACTTCGAGTTAACACTGTCTCTTAAATGTGACGAAAATACGGAACGTCACTCAAGGCAATAAAATTTAGCAAAGTACAGTGATCAGACGAATATTTTGGGGGCGGCCGACTTTGCATTACAGACTGCACACCAAACACAGGATATACATATCTACCACCTCAAACACATATACCTGGACAGATTAATGAAAACAACGCAATAACACGTGCCCTCACGAACTGCTACACCAGAAAAAAAAAATGCAGTATTAGTAAACCCCAACAAACGCTAAGACAACATTTCAACAGCACGCCATAAAATATCCCCTGGGCATGGGTAGAACTTACCAGCAAATACTTATCAACACGCGCACACTGAACATTTCAAGCAGGGGTGTCCAACGTTTCTGGCAATGGGCCACAGCCGTTTTTGTGGACAGGGTCGCACGCTGCACGTGTAAAAAAATGACAGTAAGCTGTGTACCTAACTTCCCAAATCGCCCTGAAAATTTAGTATATAAGCAACATTTAAAATTGTGGCCGCAGGTCGCACGACAAATCCCGGAGGGTCGCATGTGACCCGCAGGCCACGACTTGGAACCTACATTTAGGGGTAACAATCCATTGCGTTGAGATGAGCACGCGCAACAGACCTCAATTATTTCGTCGTAAATTATATAATAAAATAAATGTGAGACTGTACAGTGCAAATAGTTTCGTCTCTGCAAGGGGTATGGTAAAAATATATCAAAATAAGGGCAAAACTCCAACTCCATGCAGCACAATTCTCCGCGAAACTCTGACAGTCGCTCAGCTACTCAAGAAATCCCCCGCCACTAGAATGTAGCTCCATCCAGTCCACAGTAAGCTGCTATGGCTCAGTCTCACAGCGAGGGGCCGGGTTCAGTTCCAGACCGATCCATGTGTAATCTGGGGTGAAGTGGCACAGAAACGGATTTCTCTGCAAAGTATGTACTTCGGTTTTTTCTCTGTCAGTATCAGTATACCAATGCTCCATACTCATGCGTCCATCTGTCACTGACTACGTACAGAACCCAATCTTGGCAACTGACAGCGTCGTTAAATAACACAGTTTTTAAAAATCCCAGTTCACACACAACCCTATTTAAGATACATTTTAACCCCCC
>JGI20166J26741_11507918_pt1 | contig 12633 bp, 5 predicted proteins | sample TergutCu122P5_FD_26741 | JGI IMG/M metagenome (IMG submission 26741) | reverse complement strand
TTGCAACGTCTTCACCACTTTCTCTGTCGCTTGAAAGTAATATGTACACGTTTGCTACTATTATCTCTGGAAATGTCACGATAACTATCGCAATTAAGTCAGTACCATAATCACTATTTGGCAGTATTTCTTCCAATTGCTCACGTGTTCCTATGCGTAACACCCTACTACAAAACAGCGCAACCAAGCACTTTCAAGGCCGTTTACTGACCACAATTCACACTGCCCATGCCTGTTTGATGGATCGAAACGATCGATCTATGATACATAACAACTACCTTCCTCTGCCATCTGGAAGGAAATAGCTACACCAGTAATGCCCGTTCGAATAGCAGATGTCTCTCTCAAATGATGTTTACTGAAATAAAAGCTCACAGGCACAATACCTGTTGTACAGAATAGGAAATACATGTCCGTTCATTCTGCCACTTTCCCTCCCAACTGTACAAGGATGTTTTTGGAATGTTTCCAATTTCCCCAGTCCAGGCGTTTTAACAGTCTTCCCACGGAAATCTACATAAATCATGTTGCGTGTATGTTGGCATAACAGCCAGTAACATGGTGATTAAGCTTCCCTACCAACCAAGCCCAAATTTCATGACCTATTCGTATTCATATTGTAGTTGTTCATGACCCCATGTAATCTGGTAGGTGGGTACCACAGTTCTGGAGGATCATACTCTGAAGTTGGAGGCAGTATATGGCATGACAATCCACACTCTATGGCATCTTAAGGCAGCCTAATTTATGAACTTTCACCACTTTGAAAACATGGAATGTTATACCTAAATGCAGCTGCCTCAAAAAAACTGCTAACTAAATTTTACAAACTTAACATGATGGCTGTATACTACAGGGAGTCACCATATAAGTCTGCTGTGACAGGCAGGAGGCAGGATTGTGACAACACTACCAGCAATCATAGAAACTTCTCATTGCTTACAACAAGAAGTCACTGAGAGCTTGGAGCACAATGCCTGTAGAAAAGACAACTTTACAGGAGTTTAGCTGATTGCAAATGAGAGGGTACTCAGCCATCATATTTGCCTTATACTCTTTGTCTGCCTGAAGTTTGCAGGACGACAATGTTGTGTAAACATATTACATATGGAACACAATTTCATCCAAGTTTTTTTCGAGTTGGCCACAGTGCATTGTAGTCAGGCCATGCACAGATCCACCCTTCAATGCTATGCTGCCATGGTGGCATGACACAAGGCAGAAGACTTTTCAGACATAAACACTACTCATGGAGCATTAACAATATGGTGGTTAGAAGCGAAATGATTGATGTGATAGCTATGGTGATGGATAAGTGACAGAGGCTGTGTAATGGGGACTGACCGATTGTTGTCTCTGCACCGCAGCAGTTCTCTGTGGCTCAAGGTACCCTCATACGCCCACTACAAGTGTCAATATTTAATACACTGTGTTGGCCAGGACATATAGCGCTGGATGATTTCAGAGTCCAAGTTTCAAGGGAATATTATCTATTTATTACACAGAAGATTTGTATCTAAATAGCCTGAATATCACCTTTCAAAATCACAGCATCCCTTACTAACCAATACATACAAGTACAGTATTTGTGTTACATCAACATGTCATCCTACCAGATATATATATATATATATATATAAGCAGGTAATCAAATTGGATGCCTGTAAAAAGACTATGTTTACCACATATAGTGTATACAAATAGAAATATACATTTTTATCTACTTAAAATTTAACATAAAATTTAATACTTCTGTATGTTTACAAAACAAACCAAGAAAATGACAAGTTTGTGAGATATATTATCTTAATTTGGACCTAACTGTCTTTCATACATAATGATATCGAGATCACTGGTTACACCATAACACTGTCCTTTCACCTACTGAAAAATACTTCATCAGAATTTTCTCTGACACTTCTAAGTCTCCAACACTCATAATTCAAATATATACACAATACACACACACTGCAAAAAACCATACACATATAATTAATTGTGCTTCTAAGGACACTTACTAGTTTACTAAGACATGTACAAAATAACTTGTTTTGCTATATTTTGTTCTTTAGAACTTTTTCACTCGTATCTGTTGGCTTCCAGGCTTTCTCATTTGCCCACACAAGTAGTTCATACACTGCAAAAAAGAAAATCTTACCGTACACAGTAGAGACTTTCCACTTCACAGACCCAAGTTCAACTCTTTGCCAAGCACAATTTATAATCATGGAAACTGCATTGAGGTACATTCACTTGGTACTTACAGACTAACATACATTTAAGTCACGTAGTGAACCAATGTGTTACTTAACGTCAGCACACCAGGATCAGATTTGAAATTTCTGATTTTAGAAACACTAGATTCTAATATCATTTCCTGAAAGAAGTCTATTCACTTACTAACAACTTTACATTGATGTTTCTAACACTCATGCTTCATATACACAAGGTCTCAGGTAAAAATCTCAGACCAAAGTGTGCCTATCTTGGGTGAGGTTTGTCACAGATTTCCTCAGTCTCTCTAGGAAAATTGTGGAACATTATCTTAAAAAGCTTCCACATCCTTTCCAACTCATGATGGAAACATATGCAGTTGAAAAGATGTTGTTCAACCCAAAGAGTGAAAAAGTATTTTATCCACGTCTTTGCAAACCAGAACATACTAACACTAGACATCTCACATATAACTAACTGAAGTCATAAAACAAATAGACTTGCCAAACACTGATGGCACAGCAGACTGGATGGACAATTGATGAGGCAACAAACAGTCTGGCTCAATAAGCTTCAATAATTTGCATGCTACCTCTAATTATGCAGGATTTTTGCTCTGTATGGAATGTGTGAAATGAGCAACAGTGACACACATAGGACACATTTAAGACATTATTTTGTTAAATGTGTTATTGAATGACACAGTCAGTTGCTGGGATTATATAACAACAGGAAGACACTACAGTTGAAAAACTATCCCATTAGCTTTTGCTTTTGGCTGGAAAAGCTGTGTGCAGGCAGTAACCCTGCAAAAAGCCAGAATCCTTAAAGATATCATTCTCTCCCCTTCCCTTATATTTTTGTGTCCTTGTGTTACACAGTTTTCCAATATGTTTTCAGTAATTTCCATATTTTCTACATGTGGCCAGTGTCAGCTAAATACACAATGCAATTAGTAAAATTTGCAACAAATGAAAACGTGGAGATGCATGTGAGTTAGTCAAGAAGGAGCTGCAAGCAAAACAAGTAGTATGTATATGTCTCTCTAACCTGTATTTGTGCTTTCTACAGATACAACTAAGCTCCTACTATCCACCAGTCTAGTAAGTACATGAAATATTTCTCTGAGGGTAAACAAGATGAAGCATGAAACTGATAACTCATGCCCACTTAGTGCCAAGATAAATAATGCACTGGAGTTTCACATACGTGATAAAGGTAGAGTGTTTAGGCACAGGGACACACGTACCTTTATTTACTAAGCAAACCCCACCTTCCTGTGTCATCTCCCCTCATGCACAATAAGACAGCCAGGTCAGAATCTTGTCTGTGTATAGTCCCCAACCAAAATAAGCCAGACTTCACCATCTACATCACTGTCTCCATAAAACTTGCAGCAAGGCAGTGTGATTTTTTGCAGCAACATAACATTTTGAGTATTAAATCAGAATATACTTTATATTACATTTTACAGTTGACTTTTAGTTCAGAGAGTTAAAATCACAGTCACAGACAAGATCATGCTATGTGGTAACATGGCAGACACTTTCATGGAGAACAGGCATATCATATTTGCATGGTTCATAAAATTTGTACTTATTATTTCTTTTTCTAATAGTAACACATCACTATTATAAAAAATTGTATTTATTTATGACTAACAATCACAGGTCAAGATGAACAGTTTTTATTATATATACTCGTATATGTATCTCCATTATTTCCTATCCTGTATATGCATAAATTTACACACTGCAATTTCAAAACACAGTTCAGGATCTTGCTAGTCAACCACTCACATCTGTCCCTTTCCCCATTTCTGTATGATATACATCCTGAAGAATGGCACTGTTGTCCTACAAAGAAAAGTCATATTTCAGGGTAAAGGCCAGGGCAGTCCAGAAAAATCTACTGGCCCACCAAGACCTGCATCTGCTTCCAAAAGGCTCATAATCACAGCCATTGCAGCCTCATCATTTCCATCACTGGAAACACCAGGGTTTGGTGACTCTGGTAAAGCAGCACCACCTATCATTTCCATCATCTCATCATCTGGTTCCACACCTATGAAATGACATTTATTATAAGCCATGTATACTGAAACATTACCACACAAGAAAAAAGTAAAGTTGTCCCTGCGCATGACATGACAAATGAGGAAGTGGAGGTATACTCCCAAGCATTTTAACCTTGGCACTATTTAGAGGTGAGAAGTCAACTGAACACCCCATGGAAAGGAATTCTGGTCCCCATTGAGCAGTAGGGCATGTGAGCTACAGGGGTGGTCTGGACGTTTTGGAAAAGAGAAATGCCTCTCACCATGATCCCTCAGTCATCCAGTGTGTAGCCTACAGCTATACTGACTACATTCTTCTAGCTCCAAAAATATCACCATTAACAGCATTAGAGGTGATGTTCAGGAATTAGACAATAAATAATTATTTGATTTTTATAAGTTAAGTTGGAAAGACCAGCAGGCGCCATGAGTGAAACAGGAATAATCATACAAACATAAGCAGAGGCATGATCATCATCAAGACTGTACAGCACGACAGTTCCATTTTATTATGAATGAAAAGTATAGGGCATAGATTGGAAAGGAAGGTAGTAGTAGGAGACAGAGAGGGGAGTAATTCACTGATTCACCAGACTGTGAGGAAAGTAGGAAGGATACAGCCATTTTTCTCAGAGCACCAGTAATTGCTTCTCCTTTCCCTCTCAAAATGGTGACTATTATCCTTCTCACTTCTTCCTTCCATACCAAACATTCTCACTCAATTTCTTCCCACCTAACCATGACGAATTTCATTATTTTCCTTTCTCTTCCCCCTGAGAGTGTTGACACCCTGTAACTTATCTGCATTCACACATCACGTTCCTCTTCATCTCCCTGTCTCAGACAGCAGAAGTTACACATACCCCTATCTGTTTATTCACGATATAGGAGACTACTTTCCTATTCTTCCTCTCAGAACACCAAGCCTCACACTTATCTGGACCTTCCCAGACTGGTGTTCTGTATTCCTTCTACAGCATCTCTGACAGCTGATTCTCCTATCTTTCCCTTTCCTGAGACAGATATAAATCTATCCCATTCCTTCAGTCGCAGACTTAGACATCTATTTCCTACCATCACATGCTGGTGAACACTGTATCTCTTTTATCTTCCCTCTGACTGGTGACCCTCACCTCCTTGGCTTTCCTTTTGGTGGATCTCACTTTTTTCCCCACTACATACATCAAGTGCTCCACCTATTTTCCTTTATCTCTCAAAAGAAAGGAATCTCTCTTCCACCTCCTTTCCTTTGGTCTGAGGACTCTCATGTTTTACCTTTCTTATTTTGGTATCTTATGTCTAAGGCAAACAGCAGCAAAGATGACCAGAAGACAAGGTAGTGACATTCATCAATCTGTTGGAAAGCGGAGAGAATGAGGTGCATCAAGGTACTGGGTAATGGAGAGAAAGGAAAACGGGGTACCTGGCAGAGGAAATAAATGAAAATTGCCATTACACTTTTATCATTACAGGACACATGCATCAACAACATCAACACACACACACATACATATATATATATATATGCAGCCACTGTCTCTGTGTTTTACCTTGTTTGAGAATACCCTAAAAATATTAACAATAAAGTGGTTGACTTCAATAAAATTACTAATTGAAAACAAGATGATGAGGTAGAAATCATAAAACCTATTTCCCTATTGCAGACTACAGTAAAAGTTGTGATATCCAGCACCTTCAGGACTAAAAGGGTTGCTAGATATTGTGATTTTCTGAATATTTGAATATACAACTAATGGATATTTTAGTGCACCTAGCAGCCTAGCTGACAGACTCAGCCACTTAATTTGTCACATGACATCATGAAGTCTTGTCACTGAAGCACTTCTTATTCACCTTTCTTTACTACTTACATAGCACACTGCTTAAAAACTAAAAGGCACCAACAGGTGATTGCTGAACCCTTGGAATAGACGCTGGGTGGTACAGGTTCATGAAAGCATGAAATATATTGAGTAACTGTGCAGCAAGCAGAAGTCTCTAAATTATCCAGTGCCAGATGTCACATCTTTTACTGCATTACCATGTACCAATTTATAGACCCAGGTCATGTGTCACTAATGTACTTCCATCACACAAGTTCATAAATCTGCCACACTGTTACCCTGTAATGGGGGGGAGAGGGATGTTTCCACCATCCACACACGTTTTCACGAAAATCAGTCAACAGTTTAGAAATTAAAAAAACGCACAATCACAGAGAGCATAATAAAATCATACACCTATTTTTCCCTTAAGGATGGCACGCAAATTAAAATCTGTTTCAAAAAGCCTCAGCACTATGTCTCAAATGTTGTGACAGCTGTATTTTATATTATACTCGTATGCCAACAGTTTGAGCAGTGAGCCATTTTTGTAAAGACAATAAAGTTTAATTTCATCCACCTGTAAAGGAGCCCTAATAATGGACCAATTGACACATTATTAACAAGATAGGAAATGTCCACAGAGTGAGACACTTTTTGTTCGTTCACCTACCACAGCAACCAGTAAACACTGGTAACAGTGGTAGCAAAGGTAACCATTGGAGGACTGGGACTTTAGCATCCAAGGTATCTATGGTAACCAAAATTACTGGTAACTTTAGCAACAATGCTACCAAGGTAACTGTAGTATACTATAAACACTGGTAACCTTGCTAACAAAGGCAACCACGGTAACATTAGTGAACAAAGTAGTCATAAATGTACATAGTTCTTCACGCAAAATGCCTGTTATTTTTGCCCAGTTTTAACCAAACTGGAAATCCGTCCAACACGAGTCAAGCTGTTACATGCTGATGGACAGACGAACAGATGGGCATGAAAAGCTACCACTTGGTTTTTGCAACTTTGCAAATGCACATAAAATGTGTCTGATAACCTGTAGTGTAAGTCCCCAAAGTAAAATTTCAGCAGACTGCTGAATATAGACAGAAAAAAAATGTGCAACTGGACTGTCAAGTCAAAACAACTTCTGCGGTATGAATCCAATATAGACTTCGTAAAGGATGAACATAACCACTGGACTTATCACGGTACTTTTATAAGGTGACAATGAACAGAAGAACTTGTTACACAGTTTGATAAATAATGCATACGGTAAAAAAAACTAAACAGATTTTGGAAAATGTACAGAAGGAAGGTTCCCATATTGAAATACTTCTCAAACACTTGAAAATAAAGTGCTCAAGAAAATATATGTACCAAAAAGGAATGAAATAAGTGGGCAGTTTAGGATATTACAAACTGAGGAATTTTTGTTACTTGTTAAGGCCAAATATTTCCTATTATGCTTGAGTCAAGGAATAACAGACTACAATGAGATGGGGATAGAATAAGAAGAAGTATAGTATTTTGGTAGAAAAACCTGTTGGAAAAAAAAAAAAATTGGAGGACATAGAAAGAGGAAGAGGATAACATTAAGGTGACTTTCAATTTAGTAACCTGTCAGAATGAGAGACTGATAGAATTGGTTTGGACTGTGTCATGTGGGCTTGGGTATTAGCAAAGTTAAACAGTTAGGTTCTACTAGCAAGCAGTGATATTTATTATTAGTTTATGCAGAAACTTGCCTGAGGAACTTCGGAAACCTGAGTCAGAGCAGAGTTCTTCAAGCAAGACCTCACCTGGCTCACTAGCGGCTGAGAGCTGTACATTGTCACGGATGTGACTGAACAACCCAGATGTGTTGTTGCTACTGCTGCTGCTGCTGTGATTTGTCCGCTGAAGTGGTGAGGTAGGTGTCTGTTGTGATGGTTGTTCACTTAAGTTGCTGGTGACCAAAGTCTAGAACATTTTATTATTATGCTGTCTTTTAATAACACATGTCTGCATATCAGATTTGTTGCCTCCAGCCACCTTTTATGAAAAGAAACTGTTTAATGAACTTGTAAGTCCTAAAGAAATCGTGCACATGAAAGATTTATAGTAAGTTATAGAAATTTCCAGAAAATATTCTCCTTTGTTTACACTTGCAAAACTGACATCATCACCACTGTTCAAAGTTCCCACTAAAATACATACTGCCTCTTTTAAGAAATGTGCCCAACACAACTAAACAATCATTCTTACTATTTACCTTGTCATGACTAACAAGGGATACACTATCTTTGTCAGCCAGTCCATGGCTATAAAATATATGATGTAATATCTGATATTCCTCTGGTCTGTGTTTACCTTGTCTGCTTAATTATTTCATGATATAGCTTGTGCTATGCCCCTTCCAGTTTCTCTACAACGCATACAGATGGATGGCTACACTTTGCAGATCAACACGTCTGCTGAATAGGGTACATAGATTCTGCTTGGCTTCATGATCCAAAATTCGCTTTTGGCAATCATGTAGGCCTACTAGTACACTTAGATTCTGAAGTATTGATGTAGGTGGAGGTGCAGTGTATCAATTCCATTAGCCCATAAGTAATAAATCTGGTTTGTTCTTTAATTCTAAGCCAATCAAGACAGTCAATTGCATGTGTTAAGTTACAATGGAAATTTAAAATTATATGTCTAGACTTTGTTACATAAATAATTTTCATAGAAATAACACACTTCAATTCACAGACTGTAGTTAATGGGACAAGAATAAAAACTTGAAAGTTAAACACACAGTGGTATGGGCATGTCAGATATGGTTGACAAGACTCCTTTGACAGCATCAAAAGTGAAGACATTTTGAACCAGTTGGAGAGACCATGTGAGGCAAACAGCGGACATAGATACAAAAGGTGTGCTAATGAGAGGATAAAGAACAGCTCAAGTTTTTTTTTTTTGTGAGAAATACACAACTTGTATGATGATAGTGTAAACAAAGTACCACCATCACTGATGTTTCCACCAGAAGGGATCAGCTTATGATGTGACTTCCTCATTATATATGCTTATATGCCTATAAATAATGCTGTTGTCTTCTGTCATCTTCAGCATATTTGCTTTCACTTGGCTTCTCATATAGTCACTTATTTGAAATCTTCATTTCTAACACTCTTTTACTGTCATTCATCTATTTTCAGGTCTTGTGTAACAACCTTGTCTCAGACTCTATCTTTCTGGTTCTTTTTCACATTACTCCATACTCGACAGAGCAAACAAAGACTGCATTTTAAACTGAAAACTAAGAATCAAATTCACTGCCAGGCTGCAGCCCCCTGCCCCAAATAAAAATTTAAAAAAGAAACACCAATCTTGTAGAAACAATGAAATGAAACATTTTATGTGATTTACCCTCCATTCAAAATCAACCACTGCAATACACAGTCCACTAGTACACTGAAATTTTCAAAACTAAAACAAAAAATTAGAGAAGTCTTAGATGAACTTAAAAAACCAAGAAGATTAGACCCTGTGATTTAAATTAGGTGAAAGAGTCATGGAACATGAAGTAGTTGCAACAATGTTATGTTACAGTTACATTTATGACATGAATGTTATAACATACTTTTTAAAGTCCAACATAAGTTACATACAGCCTCTGGGTCAGCCCTCCACGCCACCCACCCCCAATGAAAAATTATGGGTGCATTACTATGGACTAATGTGCAAGTACCTCTGCACTTGGTGAAGTGACTTGTGGGGGCAGAGCCGTTTCTGCATCTGGCGATGGACTACTGTCAGATGACAAATCTCCACCATGACGCTGCGAGTCCAACACTTCCTCAGCTATTTGCCGCCCAATCTTACTTGCCTCTACATGTGTGCTGATCAGCTTCTGAATATCTCGTCCTCCAGCAGCTGACGTGCATTACAGGGCATTAAAGTATGTCACCAAACAATATCCTGTTTCAAACTTTTCAAACAATTATCCATTTCCCGTTGAATGGCATATTTTTATTTATTTATATATATATATATATATACATATATAAAATATTATACTTTAAATAACAAACTAAGACCCTTTATATTGAATTTTTGACAGACACGTTAATGTTGAGATAAATATTAAACTGTCATAGGAATATAACATCTACTAGCTCACACTTTTATATCCTTTAGATGTTCACATAATTATAGACAATAGTATTCCTAACAACAATAAAATCAAATGTCACAGTCAGCTATTTGCACTCCTGAATCATATCCAGGAAATTATGTTTTGAACTGTCAACCGGTAGTATGACTGTCCTTCCATTTTTGTGATTTCTGTCAGCCTCTTGATACAGTAATTTCACTTACCATACTTGTGTGCATATAAGGTTACCCCTCTTCATTCAAAATCTTTGATTTTCTGGAAAATACCTACAGAGAATGTGTTTTACTTTGTGTATGATTATAATATGTCCCCCTCACCTTCAAATATAAATAACCCAGAAGAAATTCCCATATTGTATTCACATAAATGCAACAAAATATGTCATTACAATTTAACTTTCACATCCTTCATACTTATCCTCCTGTGTAATGCAGCTGACACCATATTGTTAAATAAATTCACAAATCAACAATACAGACAGACATGTATTTAAATAAGACTCACTGTTTTCAAAATGAATAGCAGAAACTGTGGCATATAAAGATCACTTACAGTGAGAGAAAAAGTCAAAATTCAGTTGTGACTGGCTTGTTCCCTCTGACCTCACAGTACTGCCCTCAACTACACGCATGTCAGACCTGAAGGAAACGTCATAGAAATTGAAATCAAGAACACTGTGCAGGATGATACAGAAAGTAAATGATGACAAAACAGCACTAAAAGAACTTCATGTAACTTCCTTTATCACCTCCTGCAAAGAAGGTCAGCTGACTAAAAGACAGATAAGGTAAATTGTACCATCCTCAAGCACCATGCTTCAGAGACACAGTTGGCACTAATGCACTTGATGTGGGGCTCAGGTCACTATTTTTCAGGAGAAATATCCTGTGACATCCACTGAACATGAGATGGGGTGGGCTTTAGAATGAAAGTGGTGGCAAACATTTACCTTCATGAGCCGGCCACTTCAACCCCACATTAAATAACAGCTGATTTTGAATCAATAGATAAGTGAATACGGCGGTAAAGACGAAAATCTTGCTATTTCTGAAAGATGAATACCAAACATCCAGCCTATAGCTTGTTACTGTGCCAAATGAGACAACCTTGCTGAAAATGACAAGCTTATTCCCTTGACAATTATTTATTCTCGTGTTTTTGAGAAGATATGTGTTAGCATACACCAAAATGCTATTAGAACATGTGCAAGCAAGCAAGAAAGCAAGCAAGCAAGCACGCACCCATGCAAGCACACACACAAATGCAAAATTTTTTATCACACCATGCTTTGTGTTTGTGAATTCTTCCACTTCTCTAACTGCACTGCCAGTTCAGGACAATGTATAGACAGTGATAGTATACTGCATTGGTTCCTAAGATATCTTAAATCAGCTCTGCTTTGAAAGCAGTTAACTAAGGATGACACATGAATGGCCACAGGAGAAACAAAGAAAGAAATGGAGAGACAAGGGGAGGAAATATTGACATACACCTTGGTGAAATAATCACTGGTAAAGATGATCCAAAGCATCACACTCCTTACTTACAAAACAACACTATTTTTGGCAATGAGATATTCCACATCTTTTGTCCATGGATTTCTGAACGACTTCCACTCACTCTGCAGGCGTACAAAACAACCATCTTTGCTTCGGAATTGATAAACCTGCAGAAGTGACAAAATAAAATTAAATAATAATGTTTCTTTCACACTTTAGGAAAGAGGTGGAGAAAGGATTTGTGGTTTAATAGCATAATAATAAAAAACCTGTCATCAACCATTTACTGGAAAACTTTCAAAGATCCAAACACACTGTGTTATCGCTGCAACAATATCACAGTAATGACACTGCCAGAAGTATAATTTTCCTTTCAGGTGACCATGTGATATGGAATACAGCTTTCTATTGAAATGACATCTACCCGTACAAACCCCTTGAAGCCTTGCTGCAAAGACATATTATTCTTATAATCCCTTTTAAATGCCCAAAAGTAAAGTACTAGTACCCCACCGAAGTTCAGTCTGACTCATGGTGTAGTCCTTTGGCCTAGCACTATGCCCCAAGAGCCAAGCCCATGAATAAGTCACCGGGGTTAATAAACACATGGATATCTGAATGTGAAATCTGTTGACAAGCTGACCTGAGTTGTTATGCGTTCTGTCACTTGCAGTGCTGCTTTATGCGATTCAGCTAGATGAAGTATGTCATCGTGATGGTAATACTCATACATGCTTGTACCTAGGAGCTCTTGTGGCAGGAAGCCAAGCACTAATGTTGCCCTGTAAAGAGAAGCATTCTTTAAGATTCTATAATACAAACTTCACCCACAGAACTACAGAATATTTGAAAAGAAGAGGCAGAAGAACAACTTATAATTCCAATTCAATTGAA
>JGI20166J26741_11507807_pt1 | contig 12633 bp, 9 predicted proteins | sample TergutCu122P5_FD_26741 | JGI IMG/M metagenome (IMG submission 26741) | reverse complement strand
ATTTGGAAGTTTGCAAACTCCGGAAATCTCTGGAAAGAAAGAATTTCGCTTCTTGCGGCATTTTATTTCATAAGGCAAAAAAACTTTGACATGATATTGCGGCTCGCCGAGCATTTTCTGAGCCATAAACACGACCTCATACATAAAGCGTCCGGCTGGATGCTCAGAGAGGCGGGTAAGCGCGACATCGGCGTTCTTTATTCTTTTTTAGACAAACACAGCGGAAAAATGCCCAGAACAATGCTGCGCTACGCGATAGAAAAGCTTTCCGAAAAAGAACGGAAGAAATACATGGAACGGCAAGTAATAAGTAAAAAGTAATAAGTAAAAAAGACTTTTGCCGGCGCCGGTACTATTACTTGTTACTTATTACTTATTAATTAGGCGGTGTGATGTCTTTTCAAAAACTTGATCTGCATCCGATTTTCAATAAAGGCGGGCAGATTGACGCGGAGCTTAATAAGATAGTAAGCGACGCGTGGGCGAAGAAGCTTGATTTTATCGAGATAATACCGGGAAAAGGGTCCGGGCAGCTGAAGGAAAAAGTGCTGCGGTTTTTTAATAAAAAAGAGATGAGAGCAAAATATTCTCGGCTTGACGTTGGCAATAAAAATTTCGGAAGAATTTTTATTTACTTCAACTGGAACAAACTAAAGTAAGGCGGTGTAACATTGTGAAACATATAATAATAAGGCTTATAGTAAATATCTTCGCGCTGCTGGTCGTGGTAAATATACTTTCCGGCGCCGCTGTAACCGGCTGGGGCGCTCTTATTGCTTCGGCTGTCGTTATCGCGGTGTTGAATGCCGTTCTTAAGCCGCTTTTGCTTGTGCTGACTTTGCCTATAAACGTTCTGACTCTCGGGCTGTTTACGCTTGTTATCAACGCTTTTTTAATGTATTTGACCGCGTTTATGATAAAAGGTTTTTATATGAAAAATTTCCTGACCGCTTTTTTAGCGGCCGTTATTTTCAGCATAGTCAGCATAGTTCTAAATATTTTTATAGACGCGGGAAGTTCAGACCAAAAAAAGTGAAGATTGAAAAGTGAGGAGTGAAGATACTGCAACGTCGTTGTCTTTGCCGTATCCTCACTCTCCGCTCCTCACTCTTCACTCTGCCGTTAAAAAGGGGAGTTATGATTACAAAAGATTTGATTTTAAGGATTTTTTCAGCCGCAAACATTTTGAGATGGAACGACCACATACGCCCGTTCGATTTTTTCGAGCTCGACAAACAGGCGCATAAAATGATAATCGCCTACATAGTGGCGAAATTCGAGGAAGACGACGGAAAATCCGTTGACTGGATAAAACTTATCGAAGGCGGCATATTCGAATTTTTCCAGCGTATAATGCTTACCGACTTAAAACCCGAAGTTTTTCACGAAATAATGTCCAAAAAAGAAAAAGAGCTCAACACCTGGGTTACGGACAATTTAAAGGGCGAGCTTTCCGCTCTTAAGGGCGGTATAATCGAAAGATTTGAAAAATACTTTTCTGACGCTGATTACGCAAAGCGCGAGAAAAGGATTTTGAGCGCCTCTCACAGCCTTTCGACAAAATGGGAGTTCGGGATAATATATCCGTGGAACGCCATGATTTACGGCATAGAGCGGACAAAACAGGAAATAGACGAAAGCATTGCGACTTTCGACGATCTTTCGGGCATCAGAAAGCTGATGATAAACAAAAAATATTACGGCTTTCTCGATTTTTGCGGGCAGCTGCGCTTTCAGCAGAGATGGGCGCAGGCTTTCAGAATACCTAAAACCACGGTGCTCGGGCACATGCTTACCGTCGCGATATTTTCATACATATTTTCGCTTGAGCTGAACGTTTCTGAGAGAAGGATTTACAACAACTTCTATTCGTCTCTGTTTCACGATCTGCCGGAGATTCTCACCAAAGACATAATAAGGCCGATAAAGTCGTCGATAACTGGCCTTGAGGACATAATAAAAGAGTACGAGAAAAAACAGGTTGACGAGCGGATACTTCCGCTTATACCTGAGAGCTGGCACGCGGAGATGAAGTATTTCATACAGGACGAATTTTCCGATAAGATATTTGAAAACGGCAATGTTGTAAAAGTTGACGACGCCTCTAAATACGACGACAAAAAATACAACGCCGTTGACGGCACGCTTATATCTGCAAGCGACAAGCTTTGCGCGTACATCGAAGCTTCCATGGCTCTGGAGTACGGAATAAAATCGAAGTCGCTGATGGAGTCTAAGGAAAAGCTTTACAGCGAGCATTCCAAAAGACAAAAGCCGGATTTTAAACAGCTGTACGACTACTTTAAATAACGGCAATTAATAATTAAGAATTAATAATTAAAAATGTCTGAGCGCGCTTTGCGCGCGGATTAAATATCGCGGCTTTGCCGCGGGGAACCGCTTAGATGTCATTCCAGCCCCCGATTCAGACGCTCGAGGGTAAACTCCAGCGGGAATCCAAGTTTAAAAATGGATTGCGGCTCGGAGGCCGCAATGACAACTGATACCACACAGTTTGCTGTGCGGATGTTCATTTTTCATTCTTCATTATAGCAGCGAGTTAAACATGAAAAGAAACATTTCAGCCGTAGTTTTTCCGGTTGCGGTATGCGCGTTTTTTGCGCTGTCGGTTTGTTTTGTCTATCTTAAGCAGGTGCGGATAGAGATGCTGAACGAAGCCGGAATTATTACCGGAGTGATTTTAAAGAAACAGAATATGTATTTTACGCAAACGGGAAAGTTTTTGGAGTTCGGCGACACGCCTTCAAGCTCAGAACTGGGGATAGATCTTTCCGCAAACGTTTTCTTCACTTTGATGAAAGCGGAAGTATACGGAGACGTTTTGACTGTTACAATAACGAACACGAAAGGATTTTTTAAAGGCACCCGGTCGGTTTCAAAGTTTGACAACAAAAACGGAATGACTCATTATGAAGTGATAGAAAAGTCTAGTATCCCTCTTCCTCGATTGTAAGATTCTGCCTTTTGACTTCCGGAAGTGCCTGGTTGTAATAGTGCGTCGGCGCTGTTCCTTTTATAAACGCTTCCAAAAACGCTCCGGGCGTTTTGCTCAGGGCTAAAAGTCCGGTCTGCGGATCTATAAGAGCCCACTCTATATTGTCGGGCTGCGAAAAATCGACTATCGGTTTTCCGGCGAGAGCCCCTTTCATAAAATTCGTCCATATCGGGCACGCCACGGCTCCTCCGGTCGCATTGTCCCCTAAAGAAACGCTTCTGTCGTCGTATCCGACCCAAACTCCTGCAGCAAGCTGGGGAGTATAGCCTATAAACCACGCGTCCGTGTAATCGTTCGTGGTTCCGGTTTTGCCGGCGCATGGCCTTCCGAGATTTTTCGCGTACCAGCCGCTGCCTCTTTCCACTACGGATTTAAGCATGTTTGTCATTATGTAGCATGTCTGCGGCGAAAGAACTTCCTGCTGCTGCGGAATGTTCTGCTCGAGAATTTTTCCGTCTTTATCCGTAATTTTAGTTATGACGTAAGGCGCGGTTTTAACGCCGCCGGAGCCGAAAACGGCGTAAGCCGAAACCATCTCCTGAAGTATTACGTCGCTTGAACCCAGCGCCAGCGCAAGAGAGTTTGAAAGCGGCGTGGTTACGCCGAGTTTTCTGGCGCACTGTATTACCGCTTTGGGCGTAACATGCATTATCGTCTGTACGGCGCACGTGTTTATGGAAAGCGCCAAAGCCGTTCTGAGAGTTACCGGCCCCCTGTACTTGTTGCCGTAGTTGACCGGCGTCCAGACTTTCATGGTGTCCGTGAGATCTGCTTCCGGCACACGTTCGGCTATATTTTCGAGTTCCGTCATGTCTCTTGATACGAGATCCCACTTTGCGCCGTTGTAAACGAATATCATGGGTTCGTCGTCAAGAAGCGTCGCGGCGTTAAGTCCGGATTCTATGGCGGCAAGATATACGAACGCTTTAAAAGAAGATCCCGGCTGGCGTTTGGCCTGGGTGGCTCTGTTAAACTGCGTTTCTTTGAAATCTCTTCCGCCGACCATTGCGCGTATCGCGCCGGTTTTTATGTCGATTGCAACCAGCGCTCCCTGCACTTTTATGGGCTCTTTGCCTTCTTTTTCAAACGCTTTTGCCCTGGTTGCGTCAAACTGCGCAAGCGATTCTTCTATGGATTTTTCCGCGGCGGTCTGAGCCTGCATGTCCAAAGTGGTATAAATTGACAGCCCTGAGTTAAACAAAACGTTTGTGCCGTATTTCGGCTCAAGCATTATGCGCAGGAACTCCACAAAGTAATGCCCGGAATCTTTTTTTACATTTTCGCTTTTAACCGGAAGCGGCGATGCAGCGGCTTCTTCTTCCTGCTGCGGCGTTATGTATCCGAGCTGCCTCATTCTTGCAAGAACCAGATTTCTTCTGGTCAAAGCCGCTTTGGCGTTTTTGAAAGGGTTGTAATAATTCGGCGATTTAGGTATTGCGGCAAGCATGGCGCATTCTGCCAGATTGATCTCCTGAACGTCTTTATTAAAGTATATTCTCGCCGCGGCCTGCGCTCCGTAAGCGCCGCTGCCGAAGTATATCTGGTTTACGTAAAACTGCATTATTTCGGATTTGGAGTAATCTTTCTCAAGCTGTATGGTGAGCAGAGCTTCTTTTATTTTGCGCGACAGCGTTTTTTCCGGAGTAAGAAATATGGTCTTGGCCAGCTGCTGCGTAATCGTTGAGCCGCCCTCCGCCACTCTCATTTTGAGAAAAATTCTGGACAGCGCTCTCATTATGCCTTTTGTCGAGAGCCCCCAGTGGCGGTAAAAATCGTTGTCTTCTATGGATATGAAGGCATTTTGCAGATTTGCCGGTATTTCGTTTATGGGAACGAGCACTCTTCGCTCTGTGAAAAGCTCGGCTATAAGGCTGTTGTCTTTATCGTATATTTTCGTGCTGAGATTTGGCGTATAGTTTTCAAGCTGGCTTATCGACGGCAGATCTTCAATGGTTTTTTTAGCCAAAAAAGCGAGCGCCAGCAGCACGGCTGGAACAACTATAAGAAGAAAAAGAAACGGCGCGGTAAAAAATCTTTTTTTGCGTTTATGTTCAAGCATGATAGACCTCAAAACTATTTGTGTCGTCATTGCGGCTCTGAGGCCGCAATGACGAATTGTGTGAATCATTTGTGATTATATTCTAAAAATAAGGATGTGTCAAAAACGGCAAAGTGAAGAGTGGGGAGTGAAGAGTGAAGATACGGCCAACTGCTCTAGATTGCTTCGACGACTTTGTCGCCTCGCAATGACAACAAAAAAAGCTTTTGCCGTATCTCCACTCTCCACTCTTCACTCTTCAATCTTTCTTTTGATTTTAATGGTTATTTTTGATAAAATCGCCTTATCAAAAAATCTGTTTTTAAATAACTTTTAACGGAGAGGTGCACTATGCAGGCTGTTATTATGGCAGGCGGTTTCGGCACAAGATTAAGACCAATCACTTGCAGTATCCCAAAACCGATGGCGCCTATGGCAAACAAGCCCATGCTTTGCCATATAATAAATCTTCTCAAACAATACAATTTTAACGACATGACGATGATGCTCTACTACCAGCCGGAGATAATAACAAACTATTTCGGCGACGGTAAAAAGTTCGGAGTGAACATAAAATATCTGCGTCCCGAGTCAGATCTCGGCACGGCCGGCAGCGTCAAATTCGCCAACAAAAATATAAACGATACGTTCATAGTGATTTCCGGCGACGTGCTTACCGATTTTGACCTTTCCAAAGCCGTGGAGTACCACAAGCAGAAGAAAGCAGTAGCAACGATGGTTCTTACCAGAGTAAACAATCCGCTGCAGTTCGGCGTGGTTATCACGGACAATGACGGCAAGGTTGAAAGATTTCTTGAAAAGCCCTCATGGGGAGAGGTTTTCTCCGATACCATAAACACCGGCATCTATATTCTTGAGCCCGAGGTTTTCAACTATATTCCAGACGACAAATCGTTTGACTTTTCCAAAGATCTGTATCCGCTCCTTCTAAAAGAGAAAAAAGCGCTTTACGGCTATATTGCCGAAGGATACTGGAAAGACATAGGCAATCACGACGAGTACAGGCTTGCCCATTACGACATACTTGACGGCAAAGTAAAGATAGAGCTTGACGGCAAAAAGATAAAAGTCGGCGCAAAAGAAATAATCGCCGGGAAAAGTTCGTCCATAGGAAAAAACGTTGAAGTTGACGGCCAGGTAATACTCGGCGACAATGTTACGATAGGCGACGGGGCAAGAATTTCGCGTTCGGTCATAGGGTCAAACGTAAAAATCGGCTCCGGCGCGGAAGTGCTCGGAAGCATTTTGTGGGACGGCGTTTTAATGGGGCCTGAAGCAAGGCTTAAGGAAGACGTCATAGGCTCGTCAACCAAGATCGGCACAAGAGCCGTGGTGCAGGTCGGAACGATAATAGCCGACGAATGCAAAATAGGCGCCGACGCCATAATACGCACAAACTTAAGAATATGGCCGCATAAAATAGTTGAAGCCGGAGCCATTCTTTCAAGCAGTCTTGTATGGGGCGAAAAGTGGAACAAGGCATTATTTAACGCTTACGGGATTACGGGGCTTGGCAACGTTGAAATCACGCCGGAATTTGCCGCAAAAATAGGCTCGGCATACGGGGCTTTCGTCGGCAGCGGCGCTTACATAATAACTTCAAGAGACGGCCATCGCGCCACAAGGATGATAAAAAGAGGAATGATCTCCGGGCTTTTGTCCGCCGGCGTAAAAGTCGGCGATCTGCAGAGCTCGCCGATACCTGTCGTGAGATATGAGATAGGAAACGAAGGCGAGTCCGGCGGAATACACGTCAGGCAGTCGCCGTACGATCCGCGCCTTGTGGATATAAAATTCTTCGATTCAAAAGGCGGCGATATTTCTATAAATCAGGAAAAAGCCATAGAGCAGCTTTTCTTCAGGGAAGATTTTAAACGCGCGAATATGGACAATGTCGGCGAAATCACCGTTCCGCCGCGCGCCGTCGAATACTATAAAACAGGCTATCTAAACACTATTAAAAAAGACGTGATCAAAAAATCAAAACGCAAAATTGTAATCGACTACGCCTACTCTTCTGCGTCAATGATATTTCCGGCGATACTGGGCGAACTCGATATGGATATCGTGGCGCTTAACGCTTTTGTCAACTCTTCCAAAATAACCAAGTCCACTGAAGAGTTCAACAACTCGCTCGGGCAGCTTTCCGACATAGTTACGACGCTTAAGGCCGACGCAGGTTTTCTTATAGATACCGGCGCCGAAAAATTATTTATGGTTGACGAAAAGGGAAAGATAGTGCAGGACGATATCGCGATGCTTTTGGTGGCGTATCTTGTCATGAAGACGCACAAAGACAAGGAAACCGTGATAGCCGTTCCCGTAAACACCTCGTCGGTAATAGAAGAGCTTGCCGAAAAGTTCGGCGCAAAGGTAGTGAGAACCGCGACAAGCCCGAGAAATATAATGGAAGCGGCAAACGGCAAAAACGTCACATTTGTCGGAGACGGTTACGGCGGTTTTATATTCCCGGAATTCCAGTCCGCTTTTGACGCGATGTACGCCATAGGAAAAGTCATAGAGATGATGTCAGAAGACGACGTAACTTTAAGCAGGATAAGCCGCGAAATTCCGTCGTTTGACGTTCTGCATAAAACTGTCCCGTGCTCCTGGGATAAAAAAGGCCAGGTAATGCGCAAAGCCATCGAAGACGCAAAGAACAAGAAATCCGAACTTATCGACGGCGTTAAAATATTTCTAAACAACGGCTGGGTTCTTTTAGTGCCTGATCCTGACGAAGCGTTTTTTCACATCTGGGCAGAAGCAAAAGACAGGTCAACCGCGCACGGCTTTATCGAGATTTATACGGAGAAGTTGAAAGAGTGGCAGGAATAACGGCAGTTAATAGTTAACAGTGAATAGTTAATAGTTAACGGCAAACGACACTAAACTAAATGTCGCGGCGAAGCCGCTCCAAAACTATTAACTATTCACTGTTAACTATTAACTCGTATTTTCGGGAGTTGATATCATGATCAAATTCGGCACATCCGGCTGGAGAGGCATTATTGCCGAGGATTTTACTTACGGCAACGTTAGAATCGTAACGCAGGCTATAGCGAAACTTTTAAACGAAGAACATAAAAAGGCGTCCGTCGTTATCGGTTATGACACGAGATTTATGTCGGAAGATTTTGCAAAAGCGTCGGCAGAAGTGCTGGCCGGCAACGGCATAAAAGCTTTGCTTTGCAAAAGGGATACTCCGACGCCCGTGATAGCGTTTGACATAATAAATTCAAAACTTGCCGGCGGAATAAACTTTACGGCAAGCCACAATCCTTATCTTTACAACGGAATAAAATACTCTCCGTCATGGGGCGGCCCGGCTCTTCCGGAAACTACCCGGAAAATCGAGATGTACTGCGCACAGATTCAGCATAAAGACGTAAAGACTATGCCGCTTGAACAGGCTTTAAAAAATAAAGCCGTCGAGATGTACAATCCGCGGCCGGCTTACATGAAGAAAATGAGGGAACTGATAAATTTTAAGGCTCTCAAAAAAGCCGGAATCAAAGTCGCGGTGGACATTTTGCACGGCACCGGGAACGATTATCTTGACGCGCTGCTTGACGAAGCCGGAATAAAACAAAAGACAATAAATAAAAACAGGGATACAATGTTTGCTCCAAACGGAGCGCCCGAACCGAACGAAAATAACATAAAAGAGCTTTTCCAGACGGTAAAAAAGGAGTCCTGCAAACTCGGCCTTGCAACCGACGGCGATGCAGACAGGTTCGGCATCATAGATTCAAACGGCGAGTTCATTACGCCCAATCAGGTTATTCCCGTGGTTTTATACCACTTGAACAAAACAAGAGGCTGGACCGGCATTGCCGCAAGAAGCGTAATGACCAGCCACATGCTTGACAGGCTTGCCGCAAAAATCGGCGTTGAAGTTATGGAAACTCCCGTCGGGTTTAAATACATAGGCGACATAATGGTAAAACATCCGAAAGATTTTATCGTAGGCGGAGAAGAGTCCGGCGGCCTTACAATAAGAGGGCATATTCCGGAAAAAGACGGCATACTTGCGTGTCTTCTCATGGCGGAAGCGGTGGCCATGAGCAAAAAATCTGTTACGGCGCTTCTGAAAGAAATAAAAAATATGACGGGAGAAATAATTACGTCAAGGCTTAACTTTCATCTTCCGGCTGACACCATGTCCGCCTTTAGAGAAACGCTTGAAACAAAATCTCCGCAAGAGTTTGCCGGAATGAAAGTTCAAAAGAAGATAACTATCGACGGAGATAAATTCATTCTTGACGAAGGCACGTGGATAGGCTTCAGATTATCCGGAACCGAGCCGGTGGTAAGGCTTTACGCAGAGTCGGACACTCAGGCCAAACTCAACAAACTGCTAAAAGCCGGAAAAGCTTTTGTGTACGGAAAATAACGGAAATCCAAAGCTTTAAATTCCGATGAAATTTAAGCAGTTCACCTCTCACTTGTCAGGGAGAGGTCAGGGAGAGAGCGTGTTGTTGCAGTTGTTTTGCCGTTACCCTGCATCATCGCATCCCCGCATCCTCGCATCGCTGTTATAAAAAAGAGGCTACAAATGGAAAGCAGTTTTTTACCGGCAACGGGAACAAGAGATATTGAGCCTGTCGCGTCGGAAACCAGAAACGAAGTCGTCAATATAATAACCTCAAACTACAAAAAATACGGATTCAATTCCATCGAAACCCCATGCCTTGAGAAACTTGAAAACCTTACCGGCAAAAAGGGCGGGGAAAACGAAAAACTTATATTTAAAATTCTAAAACGCGGCGACGAGCTAAAAGCGGCGCTTAAAGACGGAGCCGCGGAAAACGATATCGCCGATTTCGGCCTGCGCTATGATCTTACCGTTCCTCTGGCGCGCTACTACGCGCATTACAAAGACAATCTGCCAAAACCTTTTAAAGTGTTTCAGATAGGAAACGTCTGGAGAGCCGAGAGGCCGCAAAAATCGCGCTACAGACAGTTTACCCAATGCGATATAGACATAATCGGCGACGATACCCAAAACTGCGAGATTGAACTTATATATGTTACCTGCAAAACGCTTCAGGAATTGAAAATAAAAAATTTTGAAATCAGGATAAACGACAGACACATACTCAAAAAAATCAGCGCCGAATGCGGCATAACAGATGATGCTCAATACCGCGATTTTCTGATAGCTTTGGATAAGCTTGATAAAAAATCGTTGGAAGATATTATAGAAGAGCTCAGAAAAAAAGAATTTCCTGAAAACGTGCTGGCTAACGTAAAAAACAGATTCGAACGGATAAAAAACGGAGAAATTCCGGATTTGCAGTCGTTTGATGCCGCCGGCAAGGAACTGTCAGTAATAATTTCTTCCGTAAAAACTCTTCTTCCAGATATAAATATCAGGTTTGACCCCATGCTTGTGCGCGGAATGGATTATTATACCGGCGCAATATACGAAGTCAACGAAATAAACGGCGGCCTCTCTTTCGGCGGCGGCGGCCGTTACGATAATATGATAGGAAGTTTTTCAGGGCAGCAAGTTTCAGCCTGCGGATTTTCGCTAGGGTTTGAGAGAATAATAGATTATTTTTTCTCAGGCTCCGATGCGCCGGCTCAGTCCGGCCGCAAAAAAGCCGCGCTTCTGTACTCGGATGAAAAAAACAGCGGCGATTCAAACGGCTATTGCGACGCGGTAACATACTCCGAAAAACTGAGAGAAAATTACAATACCGTTTCGGTCTTTATGCGCCAGAAAAACTTGTCCAACCAGCTTGATAAACTTAAAAAAATAGGTTTCACCCACTGGGGAATTTTTAAAGGCGAAGAAACCGCGATAAAAGAGATGGAATAAAAGTGGTCAATTCGTCACCTAGACCACAAAAATTTCTTAAAGGGCGTGTATGAACAAAATAAAACCGTCAAAGATTGCAAATAATAAATTAACAGTCAGGCATTCTTTAGATTTTAACAAGTGGCTGCGCGCATTAAAGCAGCGGATTCGGCAAAGCCAAATTAAAGCGGCCGTTAAAGTTAATTCCGAGCTGCTAAAGCTGTATTGGGATTTGGGCAATGACATTGCAACTAAAAAAATGGATTCCGTTTGGGGCAGCGGATTTTATGAAAAAGTAAGCAAAGAACTAAAATCCGAATTCCCGGATATGCAGGGATTTTCGTCGACGAATTTGAAATATTGCAAATATTTCTATCAATTCTACGGCAAAGACGCTGAAATTCGTCCACAACTTGTGGACGAATTAGAGAATTCCGTTATTTTTCAAATTCCTTGGGGACATCATAGAGAAATTATCAACAAATGCAGTTCCGTTGAAGAAGCTCTTTTTTATATTTCCAAAACCATAGAAAACGGCTGGAGCCGCGCAGTATTGCTGAATTTTCTGGAAGCGGGTTTGTATAAACAAAAGGGCAAATCCGTAACAAATTTTGATAAATTGCTTCCTGCGCCGCAAAGCGACCTAGCAAAAGAGACATTGAAAGATCCGTATAATTTTGATTTTCTGACGCTTTCCGAAAATTATAAGGAAAGAGAACTTGAAAACGAGTTATCCGCGAACATAACAAAATTTTTATTGGAACTAGGCAGGGGATTTGCTTTTGTAGGAAGACAAATCTCTGTCATGGCAGGCAAGAAAGAGCTTTTTATAGATATGCTGTTTTATCATTTAAAATTGCGCTGTTTTATTGTCGTAGAGTTAAAAGCCGGAGAATTTGACGCGTCTTTCACGGGGCAACTTGGAGCTTATGTATCTGCGGTTAATCACCAACTAAAAAATAAAGACGATAACACTACATTGGGGCTTTTGATATGCAAAACAAAAGACAATGTTTTGGCTCAATATGCGCTTGAAGGCTCTTCTCATCCGATAGGCATTTCAGAATACAAACTAACTAACTTATTGCCTAAAAATTTAAAATCCGAACTGCCGTCCATTGCGGAGATAGAATCGAGAATAAAAAGAATGGAATAATTTGATAAAATAATTTGTAAAAGAAACGGCTTTAATATGAGAAAGTTTTATCTCGAATACCAAAGTGTCCAGACAGTGTCCGGACACTTGAGTCGGTCGCATATTTGCAATCCGTTCTTACGGTGGATTAGTGTCTGAACTTACTAAAGAAGACTTTTTCAACGGGGTATCTGATTTGATATACTTTCATTGGGTTAGCGTGTTTATTTTCAAAATACGAGGTTTCAAATGTCAAAAAATGAAATTGTTTTAGCAGTTTCTCATTATAACGATATAAAGTCTAAAATACTTACCTTTCGCGGATCACAAGTAATGATAGACAGAGATTTAGCGGAGTTATACGGCGTTGAAACAAGAGTATTAAATCAGGCCGTAAAGAGAAACATAGACAGATTTCCGCAAGATTTCATGTTTCAGCTCACTAAGTCTGAAGTTGAAAATTGGATGTCACAAATTGTGATTTCCAATAAAGAAAAAATGGGTATGAGAAAAATGTCCTCACAGCACAGCACAGCACAGCACAGCACAGCACAGCACAGCACAGCACAGCACAGCACAGCACAGCACAGCACAGCACAGCACAGCACAGCACAGCACAG
>JGI20166J26741_11507695_pt1 | contig 12634 bp, 12 predicted proteins | sample TergutCu122P5_FD_26741 | JGI IMG/M metagenome (IMG submission 26741) | reverse complement strand
CCTGGGCGCGCAGCGACGCGCGCGATGCGAAGGTGGCTCCCGGTTCTATCCCGAGCGCCTTGACCACCGCCTGAGGAAGGATGAAGCCATCCGGATCGCCGTCATCGAAGAGCAGCCGACAGGCCCGCCGGTCAGGACCTGTCGGCTCGATATCCGTGATAGACAGCGCAGACATCCGGCGCTCAGATGGAAACGGTCTCAGCCTTGATCTCAGGCTCTGCTGCGATCGCCTCGATCGAAGAAGGGGGCGTCTCATCCGTTGCTGGGATCAGTCCCAGTTCGACGCGGACCTTGCGCTCGATCTCATCGCGCAGGTCGGGCCGGTTCTTCAGCGTCAACTTCGCAGCTTCACGACCCTGTCCCAGACGCTCGTCGCCATAGGTGAACCAGGCGCCGGATTTCTTGACGATCTTGTTCTCGACGCCCAGATCGAGGATGGAGCCTTCGCGACTGATACCCTCGCCATACATGAGGTCGAATTCCGCGCTCCTGAAGGGTGGCGCGACCTTGTTCTTCACGACTTTGGCCCGGACACGGTTTCCGACGAACTCACCGTCCTGCTTGATGCCGTCGATACGTCGGATATCGATCCGGATCGTTGAGAAGAACTTCAGGGCGCGGCCGCCGGTCGTGGTCTCAGGCGATCCGAACATGACGCCGATCTTCTCGCGCAGCTGGTTGATGAACAGACAGGTGGTCTTCGACTTGGACAGTGAGCCCGCGAGCTTGCGCAGGGCCTGACTCATGAGCCGGGCCTGCAGCCCGATCGTCGCATCGCCCATCTCTCCCTCGATCTCGGCCCGCGGCACCAGGGCGGCCACCGAGTCGATCACGATGATGTCGACGGCAGAACTTCTCACGAGCATGTCGCAGATCTCAAGAGCCTGCTCGCCGGTGTCCGGCTGAGAGATCAGGATCTCATCGATATCGACACCGATACGCGCGGCATAGGTCGGATCCAGGGCATGCTCAGCATCGATGAAAGCCGCAACGCCGCCCAGCGCCTGGGCCTCTGCGACCATCTGCAGGGCCAGCGTCGTCTTGCCGCTTGATTCAGGACCGTAGATCTCCACGATCCTGCCACGGGGGATCCCGCCGATACCCAAGGCAGCATCCAGGGCAAGGGATCCCGTGGGGATCACATCGAGCGAGAGGAAGCTCCCGCTATCCCCGTAGCGCATGATCGCGCCCTTCCCGAACTTCTTCTCGATCTGCTCCTTGGTGAGATTGAGCATCTCTTCTTTCTTCACATCCATGATCTCTCCTCGTTCTTGGGTATCCCGACAGGAAAGCAAGTTCATCCTATCCCGAACATATGTTCGCTGTCAAGTCGTTCTCAGAAACTCCGTATCCTGGTCGCCAAGATGCTCACAGAGTTGCCTCAGGCCCGCCTTGACCGTGGCGAAGCGCACCCGGTCACGCCCCACCCGACCAAAAGAGTAGCAGAGGGCTCGGACATCATCATCGACAGCGGTCGCGATCCAGACGGTCCCAGCGGGTGCGTCGACGCTGTCTCCGGGCCCGGCGATACCGGTCACCGCGATCGAGCAGCTGGTCGTGAAGCGCTCGGCCACTGCGCGCGCCATCGCGCAGGCGACCTCCTTAGAGACCACGCCGCAGCGTTCGATCATGCGCGGATCAAGCCCCAGTTGCCTGACCTTCTCATCGGTCTGGTAGGTGACGACAGCGCCCGCCAGGTACGCCGAGGCGCCCGCCGCAGCCGTGATAGCGGCAGCGATCGCTCCGGCGGTCAGAGACTCCGCGGTCGCAAGCGTCGCTTCCCGCGCTCGCAGACGCCTGCCAAGCTCCTCAGCAAGCTCCACGAGATCGGGGGCGATCAACTCCATGGGCCCTCCAGGGTCTCGAAGGCATGCCGGAAGTAACTGATGAGCGAGATGATGGTGAAGAGTACCGCCGCGATCATCACGCACCAGGAGAGGATGTTGATACCCTGTGGCAGAGGCGCCGGGAGGGCGCGGATCGGACGCGAGTCCTTGACGATGAACAGGCAGATCGAGACGATCTGAAGGTTGGTCTTGAGCTTGCCGAGCCATGAGGCCGCGATGACGACGCCCTCCGCTGAGGCGATCATACGAAGTCCGCTGACGATGAACTCGCGCGCGATGATGATGAGCGCGATCCATGAGGGCAGGACGCGCATCTCGACCAATCCCAGCAGGGCCGCGGTGATCAAGATCTTGTCGGCCAGAGGATCGATGAACTTCCCGAAGGTCGTGACCTCCCCCCGGCGGCGCGCAAGGTAGCCGTCGACAGCATCAGTGGCCGCAAGCACCGCGAAGACCACCGTGGCGATCCAGGGCCGCAGGACATAGAGGAGGTTCGATCGCGCGAAGAGCGAAGGCCAGGCGCTCAGCAAAGCCACCAGGAAGAAGGGTATGAGCACGATGCGGGCCAGGGTGACCCGGTTCGCCGGTCCCAGGCCCGGGCTGCGCCCGTCACGCGGACTCATCGCGTATCACTCCTTCCAGATCATAGAGCAGGGCGTCCTGTATCAGGACCGGCCGTATCGTCGCGATCAGATCATCACCCGCGTCGGCGGCGATCCTGACCTGCCCATCGATGTCGGGAGCCTGGAAGGGAGCGCGCCCAAACCAGCACCCCTCCTCTTCATCATAGCGCTCGATCAGGACGCAGGTGGTCTCGCCGACGTGGGCGGCCGCCTTCTTCCAGCCGATCTCATCTGCACGGTCGCGCAGGAGCTGGGCGCGACGCAGCGCCACGACCGGGTCGATCTGATCAGGAAGGGCGGCTGCGACGGTGCCGTCCTCAGGTGAGAAGGAGAACACGCCGACGTAATCGAAGCCGATCTCACCGACGAATTCGACCATATCCTCGAAGTCGGCTTCAGTCTCGCCGGGAAAGCCCGCGATCAGCGTGGTGCGCAGAGCTACCTCCCCGAGCCGGTCGCGCAACCTCGCGATCAGCTTCGTGAACTGGCGGCGCCCCCCTGCCCGCCGCATCGCGCGCAGGATCTGCTCTGAACTGTGTTGCAGGGGTATCTCAAGCGAGCGGACGATCTGAGGGTGGCGCGCGATGACCTCGATGAGCTCGTCGCTGATACCCTCGGGCTGCAGGTACATCAGGCGCAGCCAGGGTGCTCCGCACTGATCGCAGAGCTGCGTGAGCAGCGAGGCCAGGCTGTGCCGGCCGTCCAGATCGTGTCCGTAGGCCGTCGTATCCTGGGCGATCAGTACCAGCTCACGGGCTCCTGCCGCAAGCAGCCTTCGGGCCTCGGCGACGAGCTCATCAGGCCTCTTACTCCGATACGGTCCGCGGATCGCAGGGATCGTGCAATAGCTGCAGGCGCGGTCACAACCGTCGGCGATCATCAGGTAGGCAGAGGCGCCGACCTCACAAGCGGCGCTGTCTTGCTGGCCGCGCGCCTCGCCGGTGAGCTCTTCGATGACACGGAGGATGTCAGCTTCGCCTTCGATTGCGATGAAGGCGTCGACCTCGGGAAGTTCTGCGGCCAGTTGCTCTGCGGTATAGCGGTTCACGAGGCACCCGGCGACCAGAAGCCTGCCGCTGTGCTCGCCTGCGATATCGAGGATGGTCTCGATGGAGGCTTCAGCCGCAGACGTGATGAACGAACAGGTGTTGACGACCACGACATCGGCGCTGCGCGGGTCCTCGCTGAGCTCATAGCGCGAAGCGGCGACGCGCGCCTTCATGGCTGCGGTGTCGACCTCGTTCTTGGGACAACCCAGGGTGATGAACGCGACTTCCACCATCAGTCCGGCACCTCAGCGATAGTTCGTGAACTGCAGCGGGATGCCATAGTCCTGCTCCTTCAGGAAGGCGATGACCGCCTGCAGCTCATCGCGGCTCGGGCTGAAGACGCGGATCTTCTCCCCCTCGATCTGGGTCTTGATCTTCGAGAACTTCTGGGCCTTGATCTCCTTGTTGATCTTCCTGATCAGATCCTCGTCGATCCCACTGACGAGTGCGCCCATAAGTCGCACGGAGCCACCGGAGGACGGGACCGGCGCCGACCACTTGACCGCCTTCAGATCGACCTCGCGGCGCACCAGCTTAGAGCCCAGCACGTCTTTGACCTGAGCTGCGATGAAGTCACTCGGGGCAGTCAGACTGAACTCGTGTTTCTGCTTGTCATAGTCGAGCACCGCGCCGCTGTCCTTGAGATCGTAGCGCTGACGCAGCTCCTTGAGGGTCTGCTGCCAGGCGTTATCGACCTCCTGGAAGTCGACTTCAGAGACGACATCGAAACTTGCGTCCTTGGCCATCAGGTCCTCCTTCTTTCGGGGTCATTTCGTTTTCGCGCCCAGCGTCAAGGTGGTCGGCGCCGCCTTGCCGGTCCCCAGCGCCTTCCCGTCGCGGGTGACCGTCAGGGCGCTCGGGTTCGCCATCGTCACGGTCGCCTTGCTTTGTGCCGAGAAGCTCTGTTTCATGCCCGAGGTGAGCACTGCGTCATAGGTCGTGACCCCGTCGCAGACGACCTTGCACGCGCTCGCCATGCCGTTTTTCGCCTGTACGGTGAACGTGAAGGGGGCCTTCTTCGCGCCCGTCGGGGCGGTCGAGGTCGCCTCGGGGGGCACGGGCACGTTCTGTCCGGCTCCCTGGTTGCGCGACGAGAGCAGCAGGAAGACCCCGACGACGATCACCAGCAGCACCAGCGCGATGATGATCGCCGTGCGCCAGGGGATATCGTGTTGCTCGGTGTACTTCTGGACCGCCGTATGGTTGATCGTCAGGTCCTCGATGGCGTTCTGGCGGGCGTTGCCGGTATCGAGCTCGAACTGCCGCAGGAAGGGCTGCGGATCAAGCTGCAGGAAGCGGCAGTAACCCAGGATGTAGCCACGGATGTAACCGGGGGCTGGAAGCCTCTCGTAATCGTCATCCTCGATAGCCTGGATCGAGGACTGCATGATACGCGTCGCGGCAGAGACGTCATAGGTGGTCAGTCCCCGCTGCTTGCGCTCCTCACGCAGCATCGATCCGAGCGTCTCGGGCATCAGGCGTCCTCCTCGTCAGAGTCGAAGCCCTCAGGTGCGGCCGCGATGTCGCCCCCCATCATCTCATCGAGTTCCTGGGGGCTGAGAAGGACCTCGCGTGGCTTGGAGCCATCGGGGGGCCCGACGATGCCGCGCTGCTCGAGCATGTCCATGATGCGCCCTGCCCGTGAGTAACCCACCCGGAAGCGGCGCTGGATCGAAGAGGTCGATCCCATACCGACCGATACGACCATCTGGGCAGCCTCCCAGAGCAGGGGGTCATCGGCCTCCAGGCCCTCTTCGCGCTCGGCGCCGCTCGCGCCGACCACGGTCTTCAGGATCTCTTCGTGATAGTCGGGCTCCGCCTGATGCTTGATCATGTCGGTCACAGCCACGACCTCGTCTTCACTGACGAAGCAGCCCTGGATGCGCTTCGGCTTGGGCCACTCGGGGATCTGGAAGAGCATGTCTCCCAGGCCGGTGAGGGTCTCGGCCCCTGACGTACCTAAGATGACCCGGGAGTCGATGGCCGAAGGCACGTTGAAGGCGATCCGGTTCGTGATGTTGGCCTTGATGAGCGGCGTGACGATGTTCGCATCGGGGCGCTGGGTCGCGACGATCAGGTGGATGCCGCCCGCGCGTCCTAGCTGGGCCAGACGCACGATCGACTGCTCGACCTCTTTGCCGGCCGCCATCATGAGGTCGGCAAGCTCGTCGATGACGATGACGAGCAGCGGCATGTCTCCTGCCCAGTCAGGTCGATCCTCGGTCGCTTGCGCCTTCGCAAGGAACTGATAGTACTCGTTGATGTTGCGCGAGCCGGCCTTCTGAAGGTTCTTGAGGCGTCGCTCCATCTCGGTGACCGCCCAGGCAAGCGCGCTGGCTGCCTCTTTGGGATCGGTCACGACCGGGACATAGAGATGCGGGATGCCGTTGTAGGTCGAGAGCTCGACCCGCTTGGGATCGACCAGCACGAGACGCACCTCGTCGGGGGTGGCGCGCATCAGGATACTCATGAGCATGGCGTTGATCGCGACGGACTTGCCCGAGCCGGTCGTCCCCCCGATCAGCACATGAGGCATCTTCGCCAGATCCTTCAGGATGGGGTCGCCGCTCACATCCTTGCCGATGGCAAGGGTCAGAGGCGCTGCCGCAGGGGGCGCCTGTGAGAGGACGTCGCGCAGGGTCACTGAGCTGCGTCGCTCGTTGGGCACCTCGATACCGATCAGGCTTTCTCCCGGGATCGGGGCCATGATGCGGATCGTCGAGGCGGCCAGTGCCAGGGCCAGATCGTCCTGAAGAGCCGTGATGCGGTTTGTGCGGATCCCCTTGGCGATGTCTACCTTGAAGAGGGTGACGGTCGGGCCACAGATCCAGTCGACCACCCGGGCCGGGACCCCGAAGGTCTGCAGGGTGTCGACGATCGTCGTCGCGGTCTGCTCGAGTTCGGCGTTCGTTTCGCGACTCGTCCCGGCGCTCTGCTTCGGGCTGAGACGCAACAAGCTGAGATCAGGCAGCTTGAGATCGCTGCTCTTCGCCGGGCGCGCCAGTACCTGCGTCTTGACGTTGGCAGCTGGGTCGAGGATCTGGGTCTTCTCCGTGCCCCGCTCTCGCCGCCGACCCTGAGCAGCCCGGTCCTCGGCGGGCTCAGCTGCGTGCAGGGTGCGGTCGTTGTTCTTCGCCCGGGGTAAGGTCCGATCATCGTGCAGATCCCCGGGGTCGGCGACCTGTTTCTTCTCAAGCCGGCGTCGCGTGAGCAGAGCTGCGAGACGCGCCGTGATCGCCGAGAACGAGAGCCCGCAGATGATCAGGCCCACAAGGAAGAGTGCGACCATCAGTATCGATGAGATGACCACGCCGAGCAGAGAGACGAGCGCCCAGGACAGCGCGCCGCCCACATAGCCCCCGTAATGACTCACGAAGCTGGCGTCAAGGTAAAGTCGTTGCGGTGTGAACAGCGCGCAGGTCGCGATAAAGGACAGGAGGATGACCGCCAGACCCAGGCCGACCCGGCGCTGGTCGATGTTGGTGCGGGGGGTGAAGAACGAGAGGCCCCAGGCCAGCAGGATCAGGCCGAAGGCATAGCGTCCGAGCCCGAAGGCGAGACCCAGGTATGAGCCGAGGGCACGCGCCACGAAGCCGGTGTTGACGGTCACAACGGACACGAACAGGGCCAGACCGACGGCAGAGATCACGACCCCGAAGATGTCGCGCATCCCACTCTCGTGAAGCCAGGACGAGTCGCTTCGCTTCGCACTGCTCCGGCGCTTCTGGCTCGTACGCGAACTCTTGCGTGAGGAGGCTGCCATCTATATCTTCACCTTCAGCGCCGCCAGTATGAGCAAGACGACGGCGAGCAGACCGGTGTAGGCTGCAAAGCCATAGAGGCGCACTCGTTTGACCAGCGCGAGCAACCAACCGATGCTCAGATAGGCCACCGCGGCCGCCAGCACGAAAGCGAGGCCGGCGGCAAGCCAGTTCCAGTCCGCCGGCAGATGTCCCAAGCCGAGCAGATCGAGCAGGAAGGCCGCCGCGATCGCGGGGATCCCCGCAAGAAAGGCGAAGCGGGTCGCCTGCTCCCGGTCAAGTCCGCTGAACAGCCCGCCGGCGATGGTCGATCCGCTGCGCGAGATGCTCGCGATGAGGCCAAGCCCCTGAGCGAAGCCGACGCCGAGCGCGCGCCCGGAGCCCAGGCGATCGATCGATCGCCGCGACGCCCGCGAACCCAGGCGTTCTGCCAGGATCAGCAGGAGCGTCGTGACGACATAGCCCAGGCCCAGCATCAGGAAGCTCCCGTCAGCAAGGTCGAGCTTCTGGTAGATGAGCCCCATGATCCCGGTCACGATCGTCGCCAGGATGATGAAGATGAAGATGCGCCGCTCACGGGCCATGTCGCGTTGATGCGAGGGCGCCCAGCACCGGATCAGGTCGACGATATCGCGCCAGAAATAGACGAGCAGAGCCATGAGCGTCGCGCCATGCAGCCAGATGATGAAGGGGTCTCCCCCGCCGACCTTGCGACCGAAGATGAGGTTGATGATGGCAAGATGGCCGGTCGAAGAGACGGGCAGATACTCGGTCAGCCCCTGAACGATGCCCGTGACGATCGCATACAGCAGACTCATCAGCTACACCTCGATGATGACGGGGATCACCATCGGACGGCGCTTCGTCGTCTCCCAGACGAGCTGTGACGCGCTGTCGCGCAGGCTCTTGCGGAGATTGCTGAGTGAGGCGTGCTCGCGTGCCGCCCGCTCCACGGTCTTCTTCGCGCGCTCGAGCAGCGCGCCCTCAAGATCGAATCCTTCAGGAAAGACGACGCCGCGGGCGACGATCTCGCTTTGGCCGACGACCCTGCCCTGCTTACGATTGACCGTGAGCACCAGGGTGATGATGCCGTCCTGGGAGAGATGCTGGCGGTCGCGGATGACGACCTGGTCGCTGTCACCGACGTTGAGTCCGTCGACGTAGATGACGCCGTTGGTCACCTGCTCCGGCGCGATGCGCGCACCTTCCTCGTCGAACTCGAGCACATCGCCGTTATCCAGGATGAAGATGTAGTCGTCAGGGATGCCGACGGCAAGCGCCAGCTCCTTGTGCGCGACCAGATGGCGCACCTCGCCATGGACCGGCATGAAGTACTCGGGTTTGATGAGGTTGAGCATGAGTTTCAGCTCCTCGGCAGAGGCATGCCCGGAGACATGGACCTGGGCTCGGTCCTTGTCATAGACATCAGCGCCGATCTTCATGAGGCGGTTGATGACGGTGCCCACGGCCTTCTCGTTGCCCGGCACCGGAGAGGCAGAAAGGATCACCGTGTCCTCTGGCGAGATCGAGATCGTCCGATGCTCGCCCATCGCCATGCGCGCCAGCGCGGAGAGGGGTTCGCCCTGGCTGCCGGTGCACATGACGACCACCTGGTCCGGGCGAAGGTTCTTCATGTCATAGGCGTCGAGCAGATCCTCCTCGGCGATGTGCAGGTAGCCCAGCTCACGCGCGATCTTCGTGTTCTGTAACATCGAGCGTCCCGTGACCACAACCTTACGCTGCGCATGGGCCGCTGCATCGACGATCTGCTGCAGACGATGGATGTGGCTGGCGAAGGAGGCGACGATGACCGAGCCGCTCGCCTGAGCGATGATCTGGTCCAGAGCACGTCCGACCACTGCTTCGCTGCGCGTGAGGTCAGCGTGCTCGGCATTGGTCGAGTCGCTTAAAAGCAGCATGACGCCACCGCGCCCCAGCTTCGCAAGCGCCGCATAATCGGTCTGACGGCCGTCGATGGGCGTCTGGTCGAACTTGAAGTCTCCCGTATGCAAGACGTTGCCGACCGGCGTATGGATGCAGACCGCGACGGCGCCGGGGATCGAGTGGTTGATCGCGATGAAGTCAAGCCCGAAGACCCCCCGGCTCATGTGCGCGCCGTCCTTGACCTCGTGATAACGGACCTTCTTGAGCTTGTGTTCTTCGAGCTTGCCCTTGATCAGACCGAGCGTCAGTTTTGTGGCGATGATCGGAACGGGACGGCCGAGGTCCTTGAGCAGATACGGGAGCGCGCCCGTGTGGTCCTCATGCCCGTGGGTCACGACGATCCCGCGCAGCTTGTCCGCGTTCTCGGTCACATAGGAATAGTCGGGCAGGATAAGGTCGATGCCGGGATGATCGTCATCGGGAAACATCAGTCCCGCGTCGACGACGATCATGTCATCGCCATACTCGAGCACCGTCATGTTCTTCCCGATGCCGTCAAGCCCTCCGAGGGGGATGACGCGCAGCGTCAGTTTCTTTGCTTGTGCTGGTTGTCCGCCTTTGATGTGCGCTTGTTTCTGTCGGCTACGTTGTTGCTGTGCCATAGATCAGCGATAGTTCCTCTCTCGTAGTTTGGAATCGATCGAGACGAGCACTTCCTTGAGCGCGGCCCGCTGTTCTGCGTTCGCATCGATCAGAGGCAGGCGGAGTCCGCCGACCTCGAAACCAGTGATCGCCAGGGCTGCCTTGACCATGATCGGGTTCGTCGTCGAGAACAGGGTCTTGTGCAGTGGCGCCAGGATCGCGTTGATCTCTTCTGCCACGTGCAGATCCCCGGCGATATAGGCAGCGATCATCTTATGCAGGGCGTCGCCCGCGACGTGCGCCGTCACCGAGATGACGCCGCTGCCGCCACGCTTCATCATCTCGAGCGTGAGATCGTCGTCGCCGGACAGGACCTCAAAGCCCCGGGCGCGGCTGAGGATCTCATCGACCTGGTTCATGTCGCTGTGGGCCTGTTTGACGGCCACGATGTTGGGGACGTCATGAGCGAGCCGGATGATCGTGTCAGGCTCGATGTTGACGACACAGCGCGAAGGGATGTTGTAGAGGATGACCGGGGTATCCGGCACCGCCTCCGCGACCGCCCTGAAATGCCGGTACAGACCCTCCTGGGGTGGCTTGTTGTAGTAGGGGGTCACGACGAGCAGGCCTTCGAAGCCGAGCTGGGCGACCTTCTTCGCGAACTCGACACTGTCCGCGGTGCAGTTATCTCCCACGTTGGCGACCAGCGGGATCTGACCGCCGACCGCTGAGCGGACGGCCTTGAAGAGCTCAAGGCGTTCCGGACGAGAGATCGTCGGAGACTCCCCCGTCGTGCCGTTGACGATGAGCCCTTCGCTACCCTGCTGCACAAGGCGCTGCGCCAGGGCGGCGGCACGCGGCAGATCGAGTTCGAGGTCGGGAGTAAAAGGCGTCACCATAGCCGTGAGCAGACGCCCGAAGCGTGGTTCCTGTGACATGTGCGCTCCTTCACGATAGAATGCTGAGCACTATTGTCTCACAGACCGCTATATATCAGCGCGCCAGGACTTAACCGTTCGGTATCGGAGTTTCACGAAGCCAGCGGGCATCTCTTGACATTCCTGCAGGTCAAGGGCGCATGCAGGGATATCGCCGGACCCCAGGAACGGGAGTCCTGCGCCTAAGATGAGCGGTTGGACGTGCAGGACGATCTCATCGACGAGCCCCGCGGTCAAAAGCGTCGTTGCCAACTGAGCTCCCCCGCCGAGCCAGAGCGGCCCGGTGTCGACCTCGTGCAGCTTGAGGCGCGCCACGAAGACCTCCGGCGTCGTATCGCTGATGATCTGGACGCACTCTGCCGCGCGCCTCAGATCAGCGTTGTGACTGAACACGAAGACCGGTTTGTCGGCGTAGGGGAAGAAGTCGCCCGTCGAGAGCATCTGCTCATAAGCCACGCGCCCGAGCAACAGCGCGCTGACCTCTCGATAGAAATCCGCGAAACCGTAGTCCTCGCCCGCTGCCCCGTGCATCCAGGAGGTGGAGCCCTGCGCGTCAGCGATCTTTCCGTCAAGGCTGACCGTGCAGTAGTAGATGAGCTCGCGCATCGCTATCCTCAGGTGTCCATAAGGTTCTCGAGACCGACGATCAGACCCTCGCGCGAACCGACCTCCCGACAGGCCAGGAGCACCCCCGGCATGAAGCTTGCGCGGTCCATCGAGTCATGGCGCAAGGTGAGCGTCTGCCCGGGTCCGCCGAAGATGACCTCCTGATGCGCCACCAGACCCGGCAGGCGCACCGAGTGCACCGGGATGTCGTTGACGCGGGCCCCCCGGGCGCCTGCGCAGCCGGCGATCTCTGATTCTGCGCCCGGCGCGCCCTGGGCTTGCGGGCGCGCGGCGGCGATCAGCTCGGCGGTGCGGATCGCGGTCCCGGAGGGCGCGTCCTTCTTCTGGTTGTGATGGAGCTCGATGATCTCGGCGTCAGGCATGAAGCGCGCTATCTGCGCGCTGAGCTGCATGAGCAGGACTGCCCCTATCGCGAAGTTCGGCGCGACGAACAGGCAGGTCCCGGCGCCGATCTCTGAGGCGAGCGCGTCTGTCGCAGCCGCGGACAGCCCCGTGGTGCCGACGACGCAGTCGATGCCAAGGCTCAGCGCGGCGCGGATGTTGGCCTCGACCGCAGTCGGCGCCGTGAAATCGACCAGGACGTCGGGCGACGTCGCCGCAAGCGCCTCTGCCACCGTGTCGAAAGTCGGCGCCGCGCCTTCTATCGTGCTGCGATCGATGCAGGCCACCAGTTCCAGGTCATGAGCTGCGCCTATCGCTTCGCGACACGCGCTGCCCATCCGTCCGGCGGCCCCTGCCAGTGCGACTCGTATCATGAGCTCTCTCCTTCCAGTTCGAAGCTCTGCGCAGCGAACGGCCCGACCACCGCGAGCACCCGTGGACGCGCTCCCAGATCGGCCATGATCGATGCGATGTCATCGACGGTGACCACGTCATAGCGGGCCAGGAGTTCGTCGAAGTCAAGCTGCGGCGAGCCGAAGAGCTCGTTTTGCGCAAGCGCGATCATGCGTCGCGAGGTCGATTCCATCGACAGCGCCAGCGCCCCCTTCGCGGACTGACGCGCCATCTCAAGCTCGTCGGCGCTGACCGGTTCGCGCGCGATCCGGTCGAACTCGCGCTCCATGAGCTCCAGAACATGCTCGGCGTTCTCCGGGCGCGTACCGGCATACAGCGCGAGCAGGCCCGCGTCCTGATAGAGCTGCGGCGTCGAATAGGTGGCGTAGACGAGCCCCTCCTTCTCGCGGATCTCCTGGAACAGGCGCGAGCTCATCGTGCCCCCAAGGATGTTGTTGCCAAGCGCCAGAGTGAAGCGACGCTCGTCGG
>JGI20166J26741_11507584_pt1 | contig 12638 bp, 10 predicted proteins | sample TergutCu122P5_FD_26741 | JGI IMG/M metagenome (IMG submission 26741) | reverse complement strand
TTCAGGCCCGGTTTGGACGGACGCAGAAAATCTCGCCCCCAGCGGGATTCGATCCCCAGACCTTCCAGCCCATAGCGAGTTGCCGTACCGACTGAGCTATCCCGGTCCATTTGATATTTGTGTATTTTTCCAAAATCTGTCGAGAAAATTCAAGTTTCATTCAAATCTGACAAGAATAATGGGTACCTTACATGCAGATCTATGTACATTTAATATAGTATATTGCTGAATTCTTCTTAGAATGAGAAATTTTTTAAACAAAAGTTGTACAGAAACTCAAAACCCACAGTTTGTGTTCAGTACCTTTTTTCCGAAAATCTTGCCGTTTACGAGATAATGTGGAAAAATATGATAGAGTCAGACAGGCGTATGCGCTTTACGTGCTGGATAACTAACGCTACAGACACACACTCAGAATATGTAATACGTTTCTTTTCGACGGCTACAATTGTTACTCGAGCGTGCCTGAATGTTACGTTGTACGTACATTGCTTGTCTCGTTATTCGTAAATAAAACTAACATTAATTTGGCCTATCGCAGTGCTGCCATCTAATTACAGTATTTTGTGTCTACGAACAACGCTGAACCGTTTCCTTAGCGTGACGTTGTACCTCACAGAGATGAGAGTCAATGCTCAACTGTTTCTTCAGTCTCATACCTCACAGCACTCTCTCTCTCAAACTTTGTCGTAAACTACAGGGAATTTAGGTTATTGTAAATATTTTTTTTGTTATTAATTACTGTCGACTATCAGCCGGTGGGTTTCTGTCAATTATTATCGACTGTTGTTATCTAGCCGGTTGTGACGACTCACTCAGTCACACCAAACGCACTGTATAAGGGAGATGCTGAAGCTTTTCTCGGTAACTATCTGTACACGCTTATCCACTGCCTCTTTTAGCGGTTGCTTCTTTATTCTTACAGCAAACTAAGCGGAATACCGCCATTTGTTTGTGCTTGCTATCCTGTGTTATATGCGCGATGCTCAACTCTTTCTTCGGCCTTAGCACATCTTACACAGAAGACAACCAGCCAACAGTGACTGCCTTGGCAGCCAGGGTGTATCTCATTCGCGCCAGGTGTACTACCAAGAAAGCCCGAATATAAGACCAGTTCATTTTTCGTCAGTAGTCGCACAGAACGGTAGGGGTTGCCTTATATATAAACAAGGCCTTACATTACTTCCTTGCAAATAGCGATTAATAAGCCACCCCGTAACGCTTTTCATTTGGCACAAAAGGTCTGTTACATGCATTATTTTTATATCTGTGTTTTTGAAGCTTTATTAATGTTATTTCATTTTCTAAATTTTCTGATTTTGTGTCTGAATAGCTGTATGAGAAAAGGGATTCATATGATATTAAGAGCTGCCATTTATTCGGGGTTTTATGATATTTTAAGATTGACTTCCTTCATCTTTCATCAGTACATAAGCAATCGATTGCAGTTCAGAAACGTTTTGACGCCCTAGATCCTAATAGTCACTGCACATACAGCCAGGTTTAATATTCAACAGTTCTGCGTTCTGCCCACACAGTGTAGTTGTGTGGATCTCAGAACAAACATCGATTATTTCCTTATACAGCATTAACTGGCTGGTTTTTATAACCGAGATATAGAGTGTTCACTGCGCGGTACGGACTGAATTAACGTGTAATCTATATTAACCCTTCAAAGCCCAGTGGTCACTATATGTACCACCAGTTTAACACTCAACAGTTCTACGTTCTGCACACACAGTTTATCTATGTGTTTTGTGTGGATCTGAGAAAAACAGCGATTATTTCCTTATACAACATTACCTGACTGGTCTTCATAACCGAGACGGAGTGTGTTTACTGCGCGGTACGGACTGAATATTTAATTTAATGCAGGTTAATCCTAGCCTTTAAAGGGCATGCTCTTGGTCAGGCGTTTAGTCGCCGGCCTCTTACCACGGAAGCCTAGTTTCGATCCCAGGTCATTCCATGTGATATTTATGGTGGAGAGAGTAGGTAGGTTGTACTCTGATTACTTCCGTTTTGCCCTGTCACTATCATAACACCAGCAGTCCACACTCATCTTCATATCCCTCTTACCAGAAGGACAAAGGCGAACCCTGGGAATCTTTCAAAGAGCAATGGTCTTTCGGAAATGGGGGAGCATTGCGTTTGAAATGTTAATCTGAACCAGGTATTAGCCAATAAAGAGAGGGACCAATGAGCACTCCTGCTTTCAGTGCTGGTCACGGACACTTCTGTCAGGCTGCAGGCTGACTGCCTTAACCGAATGCTCCTCGTGGTGTTTGGCCGTTCCTTAAGCAAGTCTTGGGACAATATCACCAATACAGGTCACGGTCACTCCAATTGATACTGAGAGCCTGTCATTCGATATTGATATAGTCCGAAATATTGAAGGCGTCAGTGGATAAAAGCAGCAAATTTCTAGAAAAGTCGAGCTATATAGACCATGCCTTGCAGAGATACGTGGGAGTGGAGGTACAGCTCCAGGTACTCTTAAATTCCAAAGTGACTAGACCACAAAAAGAACCTCCCGGATTCTTGAGTCCTTCCACCCTTCCTCCGGCCAGCGCCCTTCCCCCTATTCCCCTCCAGCCGTCTACTCTTTCTGTCGTCAAGACTGTTAGCAGTGATGATCACGTGATAATGGTTTCTAGCAACAAGCGCGTCTAGATTTATCAGTGGAATCGGCATTAGAGATAATTGGGCAGCTTCACGCTTTAGCCATTTTATCTCCGGAACAGAGCTTTTCGTAACTTTGGGCTGGTGGGCTGGGTGGATCGCAGAGCTGCTCTGCACACAGAGATAAAAAGTCTATCCTCTCAAGAAATAAAAACCCCGATTATCTGATCTTACAGACCCTAAAGCACCTGATTTTTTTATTGAATTGTTCAAGTACATAATGACGTTGTTCCTGCACTTTAGCACGTTTTATTGCCTGCTTCGTCACTGCTTTATTGCCTCTCGAGGGTCGTCGCAGCTGCACTAGCGGAGTTACACAGGAAGATAAGTTGTTTGTCAGCATACTTTGACCCGTGCACATGTGACGCTAGGTTTGGGAGCGTGCGATCGCCCGGTCCTGGCACGTTCCTTCATAAGAGGCCACGCTCACCTCACTTCCTCTTTTTGCATTTCATCAATAACAATCTTTGTGGAGGCGAGATAGCTTGTTTTCTGTTATAACTAGGTCACTGAGTGACCAGAGAATCGGGTTCCTCTTTTTTGCAGGGCATCAACTTCTCTCTAAAGCGTTCGGGCGGGCTCTGGGGCCCACTCAGCCTTCTATGTTATGGGCACCAGAGACCCTTTGCGCAAAGTAAAGCTGTCGAAATTTGAATGTGGCCACTGTCCTCCACCTAATGCCGAAGTTACGAATGCGTAGAGCCAGAACTGTATAATCATGATCTGAACCATTTAAAGCCCAGTGGTTACTTTATGTACCACCAGTTTAACACTCAACAATTCTACATTCTGCCCATATATTGTATTTATGTGTTTTGTGTGGATCTGAGAACAAACAACGATTATTTCCCTATACGGCATTAACTGACTGGTTTGTATAACCGAGACGGAGTGTGTTTACTGCGCGGTACGCAATGAATCTATGTACAGTTGGGGATAATTTTCGTCGAAAAGTGTTTAATTAGTGTTTCAGAGCAGACAGCGCGTTGAGTCGGTCCTGTGGATGATGAAGTCATTGGCATTTGACCACGCACAGCCCTGTGGGGCAAGAGTCTGTCCGAGGAATGTTAGGCCTTTTTAATGACGCGAAAAGAAAGTTTTATTTAGAGACCAATTCCGTCCTTCTGTCTGTCCTTGTGATCTACGCAGTATCAGCGACCTTACCGTTTACGGTATCTCACAAAATTCGGCATAGCAGTTTTCCACAACAATTATAACATGAAAAGTCAAGGAACCGCGAGTTTCGTGACAATTGGTGCAGTGGCGAACTGACTGTACTCAATGGAATAAATGAAATTTTCCTTGTATTTGTTACATTCTTTGTCCCTATTTGGACAGAATTCGGTACAGATTTCTACAAAATGTACCGACTGGTTGTGAGTTTCCTGCAAATTGGCGCAGCGAAAGCCATATTTATTTAAGGAATGCATGAGTTCGTGCCCTACTTCCCACATTTATTGCCCGATTTGTGCAATATTCGGTACAAGAGACCCGCGCGAAATGCTGTTGGCCATCTGTCTGTTCGTTTTGTAAACATGGCGCAGGGAATTCCGTACCTTCTTCACGAGCGCAAATGAAATTGAATTAATTCGTGTACCGTAGAACCGTGTGACATTTTGAAAGCAATTGAATGCTGTTTGCTGCGTCACGGAGCGCGCCTTAATTTAATGTTAAGACGGCGAGGGTTCGTAATTGGCTGCACCCTCGCCAGAGAGAGATATTAGACGAAGTGATGCAAATTGCAGACAACATGGCTACCAGGCTCTGTTTTATTTTCTTTATAAGAGTAGAAACTCTAAAGAAACGATGGCTTGTTATCACGTCGGAAGACGATTCCTCGCTCGCTCGCTCGCTCGCTCGCTCTGTCGTTCACATTCCAAAGAAGTCACGTTGTCCTGTGGAATGAAATGGATTTAATAATAGAGCCGGGAGGGTTGGGGGAGGGGCAAGATAAGGCGCCGGGAAATTTATTGACGCTGGAATAAAGTTTTCTTTTCTGTGAGTAACCATAGGACGGAGCTGACGTCGGCAGTGTTTCAGTGTGACGTGTTGCTGTTTATTGCATTTGAAAAGCTTTAAAGCGCGAAATTCTTTTAGATCACACGTAAAAATTTATTCCCTGCCTCGCAAAAAAAAAAAATACCCTTCATCTGCATGTGCGCCGCGGATTATTAACTCTTTATTTATAGCAGTTCTCTTTTTGTCGTTTTGTAGCGCTTGTTTCCCGACATTTGGTGCCTGTAAACTGGAGCTGTACAATCACACACACACCTACATCAACACATGTACATAATAAAACTGTAAGTTATCCATAAACATGAAACCTCCTACACCTTTCATCGATAAATCGACCTCCTCAGGCAGAAGTAATTACGAAGGAGTATACAATAACCAAAATGAATTCCACATGTACAGTGCTAAAATATATAAAATATGACATGCATTAGCATGTCATATTTTATATATTTTAACACTATACGTGTGGAATTCATTTTGGTTATTGTATATTCCTTCGTAATTACATTCACGTGGATGCTGTGGCTTGTGCGATGCTAAAACTTTTCTGGTAAACCTTCACGTGCCATTGTTTACAATCCAGTTATACCAGCACGTTTACAAACATATAATGTCGGTGTTTTCGATCAAGAATGATCAGTTCCCTGTGGCATGTGTTGGTGCGTTCTGTATGGGAACGTGTATGCTGAGGGTGTAAGACTTTGAAGTGCTCTCAACTTCTGTTTCGTCGTTTATTTAACTACCCGTCTGTTGTCTCTGGACTGCATACCGTGGATGATTGATGGATGATTGTGAATAAACAGCAATGATGAAATTATAATAGATAAAAGGACGGGAGAAAACCGAAGGGCGTGGAGAAAAATATCTTCCAGTGTAGTAGAGATCGAACCCGGGAATCTGCCATGAGAAGTCTGGAACAAAACATCTGAGTCCGTCAGCTTATAACGGGGCACTGCGCTACAAGCCGGATGATCGCGGGTTCGATTCCCGATGGTTTCATTGGAATTTTTCATTGACATAATCCTTCAGGTCGCTCTATGACCCTGGGATTGACTCATCCTCTAACAGAAATGAGTACCAGGAATATTTCATGGGGAGTAAAGGCGGCCGTTGCGTAGGGCTGACAACCTTACCATCTTCATGTGCCGAATGTCTTGAAATCTGGGAGCCTCAACCTCCTGGAGCCCTCATGGCCTGTCCAGGCTTGTAATGATTTGCTTTACTTTTTTAATATTGGTAGGCAGTTAACTCAATAAGAGGTGTAACTGAATTCGTAAAATATCCCACTTGGTGAAAATGTTAGTTCGTGATTTTACGTTAAGTACTGCGCCTAGCTGTCAGATATGGGGGTTTCGCTGTCACTTTGTGTGATGAGGCTGGGTTTCGACTGCTAGTGGCATTGTGGAACTTTCTACAGATCAGAATCCACGTTGGGAAGGTGGCTGTTACAGGGCCGAACTGTTGAAGACCATGAATTATGGAATTCAACTGAATAATATGTAACATTTCACTCGCACCTCACAGTAAACACCCAGTCTCTTTTACAAAGGGCAGCCGGTTAATACTGTATGCCGGGAAATAATCGCCGTTGATTTGTATCGAACACAAAAATACACGGTGAGCGAAGAATGAAGTGTGTTCATTTTCACGCATTTGGTACGTATAGTTACCACTATAGTTTAAAACATTAAACGTGTTTCATTGTGCGAGTTACCAAAAAGGTCTATCTAGCGTATACGAGTATCTGGTCCTATGTAACAGACAGCCACTACAAATCGTGTGTTGTGTTGGTTGCATTATCCCGCGGCGTTTGCTGTGCTCAGAATTAACTTCGTAATCTGCGATTAGAGACAAGGGAACGAAGGTTGGGCATTAAGTATGGTTTAATATTTTAAAGTCCTTTGTTTGCTTTATGTACCGCCAGGCTTAACATTCAACAATTCCACGTACTGCCCATACAGTGTATTTACGTGTTTTGTGTGAATCTGAGAAAAATCAGCCATTATTTCCCTATACAGCATTAACTGAATGGTTTTTATAACCGAGATATAACCCTTTACAGCCCAGTGGTTACTATATGTACCACCAGGTTTGACACACAACAATTCTACATTCTGCCCACACAGTGTTTTAATGTGTTTTTGTGAATCTGAGAACAATCAGCAATTTTTTCCCTACACAGCATTAAGTGACTGCTTTTTATAACCGAGATATAACCCTTTACAACCCAGTGGTCACTATATGTACCACCAGTTTAACATTCAACAATTCTACGTTCTGCCCACACAGTGTATGTATTTTGTGCGGATCTCAGAACAAACAGCGATTATTTTCCTATACAACATTAATTGACTGGTTTTATAACGGAGACGGGGTGTTTTTATGCGCGGTACGGGCTGAATCTGTAAAAAAACAGATACGTTTCGTCCTTAAATATTAAAGATTCAGTTGGTATCACTGCACTGCGGTCATAGCAGCAGGATGTTTTTTGCAATCCTGGACCGAACGAGTTGGTTCAAACGGTACGTCTGCTGACTTAGGTTCGGGGCACCAACGGAAGGAATTACTTATGGGAGTGGCTGACGTGAACAGACATGAGTAACTGACACTAAACCTTTGAATCATAAAAGTCGTCTTAACAGTTTAAAAAAATTCAGCTCATACATCACAGTAAATTTCATGCTTTCCCATTACAAACATCAGAAGATTAATGCTGCTCAAGGACATAGTTACTGGTTGATCATGTTGACTGCAGGATCTTTGTAACAAGTGGCACATCTAAGCAATGTTGTGTACAGCTGTATGTTAATACCTCTTAGCCCACACCATGGGGTTGAAACTAACAACGAACGTAGGACCTAGCAAACAGGATTCGTGGTGGCTTCAAAATGTTCCCGGAATCACTTTATTTTTGAGAATTGCAAAACATTGCAATAATTGAAGATACATTTCCATCAAAATACTCCCCTTGTGCAACTATATACTTCTGCCAGTGACTGTAAAGGTGCTGGAAGAATTCCTGGAAGCCATTTTGTGAAAGCCTTTTCAGCTTTTCCGTCGCATTCTTAATGATGTCAATAGCATAAAAATAGCTCCGTCCCATCAATGATGTTGTCGGTCGAGTGAGCGGGCAACAATCAGCTGGAGCCAGGTTATGTGGGATGCTCCAGTGTTGTCACATTGTTCTTTGCCAAGAAATCCTTGACCAAAACCGACCGATAGGCTGGAGCATTGTCGTGAAGGAGAAACCAACTGTTGGTTCCCCATTTTTAGAGGCATTTCTTTCTGACCGTATCCCTAAGGCGACGAAGGATGCCAATAATACATTTCTTTATTCTCAGTAACAATTCCGGTAAATCACACCAGCGAATTCCGGGAACCCTTTGAAGCTACTACATATTGCGGACAATATTTTTTCCTATCTGTGCTGTTAGGTGCCAGTGGCAGTAAGAATGTGTTGATAAAACACCGCCAGCATGTTGTTATTTATCTGCATGTGGGCTGTCTGTCTGTACTAGGATGTGTCAAGCAGTAGCGATGTGCCACCAGCAGACTCGTTAGCAGTGAATTCGTGACAGCCCAGAATATGCTAGGCAAATCCCGATTATATCTCGTGGGAGTAAATGTTATCCCTTTTCATGCCATGAGAGCACATGGGGGGGGGGAGGGGCAATTATAGCGCCACTCAACGGCGTCAGATGGAGGTGGGTGGTCAACATCACGCCCCGGCCGCTTTACCCCAGGAAATAACATGGGTAACCATTGAAAAGGGGGCTGGGATTGCCCCCGAGCCCGTCAGAACGATCTAGAGATAAGAATCACCTCTTGCCCCTACCGGCAGTCGATCCCCGATCGTCCGATCTTAGCTGAGTGCCGCCTTGTGCGATTTCACGTGTAAACTGACTTCTCCTCATGTTCTTAATCTTAACAGTAGATAACGCTGAGCGCCACTCTTCTCGCCCGGCTCCTTTACCCCCGGGAAAAGCCTCCAGTACCCGCTGGAGAGCTCTGTACACTGCAGAGAAGCAAAATATCTTGGCCAGTGCCAAATTTAAATGCATATCTTCTCTCCCTAACACTCAGCAAGAAACAAATGTACCAATGCTGTAAATTAAATGTGACAGCCGTGGTTATGTATTCAAATGTAACAGCAATGGCGTGACCATTCGAGTGTATCTCGCGGGCAGCCATGCGGCACTCGCTGGTAGACACTGGGTTTCATGGGTCGAGCGGATCACATGCTTCGAGGCGTCTCAGCTTGTATCTGTGCAAGTTACGCACTTACGTAAGAGATTTGAGGCGCTGACGAGGCTATGCAGTAACCCTTTAAGTCCCAGTACTTACTATATGTACCACCAGCTTTAACATTCAACAATTCTGCGTTCTGCCCACACATTGTATGTATGTGTTTTGTGTGGATCTGAGAACAAACAGCTATTATTTCCCGATACATCATTAACTAACTGGCTTTTATAACCGAGACTGAATGTGTTTACTGCGCGGTACGGACTGAATGTTTAAATATAATTCAGCTTGTTTTTTAAAGCGTTAAAATCAGGACTTTTTGGTTGCCAAGGAGTGTAATTTGATTCAAAGGTACCAACATTTGGAGGCAAATTGGTGCCTTCATCTTCGCGATAGAAACCCTTTTGCCCGGCACGTGGTGACAGCTCAGACTGTTCTGTTCATCTTTTTCAGCTACAGAATAATGAATATTGTAACAAGGCTGCCAGTGACGTATTGCACACAGTTTAATTAGACATTATTTACTTTTCAAATTTCATGCCGTTTGACGGTACAGGCGTAAAGGTAATTTCATTTACGACCGTACGAAAAGTACGGCCTTCTCTGTGCCGATTTTCACGGTACTGAAATGCTCATGAACGTCGAATGCAGCTCTCTTGTAACGAGCCACAGCGATTTTATTCATAGTATAAATGCAACACTAAACGAAGTACACCGTCCTGCGTTGTGATTAACTTCGTTTGTGTTTCTCTTGTAACGAGTCACAGCCACATATGACAACGAATATGGAAAGTACGGGAGGAAATTCTTTTATGCCTTTAACTAAAATATGACTCACTGAGCTGATTTGCACCAAACCCACACATTCTCGACATTTGTAACACACAAACCCCACACAGCATTTCATGAATATGGACGGACGGTGTAGCCATCGATTGTGGGTCGTAGACGGACAGACAGTCGCGGTCTCCAAACAAGGCGCTTTTTTACATGGTAACAAATGCCATAAAATGTACGAGATCAGCGTCTGTTAAATGACAGACAGGAGCGAGACGCTGAAAATCGTGCCTTATCTTGCACGTGACGTGTCTATTCTGATGCAGCAAATTGCTCCGTAGATGTAATAACTTACATACGAAGTGACTTGTGAGATCAGAGTCGCTCAGCGGTGTAGTTGAAGATTCGAGGCTTACGGCATGTGACTGCGTGTCGTTGGACAGTAGTGCCTTCATCTTCAGGGTCAAGCAGTCTCCTCTTGGACTGTTTTATCCTGATGATGGAGGCATTACTGCCGTTGGAAACGTCAGGGAATAATCTGACCAGAGAGGTCACTCCCCAGAAGACTTGAATCTTTACGAAAAAGCTTTATACATATTAAAGGAAATTAAGGAGGTTGGGCTGCAAGGTGTGTCATATGGACGGTGGGGTGTTGGAGTTTGTGGGTCGGAACTGTGGCTAATGGGGTGCCTCGTTTAGCTTAGCGCATTTATCTCACCTTACGCAATTCCACGTATTCATTAAAGGTAAAACAAAGTAAGCCTGACAAAGTGTGGGTTTTTGTCATACTCAACAGTTTTTTTAATATTTATTCTAATAATTATGCTACATGTTTTGGGCCATATAAAGCCCTTCGTTGGCCATTAATATACATTATCTAAAACCAAGTTTCACTTGCGTTAATTTTTTTTTTTTTTGTAATTTGTGAAATCTCGCGAATATTGTAAATGTTATTATAATGTATAATTACATGTTCTTTGTGTCCAACATATCTGTTTGTTGTGTTACTGGAGGCATACCGCATCTTTTTTAATATTATGAACAGCTTGTTCTATACTGAGTTGCCTGGCTAGTTTTACGTGTAAGCTTGTTTTGTTATGATTTCGATACTCTCAAACTGTATGATGGGTTTTCTCTTACGGCTTCCATTGTTGTCGAATTCTGTGTGTTGCCGGATTTATTACAATACTTTTATTGTTTGGCAACATATTATAAATATCGGGGGTTTTGTGCTTTCTAGCTCCCTCAACGCTTTGTTTATAGAACACCAGCCAGCTAAATAGGCCAACTGCCTAAAATAAGGTCTCGACCAAGTTCTCCTGCTTTATATTCGTTAGGTCCTGGCATCAAACCTCGATTCGGGTACCCGCTGTGTTCTTAGAGGCTTTTGGTTCTTCCCTTCCCCGGAAATCCCTTCAAACAAACAGCTTCATACTACATGGAGTTAGACCACGACCGCTTCCTTCCTTATCCCGCCCAGTTCATTGTTCACTAATTGTGGTTCCATAGCAGTCCATCAACTCTGAGCCACTGACACCAACACTGCACATCTCAGCACCGTGGCACAAGGTTGTTAACAAGACGGCGTGCCATTGGTCGGGCGGTTGGTCGCCGGCGTCACCGCTGAGGGCAGTCCAGTTTGAGATTTGTGGTGGACAAAGTGGCACTGGGGCACGTTTTTCTCCTAGCACTTCACTTTCCTCCTGTCATTTTCTTGCCACTACTGCTCCATATTCATTCATCTATGACCAGTGCTATATAATCTTGGCAATTGGCAGCGTCGTTAAATAACAAACTTAACAACAACCCAACTGATCAGTTACCATTCGTTGTCACATTTCCCAAGACATCCGACAACGCCAGCACGCTCCCATCTTCTCTGGTGCTGCTGCTACTATAGCTGTGTGTTAGGTTAAATGAATGGATGCAATTCTCCTCAGTTTGCCATTCACAACAATTCTCTGCCCTTTCCCATTACGTGTGTCAGTAGCCGTATATTCATTGGACAGTTACAAGTACTGCCCCTTATTTATATTGCCCTTAGGCGAGTCAGGTTTTTAACCCCCGTTGTGGTCACATAATTTTCATTGTGTGGAGGAAACCAAACCCTGCATGGAACTTCAACAAAAAGTTTATATACGTGTTTGTCAGTCGCAATTTCCAACATTGCCTCTTTTTCCATCTGCGTCCTGTTTTTACAACCACGGTGTGGGGTTTCATAAGGGCCACGGGTTTGAAATGGTGTGTGTCCACACGCAAAACCTTCCGTGGATTGCTAACCGGCACATCCACGTTGGATGTAATGACATTGGTAACCAGTTTCATGGCTTCCAAATTACCACTGTAGTGGTTAATTTTTTGTGTGTTATATATGTAGGGGAAACAGGAGTGACTGACATTAACATGGAGAAGTGACGCAGGGAGCTATAGAGGGCAGTAACTGAATGGAGCCCTTTGAATTCTAAACACTATATGAAAAATTGCCGAGCCCGTTTGCCGCGCGGTTTACGGCGTGTGTCTACGGCCGCTCGCTTGCTGGGATTGTGAGTTCGAATTCCGCCGGGGACATGGATGTCTGTCGTGAATGTTGGGTGTTGTCAGGTAGAGGTCTCTGTGTCGGGCTGATCACTCGTCCAGAGGAGTCCTACCGAGTGTGTTGTGTCTGTGATCATGAATCCTCGATAATGAGGAGGCCTTGGTCCACTGGGGGCTGTTGCGACATGGTAAAAAAAATTTTAAAAAATGTGTTCGTACCTCACAGTAAAGTAATTAGTTGCTGATGCTGTTTAGGTTAGTAATCACTGTTTATTGTAAGCAGTGCATACTTACTTACTTACTTACTCCATGGAGCAGAGTCCTTCTTGAGAAGCTAACTGGTTCTGCAGCTAGTCAAGAAATTCCCCGCATTTTTGGAACCC